>JAANMX010000116.1_pt1 | contig 95563 bp, 84 predicted proteins | sample 7279681 | NCBI WGS metagenome assembly JAANMX01 (sample SAMN14094542, study PRJNA606508) | bioreactor metagenome | isolation source: A lab-scale SPAN reactor treating ammonium-rich wastewater day 351 | place: Ireland: Galway | collected 2018-01-01
GTTCCTCGAAGGCGCCTCTTCTACGACGCGGGGACGGCCTGGCCCCTGGCCTCCAGCGCCAGGGCCTCCTCGAACGTCTTCGCCACCCGCGTCCAGCTCCCCTTGTTGCGCACGTAGTACTCGAACTCGGCGCGGAACTTCTGGAGCCCCGACTGCACCGGCGCGATCGCGGCGTCGCCGAACGGGCAGACGGTCTTGCCCGCGATCGAGTCGGTGATCTTCCACAGCAGGTCGAGGTCCTTCATGGTGCCTTCGCCGCGCTCGAGCTTCTCGAGCAGGCGCAGCATCCAGCCCGTGCCCTCGCGGCACGGCGTGCACTTGCCGCACGACTCGTGCTTGTAGAAGTAGGTCAGCTTGCGGGCCACGAACACCATCGAGGTCGAGTCGTCGACGACGATGGTGCCGGCCGAGCCGAGCATCGAGCCCTTCTGCGCCAGCCCGTCGAAGCTCATCGGCACGTCGATCTCGTCGGGCGTCAGCATCGGCGTCGACGACCCGCCGGGGATCACGGCCTTCAGCCTGCGCCCGGGCAGCAGGCCGCCCGCGTACTTCTCGTCGAAGATCAGCTCGCGCAGGCTGAGCTTGCCCATCCCGGTCTCGTACGTGCCGGGGCGCTTGACGTGGCCGGAGATGCAGTAGAGCTTGGGCCCGCCGTTCTTCTCGACGCCCTGGGCCGCGAACCACTCGGCGCCGCGGTCGAGGATCAGCGGCACGCAGGCGATGGTCTCGACGTTGTTGACGATCGTCGGGCAGCCGTAGAGGCCGACCACCGCCGGGAACGGCGGCTTGATGCGCGGCTGGCCGCGCTTGCCCTCGAGCGACTCGATCAGCGCCGTCTCTTCGCCGCACTCGTAGGCGCCCGCGCCGCCGTGGACGAAGACGTCGACGTCGACGCCGGTGCCGAGGATGTTCTTTCCGAGGTAGCCCGCCGCGTAGGCCTCCGCGACGGCCTTCTCCATCGTGCGGATGCCTTCCCAGAACTCGCCGCGGATGTAGATGTAGCAGGTCTTGCTGCGCAGCGCGTGGGTCGAGACCACGCAGGCCTCGATCAACTGGTGGGGATCGTTCTCGAGGATCAGCCGGTCCTTGTAGGTGCCCGGCTCCGACTCGTCGGCGTTGACGACCAGGTAGCGTGGCTTCGGGTTGTCCTTGGGCAGGAACGACCACTTGAGGCCGGTCGGGAAGCCGGCGCCGCCGCGGCCGCGCAGGTTCGACTTCTTGACCTCCTCGATGATGTCGTCGGGCGAGCGCTTCAGCCACTCGCCGAGCTTCGCGTAGCCGCCGCCCGCCTTGTAGACGTCGATCGAGGTCGAGTTCGGCTTGAAGGCGTTGCGCAGCAGGACGGGGTCGCCCGCGCTCTTCGGCCAGTCGAACTTGCGGTGCACGTGCTCGCCGGCCAGCACCCGGTCCATGTCCTCGAGCGTGCAGTTCTCCAGCCACTCGCCGTTGATCTGCACGGCCGGGCCGCCGCCGCAGGCCGCGAGGCACTCGACGCGGGTGACGGTGAACTTGCCGTCCGCCGAGCGCTCGCCTTCCCTGACGCCCAGCTTCTTGCAGGCGTGCTCGACGAGCTGGTCGGCGCCGGCCAGCGCGCACGACAGGTTCGTGCACACCTCGATGTGGCGCTCGCCGAAGGGCTGGAAGCGGAACATCACGTAGTACGAGGCGGTGTCGTGGACCTGGGCGGGGGTCAGGTCGAGCAGCGAGGCGACGTAGGCGATCGTCTCCTTCGACAGCCAGCCCTCCTGCTCCTGCGCGAGGTGCAGCGCGGGCAGCAGCGCCGAGCGCTTGACGGGATAGCGCTTCAGGATCTCGTCGAACTTCGCCTTGCGTTCCGGCGTGAACTCCATGTCTCCCCTTCTCGAAGACGAAAGGCGCCGCCTACCAGTCCAGCGCGCCGACCTTCCAGGCGTAGGTGAAACCGCCGCCCAGCAGCGTCATGAACACCAGCATCTCGACGAAGCCGAACCAGCCGAGCTGCGGGTAGATCAGCGCCCACGGGTAGAGGAAGGCGGCGTCCACGTCGAGCAGGATGAAGATCATGCAGACGAGGTAGAACTTGATCGGGAAGCGCTCGCGGGCGGTGCCGATCGCCGGCATGCCGCACTCGTACACCGCGGCCTTGGCCTCGGTGGGGCGCGGCCGCCCCAGCAGGTGCGAGACGACGATCGTGAAGGCGGCGAAACCGACCGCGAACACGGCGAGGATCAGGATGGGGACGTAGACGGGCAGCATGTTCGGGATCCTGTCGGGCCTCGCTCCGGGAGCCCGCGCGGGACGCGCGCGGACAACACCTGCGGCCCCGTTTTGACGGCCGCGCGACTATAGCCGCCGGTTCTTCGGGGTGTCAACGTGGGGACGTGGGCGTCGCTCCCCCGGCAGCCGCGCCCGGAACTCGGTCCGGGCCGAGTCGTTGCCTCCCGGCGTCCGCGTCCTTCTGCGCGATCTCGGAGAGCAACCTCGCGTCCAGTAGGTCGGGGCCTGGATGCATCGTAAGCGGCTTAAGATTGGACATGGACCCGGTGCGGCACTACCTCGCGGAGATCGGGCGGCGCGGAGGGCAGCGCAGCCGGCGCGAGCTCGATCCCGAGACCGCCCGCCGGATGGTGCTCGTGCGGGAGGCGCGGCGCGCGTTCCGGCGGTTCCACGCTCGGTGCTTCTGTCGGGCGCGACGAGCCGCGCGACTACATCGACATCCACGAGGCGATGGCGGGCATCCTGCCGCTGGGCGCGCTGTGCTGGGCCGCGTCGAGCAAGGACCCGGGCTACACGCCCGCGCTGCTGCTCGACCTGCTGCGGCGACGCGGCCGCTATCGCCCCGAAGACTTCGCGCGCCTCGCGCTGACCAGCCCCGTGGACCTGCCCGCGCTCAAGCGCCGCTGGCTCGAGGCGCTGGACGGCGCCCTGCGCTTCCTCGCCTCGCGCGACCCGGACGAGGTCGGCTGCCTCTACTACTCCCCAGCCGAGGCCCGCTTTGTCGAGCCCGCGCCGGGCCAGCAGGTGCTCCCCCACTTCGGCCGCCCGGGCGGTGTCTTGCCGGTCGTCGTCAGCTGAGCGCCGATATACTCGGCGGCAAGCCATGCGCAGAACCAAGATCGTCGCCACCATCGGGCCCGCCTCGCGCGAGCCCGCGATGCTCGAGAAGCTGATCGCCGCCGGCGTCAACGTCGTGCGTCTCAACTTCTCCCACGGCGAGCACGAGCAGCACCTCGCCGTGATGCGCGCGGTGCGCGAGATCTCGGCGCGGCTCGAGAAGCCCGTCGCGCTGCTGCAGGACCTCTCCGGGCCCAAGATCCGCACCGGCAAGGTCGAGAACGGCGGCGTCACGCTGAAGGAAGGCGCGCGCCTGCGCATCACGATCGACGAGACCGTGGTGGGCACGGCCGAGCGCATCTCGACGACGTACGACCCGCTGCCGCGCGACGTCTCGCCAGGCGGCACCATCCTGCTCGACGACGGCAACCTCGAGCTCAAGGTGATCGCGATCCACGGCGACGAGGTGGAGGCCGAGGTCGTCCACGGCGGCCTGCTCAAGTCGAACAAGGGCATGAACCTGCCCGGGACCTCGCTGTCGACCCCCGCGCTGACCGAGAAGGACAAGCGCGATCTCGCGTTCGGCGTCGCCAACGGCGTCGACTACGTCGCGCTGTCGTTCGTGCGCCAGGCCGCCGACGTCGTGCAGTGCAAGGAGCTGATCCGCTCGCTGGGCGCGTCGACGCCGGTGATCGCCAAGATCGAGAAGCGGGAGGCGGTCGACGACCTGCCCGAGATCCTCGACGTCACCGACGGCGTGATGGTGGCCCGCGGCGACCTCGGCGTGGAGCTTTCCACCGAAGAAGTGCCGACGCTGCAGAAGCGCATCATCGAGATGGCCAACGGCGCCGGCAAGGTGGTGATCACCGCCACCCAGATGCTCGAGAGCATGATCGAGAACGCGCGGCCCACCCGCGCCGAGGCCAGCGATGTCGCCAACGCGATTCTCGACGGCACCGACGCCGTGATGCTCTCGGCGGAGACCGCCTCCGGCGCCCACCCGGTCGAGGCCGTCGAGACGATGGCGCGGATCGCGGTCCACACCGAGGAGCACTACTCGCCGCGGCCGCCGGCTCGAGTCACCGGCGGCACCCACTCGATGGCCGCGCGCTCGCTGGCCCGCGTCGCGTCCACGGTGGCGGAGGAGCTCGACTGCCGGCTGATCGTCGCCTTCACCGAGTCGGGGGCGACGGCGCGCCTGGTGTCCTCCTATCGCCCGCGCGCGCGGGTGGCGGCCATCACCTACAACCCGAACACGTTCTCGCGGCTGTGCCTGTGGTGGGGCGTCGTGCCTGTGCGCTCGGAGTTCGCCGAGACCACCGACGACATGATCGTGCGCGGCGAGGCGCTGCTGAAGGCGAAGGGCCTGGTCAAGCGCGGCGACACGGTGCTGATGCTGGCGGGCCAGAGCCACACGGCCGGCGCCACCAACATGCTCCGCATCCACACCATCGGCTGATCGCCCACGGGGGCCAGAAGCCGCGCCGGCGCCTGCTATATTCCCCGCAATCCATCCAGCCGAGTGCGGGGGTGCCATGGCCCTATTCGGGAAGAAGAAGATCCGTCTGTCAACCAATGCCCCGCGGCACTGGCCGGCGATGGAGACGGATTCCTGGAGCGCCGACCAGGCTTCGCTCAACTACCTGTTCCTGGGGGCGACACTGGCCAAGGCGTTGCCCGGCGCCAGGATCTCCTTCCTGCAACGCCGTCTCCACGACGACGGCGTCCTCGACATCCCGTTGCTAGTCGAGGAAGACGGGCAGCGCACGGCCGTTTTCGCGTACGCGACGGCCGACGCCGAGTCTGCCGCGTCCTACTCAGGTGCCCGAGCGGCGCTGCGCCAGCGCGAGGGACTGAACGCCGTCTACTACGCTCCCGCGCCGATCGCCCCCGCGAAGCCGGCCGCCGCGATCCGCCCGCTCCAGCTCGTCGACTTCGTCAGCCCGGATCAGCCACAGGGGGTGACGGAGTACGCCGCCTGGTGGCCGGCGGAGGCCGATCCGGCGCTCGCGCAATCGCCCGCACTGGGCGCGCTCGATCGCTGGTTCGCGGCGGTCGACGGCTGCGGCTCCGTGGTCTTCTCGACCTTCCTCTCCGTGCTTGAGCTGGCCGAGGAGAAGGGCGGCCCGCAGCTCTTCGCGCTGCCCGAGAAGCCGCTCGGCATCCCGCTCGTGGGCCCCGAGGATCTCGCCGTGTGCCTGCACGCGTCCGCGGACGAGGGCCTGTGGTTCGCGGTCGACGTCGCTGGCGACCCGCTCATCCGCAACCGCCTGCTCGCGCACCTCGCCACGCTCGCGGAGGGTCTGAAGAAGGAGATCGCGGCCGGCGGTCACTCGCCTCGGCCCGAGGACCGGCAGGGCCGCGCGTTCTGGCAGGCCGCCCGCGCCGACGCCCTGAGCAAGGAGGCCGGCGGCGGCACGGGACTGCGCGTGTTGTGCCTGGCCGGAGCCAGGCGGTTCCCCGGCGCCTCCACCGAGGACGAGCGACGCGCGGCAGCGGCGGCGACGAGCGCGGGCCCGGCGGCCGCGCCGCCGCGGACGGCGAGCGGCGCGAGCGCCCCCCCTTCCGACGCGGCCGTGGACTTCGGCTTCGAGCAGATGGATCGCGCATTCGCCGAGATGGCGCGGCGCGTCGCCGACGCTTCCGCCGCGGAGGGCGACCCGGCCCTGCATCCGTTCCTCTGCGTGCGGCGGGGTGAGAGCGAGTGGAAGACGACGTTCCACTACTGCCTGCAGCACGAGGTGATTGCGCTCGCCGCAAGCCGGATCCACGACGACGGCGCACCCGACCTGGTCGCGACGGTCGCCGACGCCTACCTGCGCGAGGGCGAGACGCGGTCGGACGCGCTGTTCGTGCAGGTCGAGGCCGCGGGCGTCGGCGTCGGCCACGTCTTCGCCCAGCGCTACGCGGGCCGTCCGCCGGCGCCGAGCGGGCGGCCGGTGCTCGTGGGCACGGCCGAGTCCCTGCTCGCCGCCGGGCCGCGGCCCGCGCCGGCGGACGCGGGCACGGCGGAGCTCGCTGGCGAGTGCGTCGCCACGACGCTGGAATGGGTCCGCATCGGCGACCCGACAGGGCTGGAGCTCTACCAGGCGGGCGAGCCGCTGTTTTCCCCGTCCGCAATCCTGGTCCAGGGCCAGCGCCGGGGGTTGCAGCGCTTCGCCTCCGGCGGGCTGGCGTGGGCACTGGGGGCCTGTCGCCAAGCGCTGGCGGAGGAGCCCGAAGTCGAAGCCGTGGCCTTCGTTTGCGACGACGTGCGCGAGCGCGACGGGCGCTTCGATCGCGGCTGGCGCGTGCAGGTCCAGCGCCGGGGCGGCCCCGCGGTCGAATACCGGCAAGCCTACGAGGAGCCGGCGCCGGGCCGCGAGTTCACGCTGCGAGGAGAGCTGCAGCCCGTCGGGATCGTGGAGTCGTTGTTCCCGGGCTGATTCCTACTTCACCACCGCGTCGAGGGTGCCGACCGCGATCGGGTGGTAGGTCGGGCGGGCCTTCGCGTAGATCGCGCGAGCCAGCGGCGCCGTCGACTCCTTCTCCATCAGCGCCGCGTAGATCGGGGTCAGGAACTTGCGGCGGCCGAGCGAGCACAGGAACTGCTCGAGCGCCGCGAAGCCCGGCTCCCAGCCGTTGCGCGCAACGTGCATCAGGAAGTCGAATCGGACCTCGTTGTTGCCCGCCTTCGAGAACCCGAAGGCGTCCTCGAGCACCTGCATCTGCGCCGCCGTCATCGGCCGCGGCAGGTTCTCGACGAAGTCCTGCCACTCGGGACTCGACCAGTCGCGCTTGACGAGGTCGAGCGAGCCGTCCCTCGCGAACGCCTCGGCCGCCGCGTGCGTCCGCGCGAAACGCTCCGAGCGCGCGGGCACCAGGTTCGACGGCAGCCCGGGCTCGAACACCCACTCCTGCACCTGCGCGTCGCCCCACGCCGCCTCGTCGCCCGCGAACAGGTCGCGCTTCAGGATCTCGAGGAACCGCCCGGTCGTCATGTTGCCGAAACGGTGCGACTGGAAGTAGCCCTTGAGGAACGCGTCGAAGCGCTCGCGCCCGAAGCGGGCCTCCAGCATGCGCAGGAACGAGGCGCCCTTGTCGTAGGCGATCGGGCCGACCAGGTCGTCCGGGTCCTTGCCCTCGAGGTTCGCGTAGAGGATGGTGCCCGCCGCGTCCTCCTTCAGCATCTCCTCGACGGTGGTGCCCAGCTCGCGCAGCGAGAGGCTCAGCTCCATCTCCGCGAACTCCGCACCGTACAGCGCCTCGACGATGCGGCCCTCGATGTACGAGGTGAAGCCCTCGTTGAGCCAGAAGTCGCTCCAGGTCGCGTTGGTCACCAGGTTGCCGGACCAGGAGTGGGCCAGCTCGTGGGCCAGCAGCGCGACCAGGCTCTTGTCGCCGGCCAGGATGGTCGGCGTGGCGAAGGTGAGGCGCGGATTCTCCATGCCGCCGAACGGGAACGACGGCGGCAGCACGATCGTGTCCCAGCGGCCCCAGTCGTAGGCGCCGTAGATCGCCTCGGTCGTCTCGACCATCTTCTCGACGTCCTCGAACTCCTTCGCGGCCTTCGGCAGCACGGCCGGCTCGGCGTAGACACCGGTGCGCGGCCCGATCGCCTGGAACGCGATCTCGCCCGCCGCCAGCGCGATCAGGTACGGCGGCACCGGCTGCGGCATGCGGAAGCGGAACACGCCCTGGGCTGGATCGTGTGCGCCGCCTTCAGCGCCCATCACGACCGTGAAGCCGCGGCCCGCGGGCACACGCACGACCGCCTCGAACGTCTGCCGCACGCCGGGGCTGTCCATCGTCGGGATCCACGAGCGGGCGTGCAGCGCCTGGCTCTGGGTGAACAGGAACGGCAGCTTGCCCGACGTGGTCTGGCGCGGCTCGAGCCACTGCAGCGCCGTGGCACCGGGGGCGGTCGCGTAGGCGACCTTCACCTTCCCGGGCCGCGGCGAAGGCAGCGTGATCCGCAGCCGCTCGCCGAGGATCGGGTCCGCCGGCCCGCGCTCGAAGGCGAGCGGTTTCCCCGCCGCCGTCACCGCCTCGACCAGCAGCCCGCGGCTGTCGAGGTCGAGCACGGTCGCCTCGCTGCCGTCGTCGGCGTACGCGAGCGTCAGCTCGCAGGTGCCGCGCAGGGTCTTCTTCTCGAAGTCGAGCTCGAGGTCGAGCGCGAGGTGGGTCGGCCGCACGACCGCGGCGTTGCCGAAGGAGTGGATGTCGGGAGACGCCGCGGAGGCGGCGAACACGGCGGCGGCGAGCGGGGACATCGGGGGACCTCCAGGGTGATTCCGCGGCCGCGGGACCGTGGGGCCCGCGGCCGCGGCGCGACGACTCGAGCTACAGCCCGGCGAAGCTGACGCCGTCGAACACCAGCGTCGGCGTGCGCAGCGTCGAGTACGGGTACGGGTCGTTGCCGACCGCGACCAGGTGCTTCCACAGCTCGAGCTGGTTGCCCGAGATGTTCATTTCCGCGACCGGCTCGCCCAGCGCGCCGCCGCGGATCACGAAGCCCTGGACGCCCAGCGAGTAGTCGCCGGTCGTGGCGTTCGAGTTGCCGCCCAGGAAGCCCGTGACGTAGATGCCCTCGCCCGCGGCGCGGATCAGCTCCTCGCGCGAGCGCTCGCCGAGCCGCCACGACAGGTTGGACATGCCACCCGTCGTCGGCGCCATGTTCAGCTTCTTGCCGTAGTAGGTGTCGATGAAGTACGTGCGCAGCACGCCGTCCTCGAACACCGGGCGCTCCTTCGCGGCCAGCCCCTCGCCGTCGAACAGCCGCGAGCCGAAGCCCTTGGGCACGAACGGGTCGTCGCTGACGTGCAGCAGCTTCGAGCCGATCGCCTGGCCCAGCTTGCCCTCGAGGAACGAGCGCTTCTGCTGCAGCGCCTGGCCCGACAGCGGCCCGCCCAGCGCGCCGACCAGGCGGCCGGCGACCCGGTTGTCGAGCACCATCGTCATCGACTTCGAGGCGACCTTCTTGGCGCCGAGGCGCGACAGCGCGCGCTCGGCCGCGATCCGCCCGTGCTCGGCGGCCGCGGGCAGTTCGCCGACGAAGCGCACGCCGGCGAACGAACTGTCGGAGGGGCGGCGGCCGTCCGCGTCCTTGACCGCCACCTCGGCGCCGATGAAGAACGTGGTCTCGACGCGGTCGCCGCTGAAGCCGTTGGAGGCGATGCGCACCGACTCGGTACGGTTGTCGTTGAAGCCGGAACTGACGGAGAGGATCGCCTCGGCGCCCCTGACCGCGCGCGCCGCGTCCTCCATCTCCTTCGAGAGGGTGCGCCGTTTCTCGGCGCTCACCGTCAGGTACGCCGGGTCCTCGATCTGGAGGTCCATCTCGCGGCGCCCCGCGTACAGCGCGGGGTCGGGCAGCGCGCGGTGCGGGTCGGGTGCCAGGGAACGGGTCATCACGACCGAGTCGGCGATGAAGGTCTCGAGCGCGTCGCGGCGCAGGTCGGAGGAAGAGACCGCCGCGTAGCGGCCGTCGACGTAGAGGGCGAGGCTGACGCCGCGCGTCGTCGACTCCTGCACCTGCTCGACCTTGCCGTCGCGCCAGCGCACCTCCACGTCGCGCGACTTGGCCGCCCGCGCCGCCGCGGCCGAGGCGCCCTTCTTCAGCGCCAAGTCGACCGCGAGCTGCGCGACCTCGTAGAGCTCCGGGGAAGCCTTGCTCATGGCGCCCTCCTACCCGCGCTTCCCGGTCGTGCGGCCGCCGACCGTGATCGACGCCACCCGCACGGTGGGCAGACCCTGCGAGACCGGCACGCCCTGGCCGTCCTTGCCGCAGGTCCAGCCGCCTTCGTCGATCTCGAGGTCGTCCGAGACCATGTCGACCTGCTCGAGCACCTTGGGCCCGTTGCCGATGATGTTGACGTCCTTGACCGGCCGCGTCAGCTTGCCGTCCTCGATCAGCCAGCCGTTCTTCACGTAGAACGTGAAGTCGCCGGCGCCGATCTGGACCTGGCCGTTCGTGAAGTTGGTGGCGTAGATGCCCTTCTTCACCGAGGCGATGATCTCGTCCTTCTTGTGCGGCCCGGGCAGCATGTAGGTGCTGCGCATGCGCGGCATCGGCGCGTACTGGTAGCTCTCGCGGCGGCCGTTGCCGGTCGGCGCCACGCCGTAGTGCTTCGCCGAGATCTGGTCGTGCAGGTAGGTCGTCAGCACGCCGTCCTGGACCAGCATCGTCTTGCCGACGTCGTTGCCCTCGTCGTCGACGTTGAGCGCGCCGCGGGCGCCCTGCTGCGTGCCCTCGTCCACGATGTTGACGAACGGCTTCGCGATCGGCTTGCCGATCTTGTCCGAGTAGATCGAGGTGCCCTTGCGGTTGAAGTCGGCCTCCATGCCGTGGCCGATCGCCTCGTGCAGCAGGATGCCGGAGGAGCCGGCCGCCATCACCACCGGCATCTCGCCCGCCGGGGCCGGCACCGCCTCGAACAGCACCACCGTGCGGGCGACCGCCTCCTTCACCATCCGCGCGAGGCGCTCCTCCGAGTAGAACGAGAGGTCCTCGCGGCCGGCGACGTTGTAGGCGCCCTGCTCGCGCACGCCGTTCTGCTCGGCCACGCAGCCGAGGTAGCACGACGTCATCGGCCGCACGTCCTCGACGATGCGGCCGGTCGAGTCGGCGATCAGCACCACCGACGACTCGTCGTTGAAGCTGATCGAGACCTTCTTCACGCGCGGGTCGGCGGCGAACGTGCGCTCGTTCAGGCGGTTCAGGATCGGCAGCTTCTGCTCGGGGCGCACGTCGTCCCAGCGCAGCTTGACCGCGTAGCGCGAGGCCTTCGGGTCGCCGACGTGGAAGCGCTGGGGCAGCTCGCGGGAGGGGCCGTCGGCGATCGCCGCCGCGGTCAGCGCCGCCTGCTGCAGCGCCTCGCGGGTCAGGTCCTCGGTGAAGCCGTAGCCGACCTGGTCGCCCTTGACCACGCGCACGCCGACGCCGAGCTCGACGCTCTTGAACGCGCGGTTGACGGCGCCGTCCTCGAGCATGAAGGACGAGCCGACCCGGTGCTGGAAGTAGAGGTCGGCGTAGTCGCCGCCCTTGGACAGCGCGGCCGCGAGGGCCCCGCGGATCAGGCCCTCGTCGACGCCGAAGCGCGCGAAGTAGAGCGGCGACGCCGCGCTCGCCGTCGCCGCCCGCGCCGGGCCCGAGAGCACGTCGGACAGCGCCGAGCCGGCCAGCGTCGCGGCCCCGATGTGCAGCACCTGCCGCCGCGAGATCCCCTGTTCGTTCATCGCGCTTCCCTTTCCTGCGGACGCGTCCGAGCCCGCCGTCCACGGCCCTGGACGAGCCGCGGCCCGAGATTCCTTGTTAGCACGCCTCGCGGCGCGGCGCGACCCCTACTCCGGGGCGCGAACCGGAAGCGCGCGGATCTGGGGGTCGAGCGACAACTGCTCGGCCAGTTCCATCAGCGCGTTCTCCAGCCGCGGGTGGGACTGGGCCGCGTAACAGCGGGCGCGGAACGTGAGCCAGTCGCGGGTCCAGGGCACGTGCGGCTCCATCTCGGCGAGCAGGTCGACGCACGCGGGCGGGTGGTCGAGCTGCGTCAGCAGCCGATGCCGCGCGTCGAGCCGGGCGTCGTCCGCCGAGCGGGCGGCGAAGCGCTCGGCGGTGGCCGCCAGCAGGCGCATCGCGAAGGCGTCGTCGGCGGCGGCCGCCTCGACCGCGAGGCCGAGCGCCCGTTTCAGGATCGCCCGCGAGGCCCACGGCTGGCCGCGCCAGCCGACGAAGGACCGCTCGAACAGGTCGATCGCTTCCGCGGTCCGGCCCTGGCGCAGCCGCAGCCGGGCCAGCAGCGCGTCGCCTTCGGAGGGGCGCGCGGCGCTCACCTCGAGGGCGAGCGCTTCCGCCCGCGGGTCGCCGGCCTCGGCCAGCAACTCGGCGACGACGGCGGTCTCGTGCAGGCCGGTGACCCGCAGTGGCTGCGCGCGCCAGGCCTCGAGGGCCATGAACAGCCGCCACTCGCGCCACTGCTCGTGGACCGCCTGGCGCACCTCGAGCCCGGCGCCGGGGAACCGGAGGCGGACCGGCGCCACGTCTTCGGTGCTGCCGATGCGCACCCGCTCCTCCTCGATCGCCAGCAGGTCGACGGGCTCGTCGCCGAGATCGGGCAGGTCGGCTTGCACCTCGGTGGCGGCCACCAGGAGCGCGTCCATCGGCAGCGGCTCGGCGAGGCCGAGGGCGCGCGCGAAGCCGAACTCGAGCGCGTTGCGGTCGTCGGTGTTGGGGGCCAGTTCCCATCCTTCGCCCACCCGCCGCGCCAGCGCCGAACCGCCCAGGTAGCGCGCCAGCAGTCCCTCGAAGCCGTGCGCGCGCCACACGTCGCGCAGCGCGGTCCGGTACGGCTCCTGCTCCAGCAGCGCCCGGGTGCGCACCGCGTCGAAGGCCAGCGGCTCGCGGGTCGCCACCAGCGCGAGGTCGGACCCGGCCAGCCGCCACGATTCGACGTGAGGGAACACCTCGAGCAGCGTGTGGTAGACGGTCGCCACGGCCTGGCCGTCGACCTCGTAGCCCTGCAGCCACTGCACGAACACGCCGCCGCGCGCCAGCCGCGCCTCGACCGCGCGGTAGTACTCGAGCGTGTAGAGGCTGGCGATGCCGGCGCGGAACGGGTTCGACGGCTCGGACACGATCAGGTCGTAGCTCTCGCGCGAGACCAGCAGCCGCTCGCGGGCGTCGCCGAACTCCACCTTCAGCTTCGGGTTGTCGAGCGCGCCGTGGTTGACGGCGCCGGCCATGCGCGCGAAGTCGAGCACGCGCGGTTCCATCTCGTAGACGTCGACCCGCTCGGTGCCCGGGATCGCCGCCATCCAGCCGGCCGACGAGCCGGAGCCGAGGCCGATCACCAGCGAGCGTTTCGGCGCGCCGTGGCGCAGGCCGCCGATCAGCCCGACCATCACCTGGGTCGAGCCGTCGACCAGCGTGTTGCCGTCGTTCTTGCCGTTGAGCACGAAGGCGAGGCCGTCGCCGCCGACGACGCCCAGCGCGGCCTCGCGGCCCTCCCACTCCGCGACCAGCATGCGGCGCGTGTCGCGCAGCGCCTCGCGCAGCGCGTTGGGCTCGGCGTCCAGCGCGATCAGCGAGCGGCCGGTGCCGATCCCCGAGTGGCGCCACACCGGTCCTGGCCCCGGCGTCGCGGCCAGCGCCAGCGCTACGGCCGTCAGCAGCGCGGGCAGCGCCAGCGCGCGAGGTCCTCGACTGCGCGCGGCGTGCGCGGCGCACAGCAGGCCGCTGCCCACCAGCAGCAGCGCCGACAGCCGCCACGTGCCGAGCGCGCCCAGCATCGGGATCAGCCCGAAGCCCGAGGCCAGCGCGCCCGCCACGGCGCCCGCCGTGTTCCAGGCGTAGGCGAGGCCGATGTCGCGGCCGACCTCCTCGTCGGCGCGGCCGAGCAGCGCCAGCAGTTGCGGGAACACGGCGCCCGCGAAGGCCGCGCCGGGCAGCACGACCAGCGCCGCGATCACCGACCACTTGAGCACGAAGCCCGGGAAGCCCATCACGTCGAGCCCGCCGAGGAGCTGGGCGAAGAGCGCGAGCCGCTCGCCGGCCGCGAACGGCAGCAGCACGGCGCAGGCGCCGACCAGCGACAGCGTGGCGAGGCCCGAGGCCGTCGCCTCGCGCGACGGGTCGCGCAGGGCGAGCACGACGCCGCCGAGCCCGATCCCGAGCAGCGCCATCGCCAGCACCAGGCCGAACGTGAAGACGGTGCCGCCGAGCAGCGGCGACAGCATCCGGTACCAGACCATCTCCAGCGCGAAGAACGCGAAGCCGGAGACGGCGGCGAGCGCCAGCGTGGTCGCCCGCGGCAGGCGGTCGCCGCGCGACGTCGGCAGCGGCTCGGGCGCGGCGACGGCCGGCGCCCGCGGCGCCAGCAGCAGCGCCAGCGCCGCCACCCCGACGTTGACGATCGCCGCGGCGAACAGCGTGCGGCGGGTGCCGAGCGCCTCCAGCCCGAAGAAGGTCGCGCCGAACGCGCCGGCGACGGCGCCCAGCGTGTTGATGCCGTAGAGCAGCGCCAGCGCCCGGCGCGCCAGGTCGCCGTGCCCGACCACGGCGCGGGCGACGGCGGGCAGCGTGCCGCCCATCAGGAACGTGGGCGGCCCCAGCACCAGCGCCACGAGCAGCAGGCGCAGCGGGAAGGCGAGCGCGGGCCCGAGCGCGGGCTCGCCGCCGGCCGCGATCCACGCCGAGCGCACGGCCGACAGCAACAGCGGCGAGAGCGCGGCCAGCGCAGCCACCGCGAGCTCGAGCAGCCCGTAGAGCGCGAGCGGGTGCGGGTGGCGGTCGGCGCGCGGCCCGATCTTCAGCCCGCCGAGTCCGAGCCCCGCCGCGAACACGGCGATCACCGCAGCGGAGGCCCCGGTCGAGTGGCCGAACACGAGCCGCAGCTCGCGGGCCCACGCGACCTGGTAGACGAGCGCGCAGGCGCCCGAGCCGAAGAGGAGGAGAGCCGCGACCAGCAACCTGGGCATTGCGGCGCAGTCTACCCGCGGGCCTAGAATCCCCGCATGCTGAGCGCCACCGTCGTCCTCGCCCTCCTGCTCGCCGCGCCCCAGGCCGAAGAAGCGAAGAAGCCCGAGCCGCGGCTCAAGTCCGAGGTGCTGTCCGGCCTCGTCCTGCGCGACATCGGGCCGGCCGTGACCTCCGGCCGCATCGGCGACCTCGCCGTCCACCCCGACGAGAAGACCTGGTACGTCGCCGTCGCCTCCGGCGGCGTGTGGAAGACCGAGAACGCCGGCATCACCTGGAAGCCGATCTTCGACGGCGAAGGCAGCTCGTCGATCGGCTGCGTGACGCTCGACCCCAACGACCCGCTCGTCGTCTGGGTGGGCACGGGCGAGAACAACTCGCAGCGCAGCGTCGGCTACGGCGACGGCGTCTACAAGTCGACCGACGGTGGCCACTCGTGGAAGAACGTGGGGCTCAAGGACAGCGAGCACATCGGGAAGATCCTGGTCGACCCCGAGAACTCGAAGACGGTCTACGTCGCCGCCCAGGGCCCGCTGTGGCGCGACGGCGGCGACCGCGGCCTGTACAAGTCGACCGACGGCGGCGCGACCTGGAAGCACTCGCTGAAGATCAGCGACAAGACCGGCGTCAGCGACGTGTGGTTCGACCCGCGCGACTCCCGCGTGCTGTACGCGGCGGCCTACCAGCGCCGGCGCCACGTGTGGACGCTGGTCAACGGCGGACCGGAGTCGGCGATCTACAAGTCGACCGACGCGGGCGAGACGTGGACGAAGCTGACCGCAGGACTGCCGAAGGGCGACGTGGGCCGCATCGGGCTCGCCGTCTCCCCCGTCCGCCCCGACACGGTCTACGCCATCGTCGAGGGCCCGCGCGGCGGCCAGGGCGGCTTCTACCGCTCGACCAACGCCGGCGGCACGTGGGAGAAGCGCAGCTCCTACGTCTCGAGCAGCCCGCAGTACTACCAGGAGCTGTTCCCCGACCCGCACGACGTCGACCGCGTGTACTCGATGGACGTCTGGATGCAGGTCACCGAAGACGGCGGCAAGACCTGGCGGCGCGCGGGCGAGAAGGCCAAGCACGTCGACAACCACGCGCTGTGGATCGACCCCGACGACCCGGACCACCTGATCAACGGCAACGACGGCGGCGTCTACGAGAGCTTCGACCGCGCCGCCACCTGGCGCTTCGTGGCGAACCTGCCGGTGACCCAGTTCTACCGCGTCGCCACCGACCACAACGCGCCGTTCTACAACGTCTACGGCGGCACCCAGGACAACTACACGCTCGGCGGCCCCTCGCGCACCCGCAACGTGCACGGCATCGCCAACTCGGACTGGTTCGTGGTGCTGGGCGGCGACGGTTTCGAGCCGGCGGTCGACCCGAAGGACCCGAACATCGTCTACGGCCAGCTCCAGCACGGCGTGCTGGTCCGCCTCGACCGCCGCACCGGCGAGCAGACCGACATCCAGCCGCAGCCCGAGAAGGGCGAGGCGCTGAAGTGGAACTGGGACTCGCCGCTGCTGATCAGCCCGCACTCCCACACCCGGCTCTACTTCGCGGCGCAGCGCATCTTCCGCAGCGACGACCGCGGCGACTCGTGGACGCCGATCAGCGGCGACCTGACCCGCCAGGTCGACCGCAACGCGCTGAAGGTGATGGGCCGCGTGCAGAGCGTCGACGCGGTGGCCAAGAACACCTCGACCTCGTTCTACGGCAACCTCGTCTCGCTCGACGAGTCGCCGCTCGTCGAGGGCCTGCTCTACGCGGGCGCCGACGACGGCCTGATCTCGGTCACCGAAGACGGCGGCAAGAGCTGGCGCAAGGTCGAGAGCGTGCCCGGCGCGCCCAAAGACGCCTACGTCGCCGACCTGCTCGCCTCACGCCACGCGAAGGACGTCGTCTACGCCGCGTTCAACAACCACAAGAACGGCGACTTCAAGCCCTACCTCTTCAAGAGCGCCGACCGCGGCCGGACCTGGACGGCGATCGCCGCCGACCTGCCCGCGCGCGGCAGCGTGTGGACGGTGGCCGAAGACCACGAGAACCCGAAGCTGCTGTTCGCCGGTACCGAGTTCGCGCTCTACACGAGCCTCGACGGCGGCGGCAAGTGGCTGAAGCTGTCCGGTGGCATGCCCAACGCGCCGGTGCGCGACCTCGACGTCCAGCGCCAGATGGACGACCTGGTCGTCGGCACCTTCGGCCGCGGCATCCGCATCCTCGACGACTACTCGCCGCTGCGCTCGATCGACGAGGCGCTGCTCGCGAAGGAGGCCGCGCTGTTCGCCCCGAAGAAGGCGCTCGTCTACCAGCCCGCCGTGCCGCTGGGGCTCAAGGGCAAGGCGTTCCTCGGCGAGACCCACTACCTCGCCGACAATCCGCCGTTCGGCGCCACCTTCACCTACTACCTGCGCGACGAGCTGAAGAGCCGCAAGAAGGCGCGCCAGGACGAGGAGAAGAAGAAGGCCGAGAAGGGCGAGGACACGCCCTACCCGAGCTGGGACGCGCTGCGCCAGGAGGACCTCGAGGAGGATCCGCAGGTGGTGCTGGTGGTGAAGGACGAGGCGGGCCGCGTGGTGCGCCGCCTGAACGGCCCGGCCAAGGCCGGCATCCACCGCGTGAGCTGGGACCTGCGCTACCCGCCGTACCAGCCGATCGACCTCTCGGGCCCGGGCGAGGAGAACCCGTTCGTCGACCCCGAGCAGGGCCCGCTGGCGATGCCCGGCCGCTACACCGTCAGCCTCCACAAGAAGGTGGACGGAGTGGTCACCGAGCTGGCGGCGGCGCAGCCGTTCGAGGCCGAGCTGATCGCCCAGGCGACGTTGCCGGTCGCCGACCGCGCCGAGCTGCTCGCGTTCCAGCAGAAGACCGGCCGCCTGCTGCGCGCCGTGCTCGGCGCGTCCGAGGCCGCGGGCGAGGCGCAGCGCCGCGTCGACCACCTGAAGAAGGCGCTGCTGGCGGCCCCGGCCGCCGATCCTGCGCTGACCACCGAGCTGCGCGCGATCGAGCTCTCCCTCAAGGATCTGCTCGTCTCGCTCCACGGCGACGCGACCCGCGCCCGCCGCAGCGAGGCGACCACCGCCTCGATCCGCGACCGCGTCTCGCAGGTCGTCGCCGGCCACTGGTCGACGACCGGGGCGCCGACCAGGACCCACCGCCAGCAGTACGCGCTGGCGTCCGAGGAGTTCGCGCCGGTGCTCGCGAAGCTGACGGCGCTGATCGAGAAGGACCTCGCCGGGCTGGAGGCGAAGGCGGAAGCTGCCGGCGCGCCGTGGACGCCGCACCGGGTGCCGCGCTGGCAGCCGGAGTGACGGAAGAATCGACCCGGCCGGGGCGCCCCGCCGCCCCGGCCGGCCCGCCGCCTTCGGGACGCGTGCCGTGGAAGCCGCTGCTGCTGCCGAGCGAGCACGGCGGCTGGGGCCTGCTCGCCGAGCCTGCGCTGCTGGGCCTGATCCTGGCGCCCACGGGCTCCTCGTGGGCCCTCGCGGGCTGTGCGCTGCTCGCCTTTCTCGCCCGTCACCCCCTGAAGCTGGCGGTGTCGGACCGGCTGCGCGGCGTGCACTATCCGCGCACGTCGCAGGCCTGGGTCGCCGGCGGCGCGTACGCGCTCGCCTCCGCGGCGCTGCTCGCGCTGGCCGCCGCCCTCTCGTCGGGCCCGCTGTGGGTCCCGCTGCTGGTCGCCGGCCCGCTCGCCCTCGGCCAGTTCCTGTACGACGCGCGGCTCAAGGGCCGCGCGCTGGCACCCGAGCTGCTCGGCGCGGCTGCGCTGTGCGGCATCGCCGCCGCGATGGCGCTCGGCGGCGGGCGTTCGTGGCTGGTCGCGCTCTGCGCGTGGCTGCTGCTGACGCTGCGCTCGATCGCGTCGGTCACCTACGTGCGGGCGCGGCTGCTGACGGAGCGCAGCCAGGGCGCGAGCCCGCTGCCGCCGCTCGTCCTGCACGCGGCGGGGCTCGGCTCGGCGATCGCGCTCGCGGGCCTGACCACCGCGTCGTGGCTGGCCCCCCTCGCCTTCGTGCTGCTGACCGCGCGCGCCGTGCACGGGCTGTCGCAGGGCCGCATCGGGCTCGCCCCGCGCAAGCTCGGGTTCGCCGAGCTCGGTTATGGTCTCGTGAGCACCGCCCTGATCGCGGCGGCGCTGCTGCCCCTGGCCTGACGGCCGTTCGACGGAGGAGGTCGCGACTTGAACTGGCTCGTGCTCGCACTCGTGCTTCAGGCGCCGGCCCCGGCAGTCGCCGCGTCGCCGGCCGCCGCGGCACAGGCGATGGTCGGCAGCCTGCCGGAGAGCCTGCCGAAAGAGCTGATCCCTGCCTATCAGCGGCTGTCGCCCACGCTGGCGATCGGCGGCCAGCCCAGCCCGGAGGCGGTCGGCCGCCTTGCCGAGTGGGGCTTCCGCACCGTGATCAACCTGCGCCCGTCGTCGGAGCCGGGCGTCGCCGCCGAGGAGGAGGTGCTGCGCTCCACGGCGGGGTTGCGCTACGTCTCGATCCCGGTGACGGCGGAAACCCTCGACTGGGACGCCGCGGAGCGATTGGCCGCGGCGCTCGCGGAGTCCGCGACCGAGCCCACTCTGCTGCACTGCAGCTCGTCGAATCGGGTCGGCGCGCTGTTCGCGCTGATCGAGGCGCAGCGCGGGGCCGACGCGGCCACCGCGATCGCCCGCGGGCACAGCCTCGGCCTGCAACCGGGCAAGACCACGGAACGGGTGTCGAAGCTGCTGGAGAGCCGCTGCTCGGGCGCCGCCTGCTGACGGAGACTACTTCGCCCCCGTCACGAGGGCGCCGCCCGCCTTCTGCCACGCCGACAGCCCGCCCTTGAGGGCGACGGCCCGCGGGAACCCCTTCTCGAGCAGAATCCGCGCCGCACGGGCGCTGGTGCCCTCGGAGGGTCAGGTGCAATAGGCGGCGATCAGCCTGTTCTTCGGCAGCTCGCCGAGCCGCGCCTCCAGCGCGTCCAGCGGGACGTGGATCGCGCCTTTCGCGTGCTCCGTGGCGAAGGCCGCGGCGGAGCGCACGTCGAGCAGCACGGCGTCGCCGGCGTCGACCTTGGGCTTCAGTTCTTCGGCGGTCATCCGCGGCGGCTCGGCCGCGAAGGCCGGGGCGGCGAACATCGCCGCGATCGTCAGCAGGGTCCTCAGGTTCATGCGATCGATCGTACCGCACTAAGATTGAGGCCGCCTGGAGGTCCCGCCCTTGTTCTGCCGCCGCGCCTCGATTGCCCTCGCCCTGGCCGTTCCGGCCCTCGCCGCCACCGCGCTCGAGCCCAGCCCCGCACAGCGCGCCACGGCGCAGCGCCTGCTGGATGCGGCGCAGGCCGACGTCACGGGCTGGGAGCGCCTGGCCTTCGTCACCGACACCTACGGCGCGCGGCTGTCGGGCACGCCCGCCCTGGAGGCGGCCTACGCCTGGGCCGCCGCGGAGATGAAGCGCGACGGCCTCGAGAACGTGCGGCTGGAGCCGGTCGCGGTGCCGCGCTGGGTGCGCGGCCACGAGAGCCTGGAGCTGACGGCGCCGTTCCCCGGCCCGCTCGTCGTGCTCGGCCTCGGCGCCAGCGTCGCGACGCCGCCCGCCGGCATCGAGGCCGAGGTGATGGTCGTGAGGAGCCGCGAGGAGCTCGACGCCCGCGCGGCCGAGGCCCGCGGCAAGGTCGTGCTGTTCGACGTGCCCTTCACGAACTACGGCGAGACGGTGCGCTACCGCGGCGCCGGCGCGTCGTGGGCCGCCCAGCACGGCGCGGTGGCGATGCTGCTGCGCTCTGTCGGCCTGCCCGGCCTGCGCACGCCGCACACCGGCCAGCTCCGCTACGACGACGCGGCGCCGAAGATCCCCGCCGCGGCGATTCCTGTCGAGGACGCGAACCGGCTGGCGCGGATGGTCGCGCGCGGCCAGAAGCCGCGCGTCCGCCTGAAGATGGAGGCGCGGTACGAGGCGGACGCGCCTTCGGCCAACCTGGTGGCCGAGATCCGCGGCCACGAGAAGCCCGAAGAGGTCGTGGTCGTCTCCGGCCACTTCGACTCGTGGGACGTCGGCACCGGCGCGATGGACGACGGCGGCGGCAGCGTGACGGCCTGGGAGGCCGTGCGGCTCGTGAAGTCGCTCGGGCTGCGGCCGCGCCGCACGCTGCGGGTGGTGCTGTTCACCAACGAGGAGAACGGCCTGCGCGGCGGCAACGCCTACCGCGACGCGCACCAGGCGGAGAAGCACGCGCTGCTGATCGAGTCCGACTCCGGGGTGTTCGCGCCGAAGGGCTTCGGCCTCACCGGGCCCGACGAGTTGCGCGCGCAGGCGCGGGCGATCGCCTCGCTGCTCTCGCCGATCGGCGCGACCGAGATCGGCGCCAGCGGCGGCGGCGCCGACATCGGGCCCTTCGCGCGGGCCACCGGGGCGCCGACCATGGGCCTGTCGGTCGACGGCTCGAAGTACTTCCTCTACCACCACACCCCGGCCGACACGCTGGAGGCGCTCGACCCGAAGGAGTTCGCGGCCTGCACGGCGGCGCTGGCGGTGATGTCGTACCTGGTGGCGGACCTGCCCTGAGCATGGGCGCGCCCGCTCCCGAGCCGCACGAGGCCTGCCTCGCGCGCCTCGCCCACGACCACGCCTGGGGCCACGACGCGGCGAAAAGCGCCGAGCGCCGCACCCGAGGCGTGATCGCGCTGACCCTGGTCACCATGGTCGCCGAGATCGCCGCCGGCCTGTGGACGGGGTCGCTGGCGCTGCTGGCCGACGGCCTGCACATGGGCTCGCACGTGGCGGCGCTGTCGCTGACGGCCTGGGCCTACGCCTACGCGCGGCGCCACGCGCTGGACCGCAGCTTCAGCTTCGGCACCGGCAAGGTCGGCGCTCTGTCCGGCTTCGCGTCGGCGCTGCTGCTCGGGCTGTTCGCGCTGGGGATGGGAGCGGAAGGCGTGCAGCGGCTGCTGCGGCCCGAGCCGGTCGCGTGGACTGCAGCCCTGGTCGTCGCCGTGGTCGGCCTGGTCGTGAACCTGGTCAGCGCGATGATGCTGCACGAGCATCCGCACGAGGGCCACGAGGACCACAACCTGCGCTCGGCGCGCCTGCACGTGCTGGCCGACGCCTTCACCTCCGTGCTGGCGATCGCCGCGCTGGGCGCGGGCCGCGCCTTCGGCTGGACCTGGCTCGACGCGCTGGCGGGGCTGCTCGGAGCGGTGGTGATCGTGCGCTGGTCGGTCGGCCTGGTGCGCGACAGCGCGGCGGTGCTGCTCGACCGCTCCGCCCCGGAGCCGGTGTGCGCCCGCATCCGCGAGGCGATCGAGCAGGGCAGCCCCGACCGCGTCGCCGACCTGCACGTGTGGCGGGTGGCGCCGGACGGCTACGCGGCCGTGATCGCGATCGTGAGCGACGCGCCGCGCACGCCCGACGCCTACCGCGCGCTGCTGCCCGCGGACCTGGCGTTGCACCACGTCAACGTCGAGATCCACCCCTGCGACCACGGCCGCGCCTGAGCGCGGCCCCGGCGCCTACGGCTGCTTCGGGAACGCGAGTTCCGAGCGCGGGATCACGTGCTCCCAGCGCAAGGCGCCGGTCTTGTCGTGGGCGCGCAGGATCAGCTTGCGCTCGCGGCGCGGGCCCTCGAAGCGCAGCACGCCGAAGTTGTGCTCGTCGAGCGCGGTGCCCGGCACCCGGTTCGGGTGGTCGTACTCCGGCGTGTTCGGCCGGCGCGGGTAGAGCCCCGCGGTGAGCGACGACGACGTGTAGTCGTAGAGCGGGTAGCCACCGGCCGGCACCACCTTGAGCAGCTCGGTGCGGTGGATGTCGCCGCTGACGAACACGACGCCCTCGATCCTCCGCTGCACGATCCAGTCGACCAGCTCCTGGTACTCGGGATAGCCGGCGAACACCTCGAAGCGGTTGAGCGGGTTGAGCGCCTGCGAGCCGAACGCGATCACCTTGAACGTGGCGCGCGAGGAGAGCAGCGCCTCCTTCAGCCAGTCGAGCTGGACGCGGCCGAGGTATGCCTTGTCGGGGCCGTCGGGCCAGCGCTGCGGCCGGCGGTGGTAGCGGCCGTCGGTCAGGTAGAACTCGACGTCGCCCCACGAGTGGCGGGTGAACACGCCGGGCGTGCCGGGCAGGCCGCGCGAGGGCGCCGGGAAGTAGTCGGCGAACGCCGAGAGCGCCTCGCCTTTCAGCGGGTACGAGGCGTCGGAGTCGTTGGGGCCGTAGTCGTGGTCGTCCCACGTGCCCCAGTGCTGGGTCGCGCGCAGCAGCGGCTGCAGGGCCGGCAGCCCGCGGGCGTGGCGCCAGCGGTAGCGGATGCCGGCGCGGGTGTTCCAGTCGACCTCGCGCAGGTAGATGTTGTCGCCCAGCCAGAGCATCGCCTCCGGCTGCTGCTTCGCCATCGCGTCGAGGATCTCGAAGTCGCTGCCGAAGGGCGTGCCGGGGCGGTCGTAGGGCGGGTCGTTGACGTAGAAGCAGGAACCCATCATCACGCTGAAGGCCGGCGGGTCGGTCCGCCACTCCCACAGGTCGCGGGTCCGGAAGGCGAGCGGCTCCGGCGTCTGCAGCGGGGCGCCGTCGACGCTGACCTCGTAGCGGTAGCGAGTGCCGGGCTCGAGGCCGGGGATCGCGAACAGCGCGATGTGGTCCCCGGCCGCGCTGGTCTGCAGCCGACGCGCGGCCGGAGCCTTCGGCCGCGCGTCGACCTCGGGCCAGTAGTGCAGCTCGACCCGCGCGTCGCGCGTCGTCTGCAGCCAGATCGTGGCCTCGCGGTAGTCGAGCGGGCCCAGCATCGGCCCGGAGTGCACGGCCGCGCGAGCCCGCGGCGCCGCATCGGCAGCCCGCACCGGGGGTTCGACGACGACGGCCAGGGTGATCGCCGCGATCGCCGCCGCCAGCAACGCCACCCTCGACGCCTTCCTGATGTCAGCCATCGGTCGCTCCTGTCCTTTTGACCTTACACCGGCTCGCTTGACGCGTCGCGCCGGGCGCCGTTACCCTGAATACGATGATCCCGCGTGGAAGGCGCCAGCTCGTCGTCGTCGCGCTGACGCTGCTCGTCTGCAGCCTGGCGCTCAGCGCGCTGGTGTTCGTGCCCCACGCCGAGGAGACGTGTCCGGCCGGTCTCCACTGCCTCACCTGCCGGCACGCGCTCGGCGCGACGCCCACGCTGGCGGTCGCCGCACTCGTCCCTGCGCTCTTCACGCCCGTCGTCGCGCCGGCGGTCGAGCCGCCGGCCCGCGAGATCCGCCGTCCCCACGCCGCGCTCCCTGCGCGCGCGCCGCCCGCTTCCGACCAGGCCTAGTCGCGTTTTCCTGGTCCGGTGGGCGCCTTCCCAGGCGCCCGCGGCCCGATCTCGTCGTCGGTTCCGGGTCCCTGTCGCGGTCGGCGGCACCCGGTCGAATCCCTTCGTTCTCGACCGCAGAAGAGCAGACTTCCCGTGGACAACCGTTTCGGCCGCGCGCTCGCGGCCTTCGCCCTGGTCGTCGCCGGTCTCCCCACGCTTGCCGCTGAGCCGGCGCCGGCCCCCGCTGCCGAGAGTGCGACAGCCGCGGCCACCCGCCCGGCGCCCGGCCGCCTCGTCGGCCGGGTCTCCTCCGCCGACGGCAGCCCGGTCACCGACGCCCGCGTGTCGCTGGTCGACCTGCGGCGCTCGACGACGACCGACGCCGACGGCCGCTACGCGTTCGACGCCGTCCCGCCCGGCACCTACCTGCTGGAAGCCGAGAGCCGCCGCTCCGGGCGCGACCTGCGCCGGGTCGAGATCGCGAGCGGCGCGGAGGCCACCGCCGACCTCACGCTCGACGTCACCACCCACCAGGAGTTCGTGGTCGTCTCCGCGCAGACCGACCCGCGCGCCGCGTTCGAGCTGGCCGCGCCGGTGACCGTGCTGGGCGACAGCCAGCTCGCGCTGCGCCTGCAGCCGAGCCTCGGCGAGACGGTCGCCCTGTTGCCCGGCGTGAACTCCACGTACTTCGGGCCCGGTTCCAGCCGGCCCGTGATTCGCGGCCTCGGCGGCGATCGCATCCGCGTCCTCAACTCGGGGGTCGGCACCGGCGACGCCTCGAACACGAGCCCCGACCACGCGGTGAGCGCGGACCCGCAGAGCGCCGACCAGATCGAGGTCGTGCGCGGGCCCGCGACCTTGTTGTACGGCTCGTCCGCGATCGGCGGCGTGGTCAACGTGATCGACTCCCGCATCCCCTACGAGACCGCGGCCAAGCCCGTCTCCGGCACCGTCACCGGGCAACTCGGCTCGGCCGCCGACGACCGCTCCGGCGCGCTCGGCCTCAAGGGCGGCGCGGGCCTCTTCGCGTGGCACGCGGACGTCCACAAGCGCCGCACCAACGACCTCCAGATCCCGGGCGAAGCGGAGTCGCAGCGCCTGCGCGATCTCGAGGCCGAAGAAGGCGAGGCCCACGAGGACGACGAGGAGGCATTCGGCACCCTGCCCAACAGCGCGATCGACACCGAAGGCGCCTCGCTCGGCTTCTCGCTCGTCGGGCGTCGCGGCTTCTTCGGCGTCGCCGCGAGCGGGCTCAACTCGCTCTACGGCGTTCCCGGCCACGCCCACGAGGCGCACCACGAGGGCGAAGAGCACGAGGAGGACGGAGAGGAGGAGGAGGCGCCGGTCCGGGTCGACCTCGAGCAGCGCCGGCTCGACTTCCGCGGCGAGTGGACCGAGCCCTTCGGCGCCTTCCGCGCGGCGCGGCTGCGGGCCGGGTTCGCGGACTACCAGCACCAGGAGCTGGAAGGCGCCGAGGTCGGCACCCTGTTCGAGAACGACTCGTTCGAGGGCCGCCTCGAGCTGCTGCACAAGCCGATCGGGGCGATGACCGGCTCGTTCGGCGCGCAGTTCTCGACCCGCGACTTCGCCGCGGTCGGCGCGGAGGCCTTCGCGCCGCCGACCGAGACGACGACCTGGGCGCTGTTCGCCTACGAGGCCGTGAGCCGCGGCGCGTTTCGCTTCGACTTCGGCGCCCGGCTCGAGGGACAGGACGTCGAGGCCGCCCTCGAGGGCCGCGCCGAGAGCCGATCGTTCACGGGTCTCAGCGGCTCGGCCGGGGCGAGCTGGACCCGCGGCGCCTGGGGCGTCGGGCTCTCGCTGGCCCGCTCCGAGAAGCTGCCCAACGCCGAGGAGCTGTTCTCGAACGGTCCCCACGTCGCGACCCGCGCCTACGAGATCGGCGACCCCGACCTGGGCAAGGAGAAGAGCCTCGGCCTCGACCTCTCGCTGCGTCGCATCGAGGGGCCCGTGCACGGCCAGCTCAACGTGTTCGTCAACGACTTCTCCGACTACATCTACGAGGACTTCACCGGCGAGGAGGAGGACGGGCTGGCGGTCGTCCAGTACCGACAGGCCGACGCCCGCTTCTGGGGTGCGGAGCTCGAGGCCCACGTGGAGCTGCTGCACGCCGAGCCGCGCCACCTCGACCTCGAGCTCTCCGGCGACTTCGTGCGCGCGGAGCTGACCGGCCCCGGCACGGCGCTGCCGCGCATCCCGCCGATGCGGTTCGGTGCCGGGCTGCACTACCACGACGACCGTCTCTCGGCGCTCGTCGAACTGCGCGGCGCCGCGAAGCAGGACCGGATCGCCGCCAACGAGCTGCCGACCGACGGCTACGTCTTCCTGAACGCGTCCGTGGGCTACCGGCTCTTCGTCGGCGCGACCGTGTGGGACCTGCGCCTGGCGGGCCACAACCTGACCGACGCCGAGGGCCGCAACCACGTCTCGTTCCTGAAGGACCTGGCGCCGCTGCCGGGCCGCGACGTGCGGCTCTCCGTCCGCATCGCGTTCTAGTCGGCCGCAGGACCCGGCGCCGCATCGCGCGCGGCGCCGGGTTCACTCCACGGGCTGCCAGCGTCCGGGAGCGACCAGCACCTCGGCGGGGCGGAAGCGGGACTTGTAGTCCATCGTCTCGCTGCCGGGCACCCAGTACCCGAGGTACACCCACGACCCGCCGCGGCGCCGGCACTCGGCGATCGTCGTCAGCACGTTGAGGGTGCCGAGCGATCGCGGCGCGAGGTCCGGGTCGTAGAAGCAGTAGACGGCGTTCCAGGCGTCCGGCTCGACGTCCACCACCGACAGCGCGATCAGCCGCCCGTCGAGCCGGAAGCGCAGTTCCAGCGACTCGACCGAGGTCGCGTACAGGAAGTCGCGGAACTCGTCGAGCGAACCGGTCATGGTGCCGTTGTGGCGCACCGCCAGGTAGCGCTGGTAGAGCGCCAGCTTCTCCTGGTCGGGATCGAGCGGCCCGACCTCGATCGCCACGTCGGCGTTGCGCGCGAGGCAGCGGCGCTGGGCGCGGGCGGGGCGGAAGGCGCGGGCGTCGACGCGCAGCGTGCGGCACTCGGCGCAACCCTCGCAGGCGGTCCGGTAGAACACCTCGCCGGTGCGGCGGAAGTTGAGGTCCATCAGCGCGTGGAACACCCCGGGGCCGAGCGGGGTCGGCACGATGTGCACGTAGCGCGCCTCGCGGCCCGGCAGGTACGGGCACGGGAACGGCGCGGACGCCGAAGGCGGCTGGCGATCGAGCGCGCGGCTCAGCAGCCGCAGCCGCTCGGCGTGGTCCGCGCCCCAGGCCACGTTCACTCCGGCGCCGGCACCACGACGCCCAGCACGTCCTTCAGCCGGGCCACCGCGGGGGGCAGCAGCAGCGACACCTCGCAGAGCCGCTTCGGCCGGGCGCGTCGCACGACCGGGGCGGCCAGCGCGTCGGCCAGCACCAGGTCCGCCACGGGCGCGAGCCGCTTCCAGGCCGTCGCCTGCGCCAGCAGCCGCGGCTCCACCAGCAGCTCGTCGCCGCGCAGGCCGCGGGCCAGCACCGAGGCGTAGGGCAGCACGGCCGCGCTGTGGGCGACGGCCAGCACCACCGAGCCGGCGGGCAGGGCCCGGATCGCCTCGTGAGCCGCGTCGCACGGCTCCAGCCGCACGACCTCGACCGCCGAGCCGCGGGCCGCGCGACGCACGGCCTCCGCGTACTGCGGCAGGGTCAGCGCCAGGGCGCCTGCCAGCCGACCCGGCTCGCGCTCGACGTCGGCCAGCGAGGCCGCCTCCGCGCGCACGTCCAGCGCACGCTGCGCCTCGTGGGCGACCAGCTCCGCGAGGTCGAGCTGGGCGTCGACGACGACCACCCGGTCGGGCGGCGCGGCGCGCAGCCAGCGCAGCACTGCTCCGCGGATCGCCGCGCCCGAGTAGCCGCGCTCGAACGCGGTCCACAGCGCCTGGCGGATCATCTCGTCGAGGGCGTCGGCCTCGGCCACGCTGCGCGGCCCCGTGCGCCGGACGTACACACCCGAGCCGGGACGCTGCTCGACGAGGCCCTCGCGGCGCAGGTCGGTGAAGGCCGCCGACACCGTGTTGGCGTGCAGCTTCAGCCGTCGCGCCAGCGCGCGCACGCTGGGCAGGCGCTGGCCCGGCGCCAGTTCGCCCGACAGGATCTTCATCTGGAGCTGGCGGGCGAGCTGGGCGCGCACGCTCAGCCCGCCCTTGCGCGACGTCATGCGGACGAGGTCCATGGTCTTCGCCGCGATTATGCGCCCGCGCCGGAAGGCACGATTAGAATGCGCCCGTGCGTCGTCCCGACTCCGCCACCCCCGCCCGCCGCCGCGCTGCTTCCGCTGCATTGCGCGACGCCCGGGCGTGAGCCGCGCCGTGGCCGCGTCGGAGCCCCGGCTGTGGGGCTGGGGCCGGGTGCCGGCGCCGGGGCGCGAGCAGCGCTCGGAGGACCTCGAGGCGCTGACCCGCGACGCCGTGCTCTCGCGCGGCCTGGGCCGCTCCTACGGCGATTCCGCACTGCCGCCGCCGTCGCACCCGGTCGTCGCCGGGACGACGCTCGCCGACCGCATCCTCGCCTTCGATCCCGCGAGCGGGCGCTTGCGCGCCGAGGCGGGCCTGACCCTGCGCGAGGTGGTGCGCGTGTTCCTGCCCCGCGGCCTGTTCCCGCCGGTCACGCCGGGAACGCAGTACGTCACGCTCGGCGGCATGGTCGCCTCCGACGTGCACGGCAAGAACCACCACGTCGACGGCACCATCGGCCGCCACGTCACGGCGCTCAAGCTGCGGGTGGCGTCCGGCGAGATCGTGGAATGCACGCCGGAGCGCGAGAGCGAGCTGTTCCGGGCGACCGTCGGTGGCATGGGCCTGACCGGCCACATCCTCGAGGTCGAGTTCGCGCTGCGGCGGGTGCCGAGCCCGTGGATCCTGGGCGAGACCGAGCGTATCCCGAACCTCGAGGGCTTCGTCGACGGCCTCGAGGCCGCCGCCCGCGAGTGGCCGATGACGATGGGCTGGATCGACTGCCTGTCGCGCGGCGAGTCGCTCGGCCGCGGCATCCTCTACCGCGGGCGCTGGGCGACGCCGGACGAGGCGCCGCGCCGCGCGCCGCGGCCCAAGTCGCGCTTCACGGTGCCGTTCGTGATGCCCGAGTGGCTGCTCGGCCCGCTGACGGTGCGCACCTTCAACTTCTTCAACTACCACCAGCACGTGCCGCGGGTGCGGCGCGGGATCGTGCACCCCGAGGCGTTCTTCTACCCGCTCGACATGCTGCTCGAGTGGAACCGGCTGTACGGCCCGCGCGGCTTCACCCAGTACCAGTGCGTGCTGCCGCGCAGCGCGGGCCGCGGCGCGGCGCGGCGCTTCCTCGACGTGCTCTCGGCCCGCGGCGGCGCCTCGTTCCTGTGCGTCATCAAGGACTGCGGCGAGGAGGGCGCGGGCCTGCTGTCGTTCCCGCGGCCCGGCATCTCGATCGCGCTCGACATCGCGCTGCGCGACGACACCCAGGCACTGGTCGACGCCCTCAACGAGGCCGTGATCGCCGAAGGAGGCCGCGTGTACCTGACCAAGGACTCGCTGACCCGCCCGGAGCACTTCCGGGCGATGGAACCCCGGCTCGAGGAGTTCCTGCGCGTGCGCCGCAAGTGGGACCCCGAGGGCCGGCTGCGCAGCGCGCAGTCGGTGCGGCTGTTCGGGGACCGGCCGTGAAGGCGGCGATCCTCGGCGCGACCCGCGGCATGGGCCGCGCCCTGGCACGGGCGATGGCCGAGCGGGGCGACACGCTGTGCCTGCTGGGCCGGGACGTCGCGGACCTCGAGAAGAGCGCGCGCGACGCGGAGGCCCGCGGCGGCCACGCGGCCGGCGCGTTCGCGGTCGCGGAGTGCGACCTCGAGCGGCCCGAGACCTTCGCTCCCGCGCTCGACGCCGCGGAGAAGGCGCTGGGCGGGCTCGACGCGGTGATCGTCACCGCCGGCATGTTCGCGACCCAGGACCGGCTGGAGGCGGACGCCGAGCTGGCGCGGCGCCTGCTCGTCGTCGACTTCGCGCACACCGTCGCCTTCTGCGAGGAGGCGCGAAAGCGGTTGCTCGCCCGCGGCGGCGGCACGCTGTGCGTGTTCTCCTCGGTGGCCGGCGAGCGCGGCCGCAAGCCCGTGGCGATCTACGGCGCGGCCAAGGCCGGCCTCACCCGCTATCTCGAGGCGCTCGACCACAAGTACCGCGCCGCGGGCCTGCGCACGGTGTGCGTCAAGCCGGGCTTCGTGAAGACGGGCATGACCGAGGGCCTGAAGCCGCCGCCGTTCGCGGGCGAACCCGAAGACGTCGCGCGCACGGTGCTCTCGGCGATCGACTCCGGCAAGCCGGTCGTCTACGCGCCGCCGATCTGGGCGCTCGTGATGCTCGTGATCCGCAACCTGCCGCGCTTCGTGATGCGCCGCATCCAGTTCTAGCGGTGCGCGCGGTCCGCGCCTGGGTCGCGGCCCACCCGTGGACGGCGCGGGCGCTGCTCTACGGAAGCGCGATCCTGCTGGGCCTGCCGTGGGCCTTCTCGGTGGTGATGACGGGCACGATGCGGCGGCCGGCCGAGCCGCTGCCCGCCGGGTGGAGCGAGGTGGCGCTGCGCAGCGCGGACGGCCTCGCCCTGCGGGCGGCGCTGCGCGCGGGCGACCCGGCGCGGCCGGCGTTCGTGATCGCTCACGGGCTCGGCGACACGCTCGACAGCTTCCTGCCGCTCGGCAGCGCCTTCGCGACGCGGAGTCACACGGTGCTGGCGGTCGACCTGCGCGGCCACGGCGGCAGCGAAGGCGGGCTGACGACGCTCGGCGGCCTCGAGCAGCGCGACGTGACGGCCGGCATGGAGCACCTCCGGCAGCAGGGCCTGGCGCGGAGCGGCCTCGTGCTGTTCGGCTTCTCGATGGGTGCCGTCGCGGCGCTGCACGCGGCGGCGGACCAGCCCGACGTGAAGGCGGTGGTCGCCGAGTGCCCCTACGACACCTACCGCGACACGATCGCCCACCACGCGAAGCTGTTCTACGGACTGCCGCGCTGGCTGCCGCTGATCCCGATGGCGATCCGCGTCGCCGAGTGGCGGGCGGGCTTCGACGCCGACGCGATCGACTCGCTCGCGGCCGCGCGGCGCATCCGCGCCCCGCTGTTCCTCATCGTCGACGGCCTCGACCGGCGGATGCCGGAGAGCGTGGTGCGCCGCATCCTCGACGCCCATCCCGGGCCGAAGGAACTGTGGGTCGCGGACGGCGTCGACCACGTCGGCGCCCAGTTCCACGCGGAGTACCCGGCCCGGGTGGCCGCCTTCCTGACCACGGCGGCCGTCTGGACGGCCCCGTGAACGCCCCGTTCGTCGTCCACACCGGCGCCCACAAGACGGGCACGACAGCCGTGCAGGCATGGCTCCAACGCGAGCGGGAGGCTCTGAAGGCGTGCGGCATCCTGGTTCCCGCGACCGGCGTCGGCGGCGTCGGAAACCACGCGCCGCTGATCCGCGCCATGGCCGAGGCTCCCGACTTCCCGGCGGCGGAGGCCGCGAGGCTGCGGGAGGCGCTGCGAATCGAGGTCGCGGCGCACCCGCAGCACACGGTGGTGATCTCCGCCGAGCACGTGGAGACGCCGCGTTGCCGCCCGCTGCTGCCCCGGCTGGCGCTGGCGATCCGCGAGTTGGGTCGCGAGCCGATCGCCGTCTTCGGTTGTCGCGAACAGGGCGCGCTCCTGAACTCGCGCCACGCCCAGCGCCGCAAGGCCTTCCTGCCCGTGCGTCCGTTCGAGCGCTTCGTCGCCGCTGCGCTCGCGCGGCGCAGCGGCGACTGGCAGGGCTGGGCCGCCCGCCTGCGGGCCGCCGGGTTTGCGGTGGCGGCCTTCGCCTACACGGAGGCCGTGAAGAGGGCGGGCGTCGTGTCGGCGTTCGCACGAGTGCCCTCGCTCGCCGCAGCCGCGGCGCTCGCGGCACGGGCGCCGCGGGACGAGGTCAACGCCAGCCTCGGGAGCCAGGGCCTGGTCCTCGCCGACGTCGTGCGGGCGCGCGTCGCGGCCCGCCGCCGCCCGCTGGGCGCGGGCCACCGGGGCCCGCTTCGCAGGCTGGTGACGCGGCAGGCCGCGGCCTGGCAGGACACACCGTTCAACGGGCTCGGCGCCGAGCAGGCGCAGGCGGTGCGTGCGCACTTCGCGGAGGGCAACCGCGCCTTCGCCGAGCGCTACCTGGATCGCCCCTGGGACGAGTTGTTCCCCGAGCCGCAAGTGTGGCCCGCCGTGTCGCCGTCGACGCTCGAAGACCTCGACCCGGCGCGGCGCGAGGCGGTGCTGCGGGCGGCGGACGAGGTACTGCGGCACGCCGACACCCGCGGAATCTGGTCTCGGGTCGTCAGCGACCGAGGTCGCGCGCGCTCTTTCCGGCGATCCCCCAGTTCTCGCGGGGAACCTCCTGGATGACCACGCGGATCGCCTCCTTCGGGGCGTCGGCCGCCTCGTGCAGGGCCTGGGTCACCTTCTCGATCACGGCTCGCTTCTGGTCTTCGCTGCGGCCTTCCAGCAGGTAGACGTGGGCGATCGGCATCGGCGCGCTCAGGCCGCGTGGAACACGGCGGTGAAGTGGCAGGCCGTGCCGGCCAGCACGAACAGGTGCCACACGAGGTGGCCGTAACGCAGGCGCTTCCAGGCGTAGAAGCGGGCGCCGACGCTGTAGGCGATGCCGCCCGCGACGAACCACGCGAAGCCCGCGGGCGGCAGCCGCTCCCACAGCGGGCGCAAGGCGACGGCGCCCGCCCAGCCCGTGGCCAGGTACAGGGCGAGCGAGACCCGCGGGTGGCGCTGGCGATCGAGCAACTCGAAGAGGATGCCCGCCCCGGCCAGCGTCCACACGACGGCCAGCACCGGCCCGTCCCACGGCGGGCCCAGCACGCCGGTGGCGAACGGCGTGTAGGTGCCGGCGATCACCCCGTAGATCGCGCAGTGGTCGAACACGCGGAACGCGTTCCTGGCGCGCCCCGGCGGCAGGCCGTGGTACAGCGTGGAGCCGGCGTAGAGCAGCGCCACGCTGGTCGCGAACACGAGGCTGCCGAGCAGGAAGGAGACCCGGCCGCGGGAGGCGGCGAGGGCGATCAGGAACGGCGCCGTCGTCAGCACCCCGACCAGGCCGACGCCGTGGCTCAGGCAGTTCGCGAGTTCTTCGCCGCGGGACGGAACCCGCTCGGCGGCCAGCGCGCTCATCGGACCTCCATGCTAACGCCGCGGGGCATGACATCCGTCACCCGCCCGCGCTGACCCCCTCCACTACCGCCGGCGCCGCCGTGGGCGCACCTTCTTCGGCAGCGCGGGAGGCGATTCGCATGGCGACGGCAGTGACGAGGGAGGCGGGCACGCGGCGGCCGGTGGTCGCGCGGCTCGCGGGCGTCAGCAAGAGCTTCGGGGCAGTGCGGGCGCTGGGCCCGCTCGACCTGGAGTTGCGGCAGGGCGAGGTCACGGCGCTGCTGGGACCCAACGGCGCCGGCAAGACCACGAGCGTGCGGCTGCTGCTCGGGCTGTGCGCGCCGAGCGCCGGCAGCGTCCGGGTGTTCGGGCGCGACCCGCGACAGCCCCAGAGCCGGCACCGGGTCGGCGCGATGCTGCAGGTGGCGCGGGTGCCGGAGACCCTGAAGGTGCGCGAGCACGTCGCGGCGTTCGCCAGCTACTACCCGGCCCCGCTGCCGGTCGGCGAGGCGCTGGCGGCCGCTGGCCTCGAGCGGCTGGCGGAGCGGCCGTTCGGCGCGCTCTCCGGCGGCGAACGGCAGCGGCTGCTGTTCGCGCTGGCGCTGGTCGGCGACCCCGACCTGCTCTACCTCGACGAGCCGACGGTCGCGCTCGACGTCGAAGGCCGCCGCGCGTTCTGGGGCCACGTGCGGGCGCTGGCGGCGCGCGGCAAGACGATCCTGCTCACGACCCATTACCTCGAGGAGGCGGACGCCCTCGCCCAGCGCGTGGTCGTGCTCGACCGCGGCTGCGTCGTCGCGGACGGCACCCCTGCCGAGATCAAGCGCCGCGCGTCCGGCCGCCGCGTGCGGGTGGTGACGGGGCTCGGCGACGACGCGCTGGTGGCGCTGCCCGGCGTGCGGGAACTGCAGCGACAGGAGGCCCGCGTGGAGATCCTGACCGACGCGCCTGACGCGCTCGTGCGCGCGCTGCTGGCGGCCGACCCGGAGGCCTCCGAGCTGGAAGTGGCGGGCGCGGGGCTCGAGGAGGCGTTCCTGGCACTGACCGGCCGCGGGCCGGAGGGAGGCGGACGATGAGCGCGACGGCGGCCGAGTGGATGGCCCTCGAGCAGGGCGTGGCGATGAGCAGCGGACGGCGCCTGCGCATGTTGTGGGTCGAGACGCGGCTCGAGTTCCTGAAGCTGCTGCGGATGCCCGCCTTCTTCGTCCCCACCGTGACCTTCCCCGCGTTCTTCTATCTGCTGTTCGGGCTCTCGCTCGGCAGCCGCGGCGTGGGCGGCCTGTCGATGTCGACCTACCTGCTCGCGAGCTACGGCGCCTTCGGCGCGATGGGCGTGGCACTCGGGGCCTTCGGCATCGGCTACGCGATGGAGCGCGGCCAGGGCTGGCTGACGCTCAAGCGCGCCTCGCCGCTGCCGCCGCTCGCCTACTTCGGCGCCAAGCTGGCGGTGTCGCTGGCGTTCGGCTTCGTCGTGTTCGCCCTGCTCGCGCTGCTCGGCGTGACGCTCGGCGGCGTGGAGCTGACGGCCGGCACCTGGCTAAGGCTGACCCTGGCGGTAGTGCTGGGCGCGCTGCCCTTCTGCGCGTTCGGACTGCTGCTGGGCTCGCTGGGCAGCCCCAACGCGGCGCCGGCGCTGGTCAACCTCGTGCACCTGCCGATGGCGTTCCTGTCGGGGATGTGGATCCCGATCCAGGGCCTGCCGCCGACGCTGCGACAGGCCGCGCGCTTCCTGCCGGGCTACCACTACACGCAGCTCGCGCTGAAGCCGCTCGGCGCCGACCTCGGCCAGGCGGCCTGGCTCCACGTCGGCGTGCTGGCCGCCTTCGGCCTCGCCTGCCTGGCCGGGGCGGCCTGGCTGTGGTCGCGCGAGGAGTAGCTCACGTACCATCAGCCCGGTCATCCCGTGCGACTGCGCCTGCTCCCCGACGATCCCCAGCTCGGCTACACGCCGTTCGCGTGGCTCGTGTACGCGGCGCTCGTGCCCTTCTACCTGTATGCGCGGGGTGCGGGGCCGCTGGCCTGGGCCGCGAACCTGCTGGGGCTCGGCGCATTCCTGTTCCTCTACTTCCGCGGCTTCTGGTTCACCGGAAGGGCCGTGCTGCCGTACGCCGGGGGGCTGGTGGCGCTGGGCGCGCTCTTCGCGCCGTTCAACCCCGGCGCCTCGGCCTACTTCATCTACGGAGCGGCGTTCCTCGGGCCGGCGCTGCCGGCGGGGCTCGCGGTGCGCTGGCTGGCGCTGTTCGTCGCCATCGTCGGCCTCGAGGCGGCCCTGCTGCGGCTGCACCCCGGGGTGTGGGCGCCGGCCATCGTGGGCTCGCTGCTGGTGGGCCTCACCAACATCCACTTCGGCGAGGTGCGCCGCCAGAACGCGCGGCTGCGGCTCGCCCAGGAGGAGGTCGAGCGCCTGGCCCGCACCGCCGAGCGCGAGCGCATCGGCCGCGACCTGCACGACCTGCTCGGCCACACGCTGTCGCTGGTCACGCTCAAGGCGGAGCTGGCGCGGCGACTGGTCGAGCGCGACCCGCAGCGGGCGGCCCGCGAGCTGGACGACGTGCTGGGCGTCGCCCGTGGCGCGCTCGCGGAGGTGCGCCGCGCGGTGGCCGGCTTCCGCCAGCGCGACCTGCCCGCCGAGCTGGCCTCGGCGCGGCTGGCGCTGGAGGCCGCCGGCGTGGCCGTGGACGCGGACGCGCCCGCCATCGCGCTCGGTGCCGAGCGCGAGGCGGCACTGGCGCTGGCGCTGCGCGAGGCCGTCACCAACGTCGTGCGCCACGCGGGCGCCACCCGCTGCCGGATCGGGCTCGGCATCGCGGGCGGCGACGCGCGGCTGGTGATCGAGGACGACGGCCGCGGCGGGCCCGTGCGCGAGGGCAGCGGCCTGGCGGGGATGCGGGAGCGGATCGAGGCGCTCGGCGGACACCTCGTGGTCGACGGCCGCTCCGGGACCCGGGTCGAGGTCGTGCTCCCCGCCGGCGACGCCGACGCGCCGCGGGCGCTGCGGGCCGCGTGCTGAGGAGCCCGCGTTGAGCGGCGGCCCGTCCCGCGTCGAGGTGCGCCAGGGCAGCGGCGGCCTGGAGCTGCGCGTCGACGGCACCCTGGCCTCCGTGGTCGGCGCCGGCCACGGGGAGACGGGGCCGGTGTGGGCCGCGCTGGCGGCGCCGCTGCTGGCGCTGCCGCCGCAGCGCCGGCGCCGGGCGCTGATCCTCGGCCTCGGCGCCGGCGCCGCGGCGCGCCTGCTGCGCGCGCTCGAGCCCGGGCTCGAGATCACCGGCGTCGAGCTCGACGCCGACGTGCTGGCCGCCGCCCGCACCCACTTCGGCCTCGACGCCCTGGGCATCGAGACGGTGCACGCCGACGCCGTCGAGTACGTCCGGCACGAGCGCCGGAGCTTCGACCTGGTCGTCGAGGACCTGTTCGTCGGACCCAACCGCTCGATCCACAAGCCGCCGGCGCTGTGGGAGGGCGGCTACCGCGCGGCCTGGGCGCGGGTCGCCGCGGGTGGCGTGCTGGCCGCGAACACGATCCACGAGGGCCCGCGGGTGCGACGCGCGCTCGCCGCCGTCGCGCCGGTCCCGCTCCACGTCGGAGTGCGTCGCTACTACAACCGCATCTACCTGGCGGGCCACGCGCTCCCGGGCGTGGCCGAGCTGCGCCGGCGCCTGGCCGCCGAGCCGCTGCTTCGCCGCCACCTGCCGCAGCTCGCGCTGCGCACGCTCGCGCCGTGATCCGCGTCGTGCTCGCCGAGGACCAGGCGATGGTGCTCGGCGCGCTGGCCGCGCTGCTCGAGATCGAGGCCGATCTCGAGGTCGTCGGCCGCGCCGCCGACGGCGCTCAGGCTCTCGCGCTGTGCGAGGAGCTGCGCCCCGACGTGCTGGTCACGGACATCGAGATGCCCGGGCTGCCGGGGCTGGAGCTGGCGGCGGCAGTGAAGGCGAAGGGCCTGCCCACGCGGGTGCTGATCCTGACCACGTTCGCTCGCCCCGGCTACCTGCGCCGTGCGCTGGACGCCGGCGCCTCGGGCTACCTGCTCAAGGACGCGCCCTCGGCGCAACTCGCCGACGCGGTGCGGCGGGTCGCCGCCGGCCTGCGCGCGGTCGACCCCGAGCTGGCTGCGGAGGCGTGGAGCGAGGCGTGCCCGCTGACCGAGCGCGAGCGCCAGGCGCTGCGCCTCGCCGCGCTGGGCCGCAGCGCGCCCGACATCGCGGGCGAACTGGGGCTGTCGGAGGGCACGGTCCGCAACTACCTCTCCGAGGCGATCGGCAAGCTGGGGGCGGCCAACAGGATCGAGGCCGCGCGCATCGCCCGCGACAAGGGCTGGCTGTGATGGCGGCGCGGCGCGAGCGGTTGCTGGCCACGAGCGGCGCGCTCGCGCTGGCCGCCTTCGCGCTGCGCGAGGCGCTCTTCGGCGGTCGTGCGCTGTTCGAGCGCGACCTGGAGACGCTCTTCTACGGCCGCGCCGAGGTGCTGCGCCGCAGCGTCGTCGAGGGCGTGCTGCCGCTGTGGAACCCCTTCCCCGCCTTCGGCGAGCCGCTGCTCGCGCTGGGTGTCACCCAGGTGCTCTATCCGCCCGCCTGGCTGGCGCTCGTCCTGGCGCCGCAAGCCGCGTGGGCCCTCTCGGCCGCGCTGCACCTCGCGTTCACCGGGCTCGGCCTGTTCCTGCTCGCGCGGCGGCTGGGCCTGTCGACCGCCGCCAGCGGCCTCGCGGCCGCGGCCTGGGCGGGCGGCGACGCGCTGCTCTCGGCGATCAACATGCCGAACCTGTTGACCGGCGCCGCGTGGCTGCCGTGGGCCGGCCTCGCCGCGACGCGACTGGGCTCGCCGCGCGGCCCGCTGTGGCTGGCCGCGGCGCTCGCCGCGCCGCTGCTGGCGGGCTCGCCGGAGGCGTTCCTGATGTGCGTGGCCGTGGCTCTCGGCGCGGCCGGGCTCGAGGCGACTCGGGCCGACGCGCGCCGGCGCCTCGCGCGGCTCGGCCTCGCAGCCGGCCTCGGCCTCGGACTCGCGGCCGCGCAGTGGGTGCCGACGCTCGCGCTCGCCCAGCGCTCGGCACGGGCGACGCTCGGCGAGCGCGCCCAGGGCTACTGGTCGCAGCATCCCGCGGGTCTCGCGACGCTGGCGCTGCCTGTCGTCCTCGACGAGCTGCCGCTCGCCGAGCCGTGGCGGCGCGCGCTGTACGAGAACCGCGAGCCGTTCCTGCCGTCCATCTACCTGGGCGCTCTCGTGCTCCCGCTGTCGCTGGCCGGGCTGGCGTCGGCGCCGCGCCGGCCGCGCCTGGCGCTCGCCGCCCTGGCGCTGGGCGCGACGGCCGTCGCGCTCGGCAGGCACCTGCCCGCCTTCGACCTGTGGAGCGGCCTGCCCGGCCTCTCCGGCCTGCGCTTTCCCTCGAAGGCCCTCGAGCTGGTCGCGTTCGCGCTGGCGCTGCTCGCGGGCTTCGGCCTCGACGCCCTGCGCCGGGCCCGGGCTGTGCGCCTTCGGCAGGCCGCCGCGGCGACGATGGCGCTGATCGGCCTGCTCGCGCTGTGGGCCGCGCAGCCGGGAGCCGGCGCGTGGCACGCGCTGCTGGTCCCGCCCGAGGCGCTGGGCCACCCGTGGACGCGGTCGGCCGCCTTCCTCGCGACGCTGCGCGCGCTGGCCGTCGCCGGCGCCGCGGCGCTCGCCGGGGCGGCGCTGGTCCTGCGCGCGGACCGCCGCGGCGCAGCGGTCGCGCTCGCTGCCGTCGCCGCGCTCGAGGCTGTCGCGAGCGTCGACGGCCTCAACGCCACGGCTTCGGCCGAGGCTTTCGCGTGGCGCACGCCGGCGCTGGCGCCGGTGCCCGCGGAGCGGCCGAACCGCGTCTACGCGATCGACTATCCCGACTCCGAGTCGCTCCGGCTGCTGGGCCGCTCCAGCTACCGGACGGTGCCGCTCGACGCCCCGGCGGACGGACGGCTGCTGCTCGGCCGGCTCTACCCCGTCGCCGACCTCGGCGCCGGCGCCCTCGGCCGCGAGGGCTTCCCGCTCGACGTGCCGCAACTGCGCTCCGCCGAGGCGACACGCTGGCTGCGCAGCCTCGAGCGCAACCTCGCCACGCCCGCGTTCCCGCGCCTGCTGCGGCTCTCGGGCGCCGACTTCCTGCTCTCGCTGCACGCGCCGGGCCCCGGTTTCACGCCGCTGGCCGAAGCGCGCGGCGTGCACGAGACCGTCAAGCTCTCGCGGGTCGAGGACGCCCTGCCACGCGCGTTCGCCGTGGCCGGCGTGCGCCACGCGGAGGGCCAGGCGGCGTTCGACGCCCTGGTCTCGCCCTCGTTCGACCCGCTCGGCGAGGTGGTGCTGCCACCGGGAAGCCCCGTGGCGCCGGCGCCGGGCGCGCTCGCGGGCGAGGTGAGCGCGCTCGACCTCGGCCTCGACCGCGTGACGCTCGAGGCGACCCTCGAGCGGCCGGGCCTGGTCGTCCTGCTCGAGGCCTGGGACCCCGGCTGGACGGCGACCGTCGACGGCGTCCCGGCGCCGCTGCTGCGCGCGAACCTCGTCTTCCGCGCCGTCGCGGTGCCCGCGGGTCGCCACCTGGTGGAGATGCGCTACCGGCCGCGTGAGGTCGTGCGCGGCCTCGTCCTGTCCGGGCTCGCGATGGCGGCGCTGGTCGCGCTCGCCGCCCGTCGTGCCCGGGTGGCCCCCGGGGCGGGCGAAGCGGCGCGCGGCTGAAGGCTCAGCCGATCTCGAGCTGCTTCGGCACCCGCGTCAGGTTGCGCGAGCCGGTCTTCGTCACCAGCGCGACGTCCTCGATCCGCACCCCGCCGAGGCCGAGGTAGTACAGGCCCGGCTCCACCGTGACGACGTGGCCGGCCTGCAGCACGTCGGGCCGCTTGCCGATCGAGGGCGCCTCGTGGATCTCGAGGCCCAGGCCGTGGCCGGTGCCGTGGAAGAAACCCTGCATCCGGCCGTCCTTCACGCCCGTGCGGTAGCCGCGCGACTCGAACAGCGCCTGGATCGCCTGGTGGATGTCGTTGCCGGCGGCACCCGGCTTCACCCGCGAGTGGCCGAGCTTCACGCCCTCGTGGACGAGCGCGTAGACCTCCTTGAGCCGCTCCGAGGCGCGGCCGCGCACGACGGTGCGGGTCATGTCGCCGAAGTAGCCGGTCGACTCCGAGCGCGGGAAGATGTCCATCACCACCGGCTGGTTCGCGCGGATCGGGGCGTGGCCGACCTCGTGCGGGTCGACCGCCTCGTCGCCCGGCGCGCAGATCGTCCGCGCCGGCATGCAGCCAAGGGCGAGGATGCGCTGGTTGACCACGGTGCGCAGGTCGTCCGCCGTGAAGCGGCGGCCGTCCCGCCGCAGGTACCCGTCGCGGCCGATCACGCAGGCGCGCAGCGCCTCGATGCCGGCCTGGAGCCCCGCCTCGGCGGCGCGCAGCGAGGCCTCGATCGCGCGCACCTCGTCGGGCCGCTTGAGCGCACGCTCGGGCCAGAACGGCTCGGGCGCCGGCACGCAGTCGATCCCGCGCTGCGCGAGTTCGTGCGCGAGGCCGAGCGGGAACTGGCGCGGCACCCGCGCCCGCTTCACCCGCAGCTTGCGCAGCACCAGCGCGATCACGTCCGCGACCGGCGCCTGTCCGCGCGGCTCCAGCTTCCGCGCGAACTCCATCCACGCCAGCACCCGGCAGTCGCGGGCCGTGGCGCGGGCGCGGTCGAACTCGAGGTCGCTGGCGGTGATCGTGCGCTCCCCCCGGACCTCGACGAACAGGAACGGGTCCGGGGCCATGAAGCCGGTCGCGTACAGCAGGTCGGCGTCGTGCTCGGAGGCAGCGTAGTGGAGGCGGGCGTGGGGCAGCTTCTTCATGGTGGGTCGGCGGGTCCGGGCGCGGGCGCGGCCGCAAGGGGGCGCCCGAGCGTCAGCAGCAGGGCCAGGCCGCAGATCCCCGCCGCGTAGTGGAAACGGTCGCGCCACGGGTCCCACCACTCGCGCGAGTGGGCCGCGGCCAGGCAGGCGAACAGGGCGACGAGCGGCAGCACGCGCCAGTCGCGGCGCCGCACGAAGTCGACGAGCGCGGTCGCGGTGGCGGCGAGGAAGAACGCGGTCACGCCGGGGCGATCTCGACCAGCGCGTCGTAGAAGACGGGGCCGCCGCCCATGTCGGTCAGCTCCTGGCTGGTGACCGCGTTGGCGTTGCGGCCGCCGGGGCACAACTTCGGCCACCAGATCGACAGCCCGACCACGAGGCCGCGCCGGGCGGCGTCCGAGACCCGCGCCTTCGCCTCGAACGCGCCGCGGTCGTTCCAGACACGGATCGGCTCGCCGTCGCGGATGCCGCGGGCCGCGGCGTCGTCGGGGTGGATCGTCAGGAACGGCTCGCTCTCGCGGCGCACGAACGTGGGCTGCGCCGAGAAGGTCGAGTTCAGGAAGTGGTGGGCGGGCGGCGAGATGAACGCGAGCGGGTAGCGCTTCGTCAGCTCCGGGTTGGTGACCGGGCTTTCCCGGGGCGGCACGTAGCCCGCGAGCGGGTCGAGCCCGCTCGCGGCGAGCGAGGGCGCCAGCAGCTCGCACCTGCCCGACGGCGTCGGAAAGCCTCCCTCGGCGAACGGAGCCCACTCGGCGGGCACCGACAGCCGCGCGCGGCCCTGCCTCTTCAGGCGGTCGAAGTCGAGCCCGGCGAGCCGCGGGTCGTCCCAGTCGAGGGCCCGGCGCGCGAGGTCCTCGTCGGACTCGAAGAAGCAGGGGTCGTCGAGGCCCATCGCCCGCGCCAGGCGGCGGAACAGCTCCGTGTTGGAGACCGCCTCGCCCAGCGGCGCGATCGCGGCCTTGCTCCACGAGAGGTAGAGGTGGCCGTAGGCCTTGTGCAGGTCGTCGTGCTCGAGCGTCGTCGTCGCCGGCAGCAGGTAGTCGGCGTAGTCGGCGGTGTCGGTCTGGAACAGGTCGTGGACGACGACGAACAGGTCCTCGCGGGCGAGCCCCTTCAGCACCTGTTCCTGCTCGGGCGCGACGGCCGCGGGATTCGAGTTGTAGACGAACAGCGCCTTGACCGGCGGGTCGACAAGGGGGTCGTTCAGCAGCCGCCCGAGCAGGCTCATGTTCAGTGTGCGGGTGCCGGGCGGGCTCAGGTCAGGCCGCTCGAGCGCGTCGGTGCGCACCGGGAACGTGCCCGAGGTGGAGAGCAGGGCGCCGCCGCCGACGTCCCGCCAGGCGCCGGTCACGGCCGGCAGGCAGGCGACGGTGCGCACGGCCATGCCGCCGCCCGCGTGGCGGTTGAGGCCGTAGTTGAGGCGGATCGCGGAGGGGCGGGTCGTCGCGTACTCGCGGGCGAAGGCCTCGATCGCGGCGGCCGCGACGCCGGTCTCGCGCCCGGTGCGCTCCGGGTCCCACTCGCGGGCGCGGGCCTCCAGCTCGGCGTGGCCCGTCGTGTACCGCTCGAGGTAGTCGCGGTCGGCGAGGCCGTCGCGGAAGATGACGTGCATCATCCCGAGCGCGAGCGCCGCGTCGGTGCCCGGCCACGGCGCGAGGTGCAGGTCGGCCTTCTCCGCGGTCCTGGAGCGGTACGGGTCGATCACGACGAGCCGCGCACCTGCCCGCCGCGCGCGCTCGACGAACGGCCACAGGTGCACGTTGGAGCTGACGACGTTGGCGCCCCAGGCGACGATCAGCCGCGCGCGGCCGAGCTGCTCCGGGTCGAGGCCGATCGAGCGCCCGATCGTCGCCTTCCAGCCGGCGGCGCCCGCCGAGGCGCAGATGGTGCGGTCCAGCTTGCTGGCCCCGATCGCGTGGAAGAAGCGGCGGTCGAGGCTGCCGTACGAGAGCAGGCCCATGTTGCCGGCGTACGAGTAGGGCAGGATCGACTGCGGCCCGTGCTCGCGGGCGAGCTCCGAGAGCCGCTGCGCGATCTCGGACAGCGCGCGCTCCCAGCTCACCCGCTCGAAGCGGCCTTCGCCCTTCCTGCCCACCCGCTTCATCGGGAACAGCACGCGGTCCGGCGCGTACACGCGCTCGAGGTAGTGGTTCACCTTCGCGCACAGGAAGCCCTGGGTGAAGGGGTCGTCGGGGTCGCCGCCGAGCGAGGTGGCGCGGCCGCCTTCGACGGTGACGGCCATCGAGCAGGTGTCCGGGCAGTCGTGGGGGCACACGACCTTCAGCACGCGGCGCTGCAGCATCCCTTCGATCCTAACCCCGCGACCGCGCCGGCCCCGAACGCGCGAGGCGCTTCGCCGCAGCCGGCTTGCGCCGCGCGCGGGCGGCGACCGCACGCGGGCGCTTGCGGGCCAGCTCCTGCAGCAGCTCGGCCGCGGGCATCGCCTCGCCCAGCAGGAAGCCCTGAACCTCCTCGCAGCCGTGGCGGGCCAGGAAGCGGAGCTGGCGGCCGTTCTCGACGCCTTCGGCCACCACCCGCAGCTTGAGCGAGTGGGCCATGCGCACGACGGCGGAGACGATCGCCGCGTCGTCGGCATCACCCGGAACGCCGGCCACGAACGAGCGGTCGATCTTGACGGTGTCGATGGGCAGCCGTTTCAGATACGACAGCGAGGAGTGCCCGGTGCCGAAGTCGTCGACGGCCGCGCGGATGCCGCGCTCGCGCAGCGCGCTCAGCACCTCGACCGTGGCCGCCACGTTCTGCATGGCCAGGCTCTCGGTGATCTCCAGTTCCAGAAGCCGCGGGTCGGCTCCGCTCTCGGACAGCGCACGATCGACCGAGCGCACGAGGTCCTGGCGCTGGAACTGGCGCGGCGAGAGGTTGACCGCGATGCGAAGCCCGCCCGCCACCCGCGACAGCCGCGCGAGCGTGGCGCACGCCTCGCGCAGCACCCACTCGCCGATCGGCACGATCAGGCCCGACTCCTCGGCGACCGGGATGAACTCCGCCGGCGGCACCAGCCCGCGGCCCGCGACCCGCCAGCGCAGCAGCGCCTCGGCGCCGACGACCCGGCGCCGCTTCAGCTCCACGAACGGCTGGTAGCGCAGCTCGAACTCGCCGCGCTCCAGCGCCTGGCGCAGCGCGTTCTCCAGGTTGAGCCGCTCCTGGGCGCGCACCGTCATCGCCCGCGTGAAGAGCTGGTAGTTGGAGCGGCCCGCCTCCTTCGCGCGGTACATCGCGTTGTCGGCGTTCTTGAGCAGGGTCTCGGTGTCCTGGCCGTCGTCGGGATACAGGCTGATGCCGATGCTGGCCTGGACGTGCAGCCGGTGCCCGTCGAGCTCGAACGGGGTCGAGAGCGCCTGCAGCAGCTTCTCCGCGACCTTGGCCGCGTCTTCGGGCTGCGCCAGCGGCTCGAGCAGCAGCGTGAACTCGTCGCCGCCGACGCGGGCCACGGTGTCGCCCTCGCGCAGGCACGCGGCCAGCCGCCTGGCGACGCCCTCGAGCAGCCGGTCGCCCGCCGAGTGGCCGAGCGTGTCGTTGATCCGCTTGAAGTGGTCGAGGTCGAGGAACACCACGCCCAGCGTGCGGCCGGTGCGGTGGGCGTGGGCCAGCGCCTGGCTGAGCCGGTCGCGGAACAGCAGCCGGTTGGGCAGCCCGGTCAGCGTGTCGTGGTAGGCCTGGTACGAGATCAGCTCCTCGGCGGCCTTGCGCTCGGAGATGTCGCGCGACACCGCGACCACCTCGCGCGGCTCGCCGTCGGGGCCGAAGATCGCCTGGCTCGTGGTTTCGAACCACACGGTCCCGCCGTCCTTGCGCCGCACCCGCCACGTCGTCACCACCGGCTCGGCGCCGAGCAGCCGCTGGCGCTCCTGGGCGAGCCGCTCCACCTCCTCCTCGTGCACGAAGGCGGCGGGCGGACGCCCGACCATCTCCTCCGGCTCGTAGCCCAGCAGCCGGCGGCAGGCCGGGGACGCGTAGAGGATGGTCCCGTCCGGAGCCTGGCGCGAGATCAGGTCGGTCGAGTTCTCCGTCATCAGGCGGTAGCGTTCTTCGGAGGTGCGCAGCGCCTCCTCGGCGAGCCGCCGGTCGGTGACGTCGCGCTGGGTGCCCCAGGCCCGGGTCAGGCGACCGTCCTCGACGACGCCCACCAGGTTGTTGAGGCGGTGGCGCACGCCGCCGTCCGCGCCGCGCTCCAGCGTCTCGCCGTCGGCGAGGCGCAGGCCGCCGTCGAAGAAGCGGGCGATCAGGGCGCGGCCGCGAGCCTCGCGCAGCGGCAGCACGTCGGCCAGCCGCCGCCCCAGCACCTGTTCGCCGCTCTCGCGGTCGTGGTGGCGGGCGAACGCCTCGTTGCACTCGGCGAGGTAGGCGCGGTCGAGGAAGGCGTCGACGCGGGACTCGAGCGGCCCCTCGAGCGCGACTGGCGGCAGCAGCTCGCAGCGCCAGATGCCCTCGGTGGAGTGGTCGACGAAGGCCCGGTAGCGCTCGCGGCCCTGGCGCAGCGCGTCCTCGGTGATGCGGCGCTCGGTGACGTCGACGTCCATGCAGCACACGGCGGGGGCGCCTGCGAAGGCGGGCAGCGGGAACATGCTCGAGTGCACGAAACGCAGCGCGTGGTCCCTGCGCCGCACGGTCCACTCGTTGGGAGGCTCGGCCTCGCCGGTCGCCAGCAGCCGCGAGATCAGCGCCTCGAACTCCGCGCGATCTTCGGGGCGGATGATCAGCTCCTGCATGCGCTGGCCCAGCGCTTCCGCGGCGGTCCAGCCGTAGAGCGCCTCGGAGGCCGGGTTCCACAGCCGCACCCGCCCCTCCGCGTCGTAGATCTGGACCGCGACCGACGGCGTGTGGGTGACGATCGCCTCCAGCGCGCCGCGCAACCCGGCGCTGTCACGCTCGGCTTCGACCTGGCGCGTGACGTCTTCGACCACGGCGTCCACCCAGGCCGGCCGCCCGCGGGCGTCGCGGGCCAGGGCCGCGTGGGTCTCGACCCAGGCACCGCTGCCGTCGGGACGCACGAGCCGCGCCCGCTGGCCGGTCGCGGTGCCGAGAGCCGTCACCCGCTCCATGAGCTTGCGTGGTTCCTCGGGGTCGAGGTGGACCGCCGCCAGTCCCTGCTCGCGCGCCTCGTCCAGCGTGGCGAAGCCGAAGAGCGCGAGCGCCGCGGGGTTCGCGAACACGAGCCGCCCCCCGAGGTCGGCACGCCAGACGCCGAGGGGCAGGTGCTCGACCAGGTCGCGCGGTTCCTTCATCCGCGGCGCACCACGATCACCGTCATGTCGTCGTGCTGCGGGGCGCCGGCGGCGAAGGCGTCGGCGGCCGCGATCAGGCGCTCGACCGCCGCGGCGGCCGGCAGCCCCGCGCAGGCGCGGAAGGCGTCGGCGAGCCGCGGCTCGCCCCACTCCTCGTCCGCCGGGTTCATCGCCTCGGAGATGCCGTCGGTGAAGCCGAGCAGGGCGTCGCCGGGGCGCAGGGTGGCTTCGCCTGCCTCGTACCCCGCGATCGGCAGCAGCCCGATCACGGGCCCGCCGACCTCGAGCCGCTCGATCTCGCCGCCTCCGGCCCGGAACACCATCGGCGCGTTGTGGCCCGCGTTGACGTAGGCGAGGCGGCCGTCACGCGGGTCGTACTCGCCGTAGAAGAACGTTGCGTAGCGGTTGGACGGCGAGGCGTCGTGGATCAGGCGATTCAGGTTGGCCATCAGCGTCGCGAGGTCGGCGCGGGCGCCGCCGATGGTCTGGCTGCGCAGCGAGGCCTGCAGGCTGGCCATCAGCAGCGCGGCCGGAATGCCCTTGCCGGAGATGTCGCCGATCGCGACGCCGACGCGGCCGTCGTCGAGGGCGAGGAAGTCGTAGTAGTCGCCGCCCACGCCGCGCGCGGGCCGGCAGTGGCCGGCCAGGTCGAGCCCCGGGGCCCGCGGCAGCTCGCGCGGGTAGAGCTGCTCCTGGACCTCGCGCGCGATCTCCACCTCGCGGGTGAAGCGCGCCCGCTGCGCGACCTCGGCGGCCACCTGCTCGGCGAGCTGCGCGTTGTGGAGTGCCAGCGCAGCCTGGGTCGCCACCGAGCGCAACAGCCGCACGTCGAGCGGCGAGTACGGCTCTTCGCTCTTCTTCGGCCCCAGCGCGAGGAAGCCGAGCAGGCCCGTGCGCGTCGCGAGCGGAAGCAGCAGCTCGGAGCCGAGCGCCTCGAGGTGCGGCCGCTCGGCCGCCGCCTCGGGCTGGTTGGCCCAGCTCTCGGGATCGTCGAGGTAGACCCGCGGCGGCTCCTTCGCCGCCGTGAGGCGGCGCGCGACCGGGCCGTCGGTGTCGAACGATGGCGGCGCACCCGCGTAGCCCACGGCGAACGCCGGCTGCAGGGCCGCGCCCTCGCGCAGCAGCACGGCCAGTCGCGAGGCGTGGAGCGCGTCGGAGAGCCGGCGTGCCAGGGTGTCGACCACCTTGCGCACGTCGACCAGCTCCTGCAGCTCGTCCGAGACCTCGCTCAGCAGCCGCTCGGCGTCGTACGCCTCGCGGAAGAAGCGGCGATCGAGCCAGCCCCGCAACCGCTCGCCGGCGCGCCCGAGAACTGCGGCGAACAGCACGCCGGTCGCGATCGCCTGGATCTTGCGCGGCCGGTTCAGCTCCGGGTCGAGGGCGAGCGCGAGCCCCGCGGTCAGCGCGAGCCCGATGCCGAGCGCCTGCAGCACGCGGATGCCGCGGCGCGCCAGCGCGTACTGCAGGCCCTGGCGCAGCACGACCGAGATCCCCATCGCGCGCTCGACGACGATCACGTAGGCGAGGGTCAGCGGGAGCAGCGCCAGCGCCAGCAGCGCCGGCACCATCAGCAGGGGGCTGACGGAGGCCCAGGACAGGCCGAACAGGCCGTTGGCCAGCACCAGCGGGAAGATCGGGAGCAGCGCCGCGGTCGCCCCGAAATTGAGCAGACGCAGGCGGCGCCGGTCGTCGGGGTCCTGGGTGGTCCCCATCCGGTAGCCGGTGATCGCGAAGAAGCTGCCGATCGCCACGTTGCTCAGCACGAAGCGCGGCAGCCGGGCCACCTGCAGCCAGCCGGCCAGCGCGCCCGCGAGGCGCGGGTGGTCGGCGTCGGCGACCGCGAGCAGCCCGAGCACCAGCACGTCGGCCGCCAGCGGCACGACCACGAGCCACTTGACCCAGGGGTGGCGCTGGTCGAGCGGCAGCCGGTCCGGAAAGCGCAGCGCGAACAGCAACAGCGCCAGCGGCCAGCTCGCGCCCAGCCCGTGGCGCCAGAACAGCGCCAGCGGCCGCAGCGGCTCGGGCCAGGCCGAGCGCTGGATCATCTCCAGCTCGCCCATCGCCGTGAAGCCGGTGAGCAGCAGGAGCAGCAGCCAGGCCAGCGGATCGCGCGGGCGCACCCAGGCGACGCCGAACCCGAGCGCGATCGCCAGCAGCGGAGACAGCAGCACCAGAACGATCAGCAGCGCCCGGTTGCCGCCGTCCAGCTCGGGGCGCGGCTGCAGAACCAGAGCGACGTCGCGCACGACGCCTTCGCGCGACACCTTCAGCCGCACCACGTCGCCGGCCCGCTTCGCGGCGACCGGAGCGCTCAGGCTGGCGCGGCCCTGCCAGGGCTCGCCGTCGACGGCGACGATCACGTCTCCCTCGGCCAGCCGGCCGGCGTGGGCGTCGGCCACCGAACGCACGCGGCCGCCGGCCTCGACCGACAGGCCCGCCCGCGGCAGCACGTCGGGGGCGCCCAGCAGCAGCCGCAACCCGTCGCGCAGCACCAGCGCCTGCTGGGCGAGGCACAGCGCGAGCAGGACGAGAAGGGCGGCGCGCCGCCCGTCGATTCCGGCGGTCCGCGGGAGCATGGGCGAAGCCGCGAGTTTAGCAGCCGGGATGCGCCGGCTCAGGGCAGTTCGAGGATCTCCGGCCGCCAGGCGCGGGGGCCGCTGGCGAGGCCGTGGAGGTGGCTCACCACCTCGACCCGGCGCGGGACCAGCTTCAGCAGCAGGTAGTCGGCGCTCTGCGCGCCCCCTTCGTAGAAGGGCGCCCACTCGGGCTTGAAGCGGGTGGCGAGCGTGGCGGGGTCGGTGACCCGCTCCGCGCGGCCGGCGAACGTGACGTAGCCGGGGCCCTTCGGGTCGAAGCAGGAGAGCGTGGCGCGCGGGTCGCGTGCCAGCTCGGCGACCTTGCGGGTCCCCTTGTGGGTGCCCATCCACGCGACGAGGTCCGCGTCGATCGGGAACACGTCCATCACCCGCGCCTGCAGCAGGCCGTCGACGCCCACGGTCGACAGCGTGCAGAAGCGGGCCGCGGCCGCGATCTCGCGCGCGGCGCGGCGCACCAGGGCGGGATCGGCCGGGGCCGCGGGCGGAGCCTGGGCCGCGGCGGCCGCGGCCGGCAGCAGCGCGAGCGCCAGAGCGGCGAAGCGGCGGCGCATCGATCTACGTCCCGTAGAGCCGGTCCCCGAAGTCGCCGAGGCCGGGCAGGATGTACTTGCGGTCGTTGAGCTGGCGGTCGAGCGCCGCCGTGTAGATGCGGGCGTCGGGGAACGCGGCCTCGAGGTGGGCGACGCCCTCCGGCGCGGCGACGATCGACAGCAGCCGCACGTTGCGGGCGCCCAGCTCGCGCAGGCCTTCGAAGGCCATCGCGGCCGAGCCGCCGGTGGCCAGCATCGGGTCGAGCAGGAAGACGACGGCCTCGTGCAGGTTCTTCGGGATCTTCTCGTAGTAGCGGCGGGCGACGGCGGTCGTTTCGTCGCGCTCGAGGCCGAAGTAGCCGACCTCGGCCTGCGGCACCAGGTCGAGGAAGGCGTCGAGCATGCCGAGGCCCGAGCGCAGCACCGGCGCCGCCACCACCCGGGTGGAGATGCGGTGCGCGGTCGTCTTCTCGAGCGGCGTCTCGATCTCGCGCGGCGCCGTCGGCAGGTCGCGGGTGGCCTCCGCCACCAGCATCAGGGCGACGCGCCGGGCCAGCCGGCGGAAGGCGTCGCGCGGCGTGTCCCTGTCGCGCAGGCGCGCGAGCGAGTCGTCGACCAGCGGGTGCTTCAGGACGTGGGCTGCCATGGCGAGCGGCAAGATACCACGCGTGTATACTCCGGGGTCGCATGCGCCTGACCGAAGACGAGATCGAGTACATCTCGCGCAAGATCGTCAAGACGCTGGTTTCCGGCGGCAAGCTCGAGGTCGACTCCGAGGCCCGGGTTTCCGGCGAGATCGCGCGGGTGATCGCCGACGAGCTGCGGCTCGAGGACGCGCTCAACGAGGAGGTCCGCCAGGTCCTGCTCTCCCACGCTCCGGAGATGGAGCGCTCGAACATCGCCTACAGCGAGATGTTCAAGAAGGTCAAGCGCGAGCTGGCGAAGAAGAAGGGGCTGGTCATTTGAAGCTGTCCCGCGACCGCTGCGTGCGGCTGTCCCAGCTCGTCCTCAACTACCTGAATCAGGACGAGGAAGTCGAGTTCTTCGACGACCTGTCCGAGATCCGGCAGCAGATCTTCCGGCTGATCGAGTCCGAGATGAAGGCCGACGAGGCGATCGACGCCCTGGTCCGCCGCAAGATCGAGACCCAGAAGCGCTCGATCCTCGAGGGCTCGTCGGAGTGGGACGTGCTGTACCGCAAGTACTACGAAGAAGAGGCCGCCAAGCACCGCAAGGTGATGCCCTAGCCCGGCGCCAGCCGCGCCTCGAGCCGCCCGGAGGCGGGTGCGCGGTCGATCACGAGGTAGCGGTCGCGCCCGATCTCCTGCGTCACGGGCTCTCGCGGCGTGCCGTCGAGCGAGACGGCCGTCGCCGCTCGCCCCGGCGGCAGCAGGATCGCGAGGCGCGCGGAGGCCGCGCTGCTGCGGTAGTCGAAGCGCAGCGCTTCGGCCGTCTGCCGGTAGTCGTAGCCCGCCCGCACCGGCTCGCCGGGGGCGCAGGCCTCGAGCCGCGCGTTGCCCGGCCCGAGCCGCGGCTGGAACACGGCGCGCGCCTGCAACGGGCGCTCGGGATCGCGGCTCCAGTCGAGCCCCAGCAGGCCCTCGAGCACGGCGCCGGCCAGTGCGCCGGCGCTGCCCGCGTAGCGCGGGCTGCCGCGACCTTCGCCGGCCGCCGTGTGCCACTCGTGCAACGCGCGCCGCTGCACGGCGCGGGCGGCCAGCGCGCGGACCTGGGCCCGGCCGCGAAGGGCGTCGCCTCCCTCCAGCATCGCCAGCGCCAGGCGCCCCGCGAACCAGTCCCAGTGGCCGCCGTTCTGGTAGCTCCCCTCCTCGGCCAGGATCGGGTGCCTGAAGAACCCGGCCGGGAACGGCGGGATCAGCGTCACGCCCAGCACCGGCGCGCCGATCGCCTGGTGCCGGCGCTCGATCTCGTCGAACAGCCGCAGCCGCTCCGCGTCGTCGAGGGCGCCGGCGCGGGCGGCGATCGCGTTGCCGCCGGTCGCCAGCATCGCGTCGAGGTCGACGGGGCGTGGCGGCTGCGGCCCCGGCAGCAGGCGGTGGACGCGGAAGTAGCCGCGCTGGGGCAGGTAGAGAGCGTTGCGCAGGTCGATCCGCATGCGGTCGGCCGTGCTGGTCCAGGCCCGCGCCCGCAGCGGGCGCGCCCCGTCGCTCGCCATCTCGGCCAGGCGGCGGGCGGCCAGCAGCGCCATCGCGTTCGTGTACAGCCCGCCCACCCGCGGCGTGCGTTCGTCGAGATAGATCGCCTGCTGGTCGCCGTGCACGGGCGACACGTCGCCCCAGTCGGCGGTCAGCGCGCTGACAACGAGCCCGGTCGGCGTGTCGCGCCGGCCTTCGCTGACCGACAGCAGCGCCGCGTCGAGGCGGTCGAGCAGCGGCCGGCCCGCCACGCCGGTGTCGAGCCAGATCGGGCCGTAGAGCTCGAACAGGTCCCAGGCCGCGAGCACGGCCGACGACTCCTGGTCGGCCTCGGTCGTGTTGCGGTCGGCGGTGACGACGTCGGGCCCCCGGCGCCAGATCTCCTCGGCCCGCGGGGCCCAGGGGCGGAACTCGTCGACCGGACCGGCGGCGATCCAGTCGTTGAGCGAGGAGTCGGAGCGCTGGTGGGCGAGGTGCTCGACCAGCCACGAGGCGACGCGGTCGCGCGGGTACAGCCAGCGCGCGACCGGCACCAGGGTCGCGCTGTCGCGGATCCAGATCTGCGGGTAGGCCTCGCCGGCGCCGAAGCCGCGCACCGGCCCGGTGCGGCCCGCGAACTGGCGCTCGTTGGCCTCGAGCGTCTCCTTCACCAGCGGCAGCAGGCCGTCGAGCCCGGGGTCGCCGGTCCGCCACCAGGTCGTGCAGGCGGGCGCCGGCGGCGGGGGCGGCGGTTCGGGCGCGCGCGACCCGCAGCCGGCCGCCAGCAGCGCCGCCGCGAGCAGCAGCCGCCGCATCAGCGGTCGGCCTCGCGCAGCCGGCCGGCGCCGATCGCGCCCAGCGCGTCGTAGGCCGCGTACTTGTAGGCCTCGCCCAGGGTCGGGTAGTTGAACACGGTGTCGATCAGGTGCTCGAGCGTGCCGCCGTGCTGGAGCTGGGCCTGGCCGACGTGGATCAGCTCGGAGGCCAGCTCGCCGAGGACGTGCACGCCGAGCAGCCGCCGGTCCTCGCGGGCGACGATCAGCTTCACGAAGCCGGAGAAGTCGCCGATGATCTGGCCGCGGCTGTTGCCCTCGTAGTAGGCGCGGCCGACCACGAAGTCGAGCCCCTTCTTGGCAGCACTCTCCTCCGTCTCCCCCACCGCCGCCAGCTCCGGGATCGTGTAGACCGCCATCGGCAGCAGGCTCGAGACCTGGGTCTTGTACTTGAGGCCGAACGCGTGGCACATCGCGACCCGGCCCTGGTCCATCGAGGTCGAGGCCAGCGCGGGGAAGCCGATCACGTCGCCGGCGGCGTAGATGTGGGGCACGGCCGTCTGGAAGTCGCCGTTCACGGACAGGTGACCGCGCGGTCCCGCGGCAAGCCCCGCGCGTTCGAGGCCGAGCCCCGCCGTCGCGCCGCTGCGGCCGGTCGCGAACAGCACGCACTCCGCCTGCACGCCGCCGCCGCCCTTGAGGCGCACGGTCACCTCGGGCCCGTCCAGTTCGATGCCGCCCATGCCCTCGTTGCGCAGGACGTGCAGGCCGAGCAGCTCGGCCTGCAACCGCAGCCGCTCCGAGAGCTCGCCGTCGAGGAACGGCAGCAGCCGGTCCTGGGCGCAGACCAGCGTCACGGTGACGCCCATCGCGCGGAACATCGTCGCGTACTCGCAGCCGATCACGCCGGCGCCGATCACGACCAGCGAGCGCGGGATGCGCTCCATGCGCAGGATGGTGTCGGAGTCGAACAGCCGCGGGTCGTGCGGCACGCCCTCGGGCCACGCCGGGCTCGAGCCGGTGGCGATCAGGATGACGCCCGCGCGCAGGCGCTCGACGCCGCCGTCGCGGGAGGTGACCGCGATCGTGTGCGGGTCCTCGAAGCGGCCGTCGCCGCGGAACAGCGTGATCGCGTGGCGCTCCAGGTTGCGGTCGATCAGGCTCCACAGGTGGCGCACGACGTCGTCCTTGCGGAACATGAAGTCGGGCACGGTGATGTCGCGCTTGATCTGGTAGTCGATGCCGTAGAGCCCGCGCTGGCGCAGCCCGGAGAAGTACAGCGCGGTCTCGCGCAGCGTCTTGCTCGGCACGGTGCCGGTGTTGACGCCGGCGCCGCCGAGGTGCGGCTCGCGCTCGACGAGCGCCACCTTCTTGCCGAAGTAGGCGGCCTGCGCGGCGCCCTTCTCCCCCGCGGGACCGGAGCCGATCACGACCAGGTCGAACTCCTGCGCTTCCATGTGCGGCGAGGATCACCCGCGCCCGGAAGATCGTCAAGGGAGTCGCGGAGCGCCGACGGGTTCCGGCGCCGGGATGAACCCGGCGCCGGTCCCATGGGGGCTACGTCGCGAACGCGCTCCTCCGCCCCCAAACCCCCACGGCGGGAGGCGCGGCAATAGAATGTCCGTCAGGAGGGCTCATGCAGCGGCTGATCGGGTTCGTGCTGCTGGTCGTGCTGGTCGGCGGCGGGCTCTGGTACTGGAAGGGCAAGGAGTTCGGGCTCGAGCCGCCGCGCCAGCTCGGCGAGGTCGGTCGCAAGCTCGAGGGCGTCGCGCTGGCCGGCAAGGTCAAGGGCGCCCTGGAGCTGAACCGGCGCCTCGCCATCCACCCGATCGAGGTCGCGGCCGAAGAGGGCGTGATCACGCTGCGCGGGCGCGTGCCCGATGCCGAGACCGTGGCCCTGGCCGAGCGCGTCGCGGGCGCGGTCCCCGGGGTGCGCCAGGTCGTCAACCACGTCAAGGCGGACCCTGCCCTGGCCGCGATCGCCGCCGAGGGCGGAGACGGGCGCACGGCCGGCGAGCGGCTCGACGACGAAGCGCTCGCGGTCAAGGTCCGGCTCGCCTTCTCGCTCGACCGCGAGCTCGAGGGCAGCGACCTCTCGGTGTCGGTGTTCCGCCGCGCCGTGACGCTCGGCGGCGAGGCGCGGACGCCCGCCCAGGCGCAGCGCGCGGAGGCGATCGCGCGGGACGTGCCGGGCGTCGGCGAGGTCCAGGTCGTGATCCGCCTGCGCGGCCAGGCCCCGCCCGCGGAGGCGACGCCGGAGCCGGCGGCGCGCTGAGTCCGCCGCGGGCTTGCTAGACTCGCCGCCGACCCGCTCCAAAGGAGGCCCCATGATCCTGGCCCTGCTGCTCACGAGCGCTCTCGTCGCGCAGACGCCCGAGCCCGCCCAGGCGCCGCCCGCCGTCCCTGCGGCCTCCCCGGCGGAAACCGCCGCGCCGGCCGCCCCGGCAGCCGATGCCGAAGCCCTGATCGAGACCGGGCTCAAGGCCTTCGCCCGCGCCCGCTACGCGAGCGCCGCGAAGTCGTTCGAGGCGGCGCTCGCCGCGGCACCCGAATCGGCCGCGGCGAACTACTACCTCGGCTACTGCGTGTACAAGCTGGCCGAGGGCAAGCGCCGCAACCACCCCGACAAGGCCCGCGCCGCCGAGTTGTTCGCGAAGGCGCTGCAACTCGATCCGCGCTTCCGCCCGGTGTGGGCGAAGCCGGCCACACCGCCGCCCGCCCAGTGAGCTTCCGCCGCGCCGGCGCCTGGCTCGCCGCGGCGCTGCTCGCTCTCGCACTCCCGCTGGCGGCCCAGCAGGGCCGGCCCGGCGGCGGCGGCGGCCACTTCGGCAACCCGCCCGACCTCGAGTCCTACATCGCGCAACTCGAGGAGCAGGGCCGCGCCGGCTGGCAGAAACCCGACCAGGTCGTCTCCGCGCTCGGCCTCAAGCCGGGCCAGACGGCGTGCGACGTCGGCGCCGGTCCCGGCTACTTCTCGCTGCGCCTGGCGCGGGCGGTGGGCAAGGCGGGCCGCGTGTTCGCCGTCGACGTCGAGCCGGTGATCCTCGACGCGCTGCGCGACCGCGTGGGCCAGACCGGCCTCACCAACGTCACGCCCGTGCTGGCCCTGCCCCACGACCCGCTGATCCCGCCCGGTTCCTGCGACCTGATCCTGATCGTCAACACCTACCACCACTTCCCGGACGGACCCGCCTACCTGCGCCGCCTGATCGCCGCCCTCAAGCCGGGCGGCCGGATCGCCAACATCGACTTCCAGAAGCGCCGCACGGCGATCGGCCCGCCCCCGGAGCAACGCCTCGCCCGCGAGGACTTCCTGAAGGAAGCGGCGGCGGGTGGCCTGCGGCTGGTGGCGGAGAAGCACTTCCTCCCCTACCAGTACTTCCTGCTGCTGACGCCCTGAGCCTCTACGGGAGGTACTTGCCGAGGAAGCTGGTCTTGCTGAGGTCCGAGTAGAGGACGAGGCAGACGAGCAGCAGGACCGCGATCACGCCGGCGTTGAGGATGTAGTCCTTGAGCCGCTGCGGGAGGTCGCGGCCGATCACGCCTTCGACCGCCAGCATCGCCATCTGGCCCGCGTCGAGCACCGGGATCGGGACGATCAGGTTGAACAGGCCGACCTGCAGGCTGATGATCGCGATCAGCCGCATCAGCGCCAGCAGGCCGCCCTCGCGGGCCGCCTCGCCCGAGGCCTGGGCGATGCCGATCGGCCCCATCATCGTCTTCGGCGAGAGCTGCGCCGTCACCAGCCGCCCCAGCACCTCGAACGTCTGCTTCGTCATCGCCCAGCTCTGGGCGATCGCCTCGCGCACCGAGCGGGCGAAGCCGAACTGCTGGGTGATCAGCTTGGGCCCGATGCCGAGCCGCGGCACGCCGCCGTCGAGCTTCGGCTGGATCGCCAGCGCGAGCGGCGCGCCGTCGCGCAGCAGCTCGAGCTGCAGCGGGCGGTCCTTCGCGGCCTGCACCAGCGGCGGGATGTCGCCGAAGCCGCGGATCGCCTGGCCGTCGATGCGCAGCACCGCGTCGTCCTCGCGCAGGCCCGCGGCGGCCGCCGCCGAGCCCTCCATCACGCGCCCGATCTGGACCAGCGGGAAGACGCCGATGGTGCCCACCTTCTCCTTGCCGAAAGCCGCGGCCCGCACGTCGACGAGGGTCGTGGTGCCGCCGCGCTGCAGGCGCAGCGGGAACTCCTGCTCCGGCCGCAGCAGCACCTGGTAGCCGGCGTCCTCCCAGGTCGCGACCGGCACGTCGTCGACCGCCAGGATGCGGTCGCCCGGCTGCACGCCCGCGCGCGCGCCCGGGCCCTCGGGATCGACCGCGCCGACGACCGGCGGCGCGTAGAGCGCGGCGTCGACCTGGAAGCCGACCATGAACAGCCCGGTCAGCACCGCCACGGTCAGCACGCCGTTCATCGCCGGCCCCGCGAAGTACACGAGGAAGCGCTGCCAGCGCGGCCGCGACTGGAAGTCCTTCGAGTCCCCGCGCCCCTCGACGCTCTCCGAGAGGCCGTCGTCGCCTTCGCCCTCGAGCTTGACGTAGCCGCCGAGCGGGATCAGCGAGACGCGGCAGTCGGTCTCGCCCCACTTGAAGCCGAACAGCCGGGTGCCGAAGCCGAGCGAGAACACGTAGGCCCGCATCCCGAACGCCTTGGCGGCGAGCAGGTGGCCGAACTCGTGGACGAACACGACCACGCCGAGCACGACGATGAAGGCACCGGTGGTGCCGAGGAACCCTTCCAGCATCTTCTTCCTAGATTAAGCGCTCAGGCGCGCGGCGCGGGCCGGGCCTTTCGTGAAAGCTCGTCACGGGCCCGCTCCCGGGCCCATCCGTCGGCGGCCAGCACGTCCTCGATCCGGGAGGGATGGTCGGGGGCGTGGGCATCCATCACCGCGCGCACGGTGTCGGCGATCGCGGTGAACGGCACGGCGCCGTCGAGGAAGGCGGCGACCGCCTCCTCGTTGGCCGCGTTGAGGGCGGCGGGCTGGGTGCCGCCCTCCTGCAGCGCGCGGCGGGCCAGGCCCAGGGCCGGGAAGCGGTCGTGGTCGGGCGGCTCGAACGTCAGCGACAGCGCGGCGCCGAAGTCCATCCCGGGAATCGTCGAGGGCCACACCTCGGGGTAGGTGAGCGCGTACTGGATCGGCAACCGCATGTCGGTCGGCCCCAGCTGGGCGAGCACCGTGCCGTCGACGAACTCCACCATGGAGTGGATGATCGACTGCGGGTGGACGACGACGTCGATGCGCTCGGCGGGCACGTCGAACAGCCAGCGCGCCTCGATCACCTCCAGCCCCTTGTTCATCAGGGTGGCGGAGTCGATGGTGATCTTGCGGCCCATGTTCCAGGTCGGGTGCTTGAGCGCGTCTTCGGGGCGCGCCTCGTCGAGGCTCCCCTTCCAGGTGCGGAACGGGCCGCCGGACGCGGTCAGCAGCAGCCGCTTCACGCTCTGCGGCTCGCGCCCCGCCAGGCACTGGTGCAGCGCGCAGTGCTCGGAGTCGATCGGCAGCAGCCGGGCGCCGGTGGCGGCGGCCGCCGCCCGCATCAGCTCCCCCGCCATCACCAGCGTCTCCTTGTTGGCGAGGGCGACGTCCTTGCCCGCCTGCAGCGCGCGGTAGGTCGGCAGCAGGCCGACGGCGCCGACCGCGGAGGCGACCACGATCCGCGCCGGCTCGACCGTGGCCACCGCGACCATGCCGTCGGTGCCGGTCGCGACCTCGATGCCGGCCAGGTCGACCAGGCGCCCGAGCTCCTGGCGGCACGCCTCGTCGGCCACCGAGACGACCCGCGGGCGATGGCGCGCGACCTGCTTCGCCAGCACGTGCACGTTGCGGCCGGCCGCCAGGCCGACGATCTCGAAGCGCTCGGGGAACGCCTCGACGACCTTCAGCACGTTGACCCCGACCGAGCCGGTGCAACCCAGCACGGACACGGCGCGGCGTTCCTGCGAATGGCTCATGGGATCTCGCGCGGGAGGTGCGGCGTCAGCGCTGGTAGAGGTAGAAATAGTAGAGGACCGGCGCGCCGAACAACAAGCTGTCCAGCCGGTCGAGCATGCCGCCGTGGCCCGGGAACAGCGCGCCCGAGTCCTTGATGCCCGCCCAGCGCTTGAGCAGGCTCTCCAGCAGGTCGCCGACGATGCCCATGGCGGCCACCGCCACGCCGAGCGCGAGGGTCACCGGGAGCGAGACGCCGGGCAGCGCCGCCTCGCGGATCAGCCACGCGCCGAGCGCGCCGCCGACCAGGCCGCCCAGCGCGCCTTCGACCGTCTTGCCCGGCGAGATCAGCGGCGCCAGCCGGTGGCGGCCCGCGAGGTGGCCCGCGAAGTAGGCGAACACGTCCGACATCATCACGACGAAGATCAGCAGCAGCAGGCGGTAGCCGCCCAGCTCGACCGGCTCGAGCACCCGCAGGCCGGCCAGCGTCCCGCCCAGCGCGCCGAGATAGGTCGCGCCCATGAACGTGCCGGCGGCGGCGGGCACGGTCTGGGCGAGGTCGTCGGCGCGGCGCAGCGTCGAGGTCAGCAGCAGCAGCGCCGCCAGCGGCCACAGCGCGGGCCCCGCCCAGCCCGGCTGGACCTCCTCGAGGAAGATGAACGCGGTCAGCAGCAGGCCGGTGAAGCGCAGCGGGCGCAGCCCGCGGGCGGCCAGCAGCTTGTAGTACTCGAGGAGCCCGAGGCCGATCGCGGCACCCGCGACCGCCACGGTCGCCAGCGGCGGCGCGTAGAGGAGCAGCCCCAGCAGCAGCGGCAGCGCCACGAGCGCGGTCAGCAGCCGCGCCCGCAGGTCGCCGAACTTGCCGCTCAACTGGCGACGATGCCGCCGTAGCGGCGCTCGCGGCGCTGGTAGTCGACCACCGCCTGCAGCAGGTGGCGGCGGCGGAAGTCGGGCCACAGCACGTCGGTGACCCAGATCTCCGAGTAGGCGATCTGCCACAGCAGGAAGTTGCTGACCCGCAGCTCGCCGCTGGTGCGGATCAGCAGGTCGGGGTCGGGCTGGCCTGCCGTGTACAGGTAGCGGGCGAGGGTCGCCTCGTCGATCGTCGCCGGGTCGAGGCCGTTGGCCTGCACGTCGGCCGCCAGCCGCCGGACGCCGTCTGCCAGTTCGGTGCGCCCGCCGTAGTTGAGCGCGAGCTGGAACAGCAGGCCCTGCGAGTGCCGCGTGCGCTCGGTCGCCCGCATCAGCTCGTCCTGGACGTCGGCCGGCAGCGCCTCGGGCCGGCCGATCACGCCGAAGCGGATGTCGTTCTTGAGCATCGTGTCGAGCTCGGAGCGCAGGTAGTGCTTGAGGAGCAGCATCAGCCCCGAGATCTCCAGCTCCGGCCGCTTCCAGTTCTCGACCGAGAACGCGTAGAGGGTGAGCACCTTCAGGCCCAGCCGGGCCGAGGTCTCGACCGTCTCCCGCACCGAGGCGATGCCCGCGCGGTGGCCCTCGATGCGCGGCATCATCCGCTTCTTCGCCCAGCGCCCGTTGCCGTCCATGATGACGGCGACGTGGCGCGGCAGGCGCGCGAAGTCGATCCCGTCGAGGAGCTGCTTCTCCTCGACGGAGTCCTGCGGCATGACGGCCAGGAGGTCTTCGCGTGACATCAGGACTATCGGCGCAAAGCCTTTCGCATCAGCGGGATTCCTCGGGCCCGTTAGTGTAGCTCACCCGGACCAGGGTGAGCCCGTGGGCCGGCGCGGGCGGCGGCCAGCGGCGGCGGTCCCGGGCGTGCAACTCGTACTCGAGCACGGCCGCAGTGGCCGCCCCGCGGCCCACGGCCAGCAGCCCGCCGACGATGCTGCGCACCATCTTGCGCAGGAAGCCGTCGCCTTCGACCTCGTAGACGAGACCGGGGCCGCCTTCGTGCTCCACCCCGCGCAACTCGGAGCGGGTCAGCGTGCGCACCGTGGTCTTGACGTCGCTGCCCGTGGACGCGAGCGAGGCGAAGTCGCGGCGGCCGAGGAACAGCAGCGCCGCTTCGCCCATCGCCCGCCGGTCGAGCGGCGCGGGCACGTGCAGCGCGAAGTGGCGGCGCTGCGGGAGCTGCACGAGAGCGGTGTCGATCGTGTAGCGATAGCACTTCGAGGTCGCGCTGCGGCGGGCGTGGAAGTCGTCCGCGGCCGGCGCCGCGCCCAGCGCGCGGAGGTCGCCGGGCAGCACCGCGTTGAGGGCGCGCACCAGGTCGGCCTCCGCCCACGCGCGCGGCAGGTCGCAGGAGGCCACCTGGCCGAGCGCGTGCACCCCCGCGTCGGTGCGCCCCGCGCCGTCGACGTGCACGGGGCTGCCGCCGTGCAGGCGGGCGAGGGCCGCTTCCAGCTCGCCCTGGACCGTGCGCGACGCGCGCTGGGCGGCCTGGAGCTGGAAGCCCTCGAAGCCGGTCCCGTCGTAGGCGAGCGTCAGCCGGAAGCGCGGCATCCGCGGCCCCGCCGTCCCCGGTCGAACCTCAGCGCCGCGAACCCGGCTTCACCGGCGCGCCGCCCTGCTGGCACAGCGGGCACTCGTCGGCGCTCCACGTCGGCACCTCCAGCGTGATCAGGCTGGCGCGCGGCACGCCGAGGTCGACGCTGCCGCCGCTGCGGTCGACCAGGCTGCCGACGCCGATCACCGTCGCGCCGGTCGGCTCCAGCGCGGCGAACACCTCGCGCGTCGACTTCCCGGTGGTGATCACGTCCTCGACGACCACGACCGGCTCGCCCGCGCGCAGCGCGAAACCGCGGCGCAGCGACATCCCGCCGTCGGTGCGCTCCGTGAAGAGGCCGGCGCAGCCGAAGCCGCGGGCCACCTCGTGGGCGACCAGCACGCCGCCCAGCGCCGGCGCCACCACGGCCGACGGCGGCTCGGGCAGCAGCCGTCCCAGCTTTTCGGCGAGCAGCGCGCCGAGGCGGGTGGCGACGACGGGATCCATCAGCACCCGCGCGCACTGCAGGTAGCGCGGCGAGTGCAGGCCGGAGGAGAGCAGGAAGTGGCCCTCGAGCAGGGCCTCCCGCTCGCGGAACAGCTCGAGCAGCTCGTTCATGACGCCGGAAGTCTATCGGCTGCGCGGCCCGGCGACGAACGCCTCCCCGTAGAATCGCCCCCGATGCGGATCGTGCACGTGGACAGCGCCCGGGAGTGGCGCGGCGGGCAGAACCAGGTGTTCCTGGCGGCCCGCGGCATGGCGGCGCGCGGCCACGCGGTGACCGTGGTCTGCGAGCGCGGCCAGCCGCTCGAGCGGCGCTGCCGCGAGGCCGGCCTCGCGGTCGTCGACACCCGCTTCAGCGGCGACCTCTCGCCCGGCGCGATCGCCACGCTGGCCGGGCTTCTCCGCCTGCGCGCTCCCGACGTCGTGCAGCTCCACGACCCGCACGCGGTCGCCGCGGGAGTGGTGGCGGCCCGGCTCTCCGGGTCGCGGGCGCGGCTGGTCGCCACGCGCCGGGTCGACTTCGCGCTGAAAGGTCCGCTCTCGCGCGCCAAGTATCGCGCCTGCGACGAGGTGATCGCGGTCAGCGACGCCATCCGCCGCGTGCTCGTCGCCGGTGGCCTGCCTCCCGAACGGCTGCGCGTGGTGCACGAGGGCGTGCCCGACCGGCCCGCGCGACCGGGCGGGCGCGAGACGCTCCGCGCGCTCGGCGTGCCGGCCGACGCCCGGGTCGTCGGCAACGTGGCGGCGATGGTCGACCACAAGGACCAGGCGACGCTGCTCGCCGCCTTCGCGACGGTCGCGGCGCGCGACCCGCGGGCCCACCTCGTGATCTTCGGCGACGGCCCGCTGCGCGACGCCTTGCATGCGCGGGCGGCGGCGCCCGACCTGGCGGGTCGCGTCACGTTCGGCGGCTTCCGCGACGACCTCGACGCGCTGGTCCCCGCCTTCGACGTGTTCTGCCTCAGCTCCCACATGGAGGGCCTCGGCACCAGCCTGCTCGACGCGATGTGCTTCGCGCGCCCGATCGTCGGCACCGCCGCGGGCGGCATCCCCGAGGCCGTGGCCGACCGCGAGACCGGCCGCGTCGTGCCGGTGCGCGACGCGGCGGCGCTGGCCGCGGCGCTTTGCGAAGTGCTCGGCTCGGACGAACTCGCCGCGCGCCTCGGGGCCGCCGGCCGCCGGCGCTTCGAGGAGCGCTTCACGGACGCGCGCATGGTCGAGGCCAGCCTCGCCGTGTACGTGGGCGGCGCGTGAGGGCCTGGCTCAGGGGTCGCTGACGCCCGTGGGGCAGCGGTGCCCGATGTCGATCGCGGAGTCGGCGGGCCACTGGGGCGTCGACAGGCCGCGGAAGCCCCAACCGGCGGGGATCTCGGCGTCGGCAGCCTGGGGCGAGAGGAAGATGCTCCGGTCCACGTCGAGGCAGTCCGCGCGGCCGGTCCTGAAGTAGTCGTCGTTGTTGGTGTCGATGCGCGCCGGGCGCCACGGACTGCTTCCGGCATACATCAGGTCCCCGGGATCGTCACCGACGTGGTTGCCCGTCCACTGCGGCGCGCAGCGTTGCACGGCACCGACGACGTGGAACACCTCGTGAAGCGCCACGTACTCTACATAGCCGGCGCTGCGCTCGTCCGACGCGAAGCGGTTGTTCGCGCAGGGCGCGGCTCCCGGCGGCGTGCCCTTGAGGTACAGCGCGGCGACCTGGCCCACGAGTCGCGGCGGTACGGGGGCGTTCGCGCACACCGGCACGCCGGCGCCACCGCCGAAGTAGACGAGGTAGATCTTCTGCGGGTGGTCGAACCCACGCGCCGCGAGAATTCGCTCCAGCTGGTCGCGAATGAAGACCCCGTGGCTGGAGAGCTCGGCATCGGACTGATCGAGGCGGACGAAGGCGACGTCCGGCTGGCCGCGGAACGTGTCGAGCACCAGGCGCTTCCCGGTCCGCTCGTGGAGCCACGCCTGGGCGGCGGCGAGCGAACGGGCCAGGGTGCCGTTGGTGTCGAGTCGCTCGTCCGCCCCGTCCGCCGGGAGGACGTAGAGCGCCTTGACCTGGTAGCCCGACACCTCGTCGACTTCATCGACCGTCGCCCTCGGCGTCGGCGTCGGAGTCGGCGTGGGAGCAGGGGTGGCCGTCGTTGCACCGGACGGACCTCCCCCTCCGCCGCACGCCAGGACAGACCCGAGCGCCATGCCCATTGCGAGACGGAGGACTGGTAAGCGCATGAACGCAACCTACCCGCTCTGCCCACCTCCGGCATCCCCCGAACGGGGGACGGCAGGCACTTCTCCGGAGTCCGTCATCGCCGTGCCGGGGCGGCAGGCGCTGCCCCGAGCGGCGGCTAGTCGATCGCCGAGCGGGCCAGCGCCAGCGCCGCGCGCAGTTCTTCGCGCACGGCCTCGGAGACGGGGGCCAGCGGCGCCCGCGGGAAACCGCCCGCGTAGCCCGCGAGGTCCATCGCGGCCTTGAGGCCGGGCACGCCGTGGGCCGTGGTGACCGCCGCCGCCAGCGGCATCAGCGTTCGCTGCAGCGACCGCGCGCGATCGTGGTCGCCCCGGGCCGCCGCCGCGTGCAGGGCGCAGGTGATCTCGGGGGCGGCACAGGCGACCGCCAGCACGCCGCCGGTCGCGCCGGCGCACAGGGCCGGGTAGAAGGCGCCGGCCGAGCCACACAGGAAGCCGAGCTCGGGTGCCGTGCCGAGCACCCGGTTCAGGAAGCCCATGTCGCCCGACGACTCCTTGAGCCCGATCACGTTGGGGTGGGCGGCGAGGCGGATCGCCACCGGAGCGGGCAGCGCCAGGCCCGTGTTGGCGGGAACGGAATAGAGCAGCACCGGGATCGGCGAAGCGTCGGCGATCGCCTCGAAGTGGCGAATCAGCGCGTCGGCCGTGAGCTGCGACTTGAAGTAGTGGGGCGTGACGACCAGCGCCGCGTCGGCGCCGGCGTCGGCCGCGCGGCAGGTCAGCGCGATCGTGCCGCGGGTCGACTCGAGGCCGGTGCCGGCCAGCACCGGCCGGTCGCCGGCGCCCCTGCGCGCGGCGCGCACCAGGTCGACCTTCTCGGCCTCGTCGAGCGCGCAGGCCTCGCCGTTGGAGCCGAGCACGAGGTAGCCGGCGAGCGGCGCCGCGGCGTAGGCCGCGAGGTTGCGCTCGAAGGCGGGCAGGTCGACGGCGCCGTCCTCGCGGAACGGCGTCACCAGCGGCGGGATCACGCCGCGCAGCCGAAGGAGCAGCGGGTGCATGGGACGAGCGGCGAGGGCCCCGGCCGCGCGGCCGGGGCGCCCGCTTCGCGTGCGGCTAGGCCGCGGGGGTCTTGGCCGCGAGGGCCGCGGCGACCTTCTCGATCGCGCGCACGTCCTGGGCCGAGAACGCGTCGCGGAAGTCGCTCCAGACCTCGAGGATCGCCCACAGGCCCGCCTCGGTGCGGACCGGGGCCACCATCACGCTGCCGCGGCTGAGGCCCGCGGCGTTCCACGCCTCGCTGCCGGCGATCGTGCTGACGACCGTGGCGTGGTCCGCGTGGGCGGCCTCCGCCAGCGGGCCGCCGCCGGTCCACACCCGCTCCGGGCCGGCGGGGCGGTCGATCGACGTGTGCACGACGAGGTCCTCGCCGTCCGCCACGTAGGCCGTGATGGCCGAGTAGCGGGCGAAGCGCTTCTTCAGCGTCTCCACGCCCACCTTCAGCGCTTCTTCGAAGCTGCCGGCCTTCTTGATGATCTCCTCGACCTCGCGCACGACCGCGTCGCGGCGCTGGGCGGCCTTCTTGGCCAGGTCGGTCTTCCAGGGCTTGTCTTCGTCCTCGGCGAACGCCATGTTCACGCTCGAAACTCCTTCCGTATCGTCGATCTCTCGAACTCGGGTCTAGGTCGCGAGCGCGCGGCCGCCGTCCACCCGGAGCACTTCTCCGGTGGTGAAGGTCGCAGCACCCGCCAGGAACAGCACGGCCTCGACCGCCTCGGCGTGGGAGCCGAAGCGGCCGAGCGGGGTCTTGTCGCGCACGGCCGCGGGGCCGCCGGGAGGCTCAAGCACTCCCGGCGCCACGGCGTTGACGCGGATCGGGGCGAGCGCGGCCGCCAGGCCGCGGGTGGCGGCGATCAGCGCCGCCTTGCTCGCCGAGTAGGCGACGTGGTGGGGCCAGGCCATCAGCCCGCCCAGCGAGGCGACGTTGACGATCGCCGCCCCCGGGCGCCCGCGCAGGTGGGGCGCCGCGGCCTGAGCGGCCAGCACGGCAGCCTTCGCGTTGACGTCGAAGGCCTCGTCCAGGACGTCTTCCGTGATCTCCCCCACCGGCGTGCGCCGGAACACGCCCACGTTGTTCACCAGCAGGTCGAGCCCGCCCAGCGCCGCGGCGGCCGCCTCCACGAAGGCGGCCATCTGGCCCGGCTGCCGGGCGTCCGCGCGGAACGCGAAGGCGCGGCGGCCGAGCGCGCGCAGTGCGGCCTGCACCTCCTCCGCTCCACGGGCGCTTTCGTTGTAGGAGAGCGCCACGTCCGCGCCCCGCTCGGCGAGAGCGTGCGCGATCGCGCGGCCGAGGCCGCGGCCGCCTCCGGTCACTGCCGCCAGACGACCGTGGAACCCCGGGGACCCCGGGACGGGAGAGGGACCTGCCAAACCGATGGAGTATACCCTACGCCTTGCGCTCCGCGCGGGCCCGCACCAGCTCGGCGAAACGGGGGTCGTCCGGCGCCAGCAGCGCCAGCTCGGCCAGCGCCTTGCGGGCTTCGCCCTCCGGGGTCCCCGGGGCGGCCCGCTGCAACAGGTCGGCGATGCGCCCGGCCAGGGCCGGGTCCGGCGCGTCCGGCTCGTGGGCTCCCTTCAGCCGGCGCCAGGTGCGCCACAGCAGTTCGCCGGGCTCCACCGCGTCGGGGTCGTAGGAGAGCGCCTGCTGCAGCTCGCCCAGCGCCGACAGCGGGCGGGCGCCGTCGGCCAGGGCGCGGCCCTTCGCCAGGTGCTCGCGCATGCGGTTGCGGGCGTCTTCGGTCGTCGTCACCCACGGCGCCGCAGCGGACCGGCCGCGTGAGCGGCGCAGCGCGCGGCGGATGTCGCGCAGCTCCTCGGCGACCTCGCCCATCTGCGGGTAGCGGCGGTCGGGGTCCTTCTGCAGCATGCGGTGGACCACCGCGGCCAGGCGGGCGGGGATCTCCGGGTTGAGGGTCAGGATCGGGATCGGCTGCTCGGAGATGATCTGGTAGAGCACCGAGTGCAGCGTCTTGCCGAGGAACGGCTTCTGGAACGTCAGCGCCTCGTAGAACACGCTGCCGGCGCAGAAGATGTCCGAGCGCGGGTCGACCGGCCGGCCTTGTGCCTGCTCCGGGCACATGTAGTCGGGGGTGCCGAGGATCACGCCCTTGCGGGTGATGGTGCCCTGCGCCGCCACCCGCGCCAGGCCGAAGTCGAGGATCTTGACCTGGCCGCCGAGGTTGACCATCACGTTGGCGGGCTTGAGGTCGCGGTGGATCACGCCCTTCGAGTGGGCGTAGGCGATGCCGAGCGCGACCTCCTCCAGCACCCGCACCCGCTCGGAGATCGGCACGTCCATGTGGCGCTCGATCAGCGCCCGCAGGTCCTCGCCCTCGAGCAGCTCCATCGCCATGTACGGCTTGCCTTCGACCTCCCCGAGGTCGTAGACCTTGACGATGTTCGGGTGGTCGAGGCGGCCGATCGCCTCGGCCTCGCGCACGAAGCGCTTGTGGTGGTCGTCGCTCTGCGACTCCTCGCCGAGCATCTTGAGCGCCACCACCCGGCCCAGCATGCGGTCGCGGGCGCGGAACACCTCGCCCATCGCGCCCTCGCCCAGCTTGTCGAGGATGTCGTAGCGGCTGGGGTGGACCATCGGGAGGGTCCCCCGGTGCTCTCCCGCTACTCGCTGTAGCGGAGCAGGACGACCGAGATGTTGTCCTTGCCGCCGGCCTCGTTGGCCGCGTCGATCAGCTTCTGGGCGGCGTCCTGGAGCGAGGCCGGGAACGGCGTCACCGCGTTCAGGATCGCCTCGTCGGAGATCATCGAGTGCAGGCCGTCCGAGCACAGCATCACGACGTCGCCCGCCTCGAGCTGGTGCTCGATGACGTCGATCTCCAGGCTCTCCTTGGCGCCGATCGCCTTGGTGATCACGTTGCGCAGCGGGTGCTTCTCGATCTCCTCGGCGGTCAGGATGCCCTCCGCCCACGCCGCCGAGACCCACGAGTCGTCGCGCGAGAGCTGCTTCAGGGCGCCGCCGCGGAACAGGTAGCAGCGGCTGTCGCCGGCCCAGCCCAGGGTCACCGTCTTGCCGTTGACCAGCGCGGCCATCGCGGTGGTGCCCATGCCGGTGTACTCCTCGCGGGAGTCGGCGGCCTTGAACACCTTCTTGTTGGCGAGCTTGATCGCGGTCTTGAGCCGGTTGCCTTCGAAGGAGAGGTTGACGTCCAGGCCGTAGGGCCAAGTGATCTCCTTCTCCTGGAGGCTCTTCTCGATGAAGCCCTGGAGCGTCTCCACGGCCATCGAGGAGGCCACCTCGCCGGCGTTGTGGCCGCCCATCCCGTCGCACACGGCGAACAGGCCGGCCTTCTCGTCGACGAGGATCGAGTCCTCGTTCAGCTTGCGGCGGCGCCCGACGTCGGTCTGGCCATAGGCCTCGAGCATGGACTCCTACTCCTGGCAGGGCGGCGCGAAGACGGCGAACAGGGTTCTGGGACTCAAGTTGCGGCCAAGGATACGGGCCCCCGCGGCCGGCGGTCAATGCCGGCCCCGCAGCGGCGCGTTCCTTGGAATAATGCGGTCGACCATGGCCCGCCTCTGCGTCAACATCGACCACGTCGCGACGCTGCGCCAGGCCCGCCGCGGCAGCGAGCCCGACCCGGTCCACGCCGCGGTGCTGGCCGAGCTGGCGGGGGCCGCGGGCGTGGCCGTGCACCTGCGCGGCGACCGACGCCACGTCCAGGACCGCGACGTCGAGCTGTTGCGCCAGGTCGTCAAGGGCCGGCTGACGCTGGCGACCGCCGCGACCCAGGAGATGCTGCGGATCGCGCTCACCGTGCGCCCCGACCAGGTCACGCTGGTGCCGGAACGCCCCCAGGAGCTGACCACCGAAGGCGGGCTCGACGCCGTGCTCAACAGCGCCAGCCTCAAGGGCGTGGTCGGGGCGCTGGCCGAAGCCGGCATCCGCGTCGCGTTGTTCGTGGCGCCCGAGCTGGAGCAGGTCAAGGAGTGCCACCGGCTGGGGGCCACGGCCGTCGAGCTGTCGGCGGCGCTGTACGCCGAGGCCCGCGGCGAGCGCCCGCGCGAGGCGGCGCTGCGCCACCTCGCCGACGCCGCCCGGCTCGGCCGCAAGCTGGGCCTGCGGGTCCAGGTCGGCCACGGGCTCGGCTACGAGAGCGTGCGCCCGGTGGCGGCGCTGCCCGAGGTCGACGACGTCACCGTCGGCCACGCCGTGGTGGCCCGCGCGCTGCTCGTCGGCATGGAACGCGCCGTGCGCGAGATGCTCGACGCCGTGCGGCCGTAGCCGCGCCGCGTGGCGCCCCCCGACCCGCGCGGGTCCTTCGGCGGCTTCGTCGGCGTCCGCACCCTGCTCTCCCAGGTGGAGAGCACCGCCCCTTGGATCTTCGACGGGACCTCGCCCCGCTTCGCCCAGGCGCCCGCCGCGCCCGGGCCGCGATTGCGGGACCAGGCCCGGCACCCGCTCGGCTGGTGGGCGGTGCTGGAGGCTGCCCGGCGGGCGGCCCTGACCCACGAGCCCACGCCGGAGCCGACGGCGGAGCAGTGGGAGGACTACTTCGCGCTGTGCCTCGCCTGCCACTGGGCGACCGTCGCCACCTTCGTGCCGACCGACGTCGACACCAAGATCCGGCTGCACCTGTGGCTCGGGCCGATGCCGCCGGCGCGCCGGGCCGGGCAGGTCGCGCTCGCGCTCGAAACGGGCCGCTGGGATCCGCGCAAGGTGACGGCCCGCGGCGTCGAGGTCGAAGGCGAGGGCTTCGTGTCGGGGCACGACGGCGAGCGGCTGTCGGTGCTGTGCGGCGGGCTCGTCGCCTGCCGCCAGGCCGGCGACGACTCGCTGGCGCGGACGCTCGAGGAGGCGGTCGAGGCCGAGCTGTGGCGCGAGGCGCGGGCCTTCGACGCGCTCGCCGCCCGGCGCGGCCGCGAGCAGGAGCTGCTGGCGCTCGCGGCGCTGCTCACCCACAACGCGGGCGACGTCGACCAGGGCCTCGGCTCGCGGGAGGCGAAGCGCCATGCCGCGGCCGACCTCGAGCGTTTCGGCGACCTCGCGGGACGCGGCCCGCGGCGCTACGGCGGCGCGTTCGCGCGGGCGGCCGCGCTGTACCGCGAGCTGCTGGCTGCCGAGGGCCACCGCCACTATCCGTTGCGCGAGATCCGGGCCCTGCGCTCCGACCCCGAACTGCTGCTGCCGCTGGGGCCCTGGCTCGACGAGTGGGGCGCGAAGCTCGCGACCTGGCCCGCGTGGGACGACCCCGCTCGCGCCGAGGTGCTCGCGGGGCTGGTCGACGCCGCCCGCAAGGTGCGTCAGCAGCAGGGCTACTACCGGGCGCTGGCGGGCTTCGACGCGGCCTTCCCGGGCGGACTGGCAGGGTCGCGCATGACCCGCGCGCTGCCGGCTCGCGTCCAGCGCGAGCTGCGCGACTCGGAGCTGCGCAAGAAGCTCGCGGTGCGCCGCGAGAGCTTCGAGTCGGGTCTCGCCAAGCGCGCGAGGGAGATCCTCGCGCGCTCCTAGTGGCGCGGCCCGCTACGACGCGGCGTCGCGCCGCGCGGCGGCGATCAGGTCCTTCGCCCAGGCGCGGATGCGGTCCTCGTCCGGGCCCTCGATCATCACCCGCAGCTTGGGCTCGGTGCCGCTCCAGCGCACCAGCACCCGGCCGTCGGCGCCCAGCGAGCTCTCCACCGACCGCGTCGCCTTCGCCAGCTCGGCCATCTCGTCGAGCGGCCGCCGCGCGGGCAGCGTCACGTTCTCCAGCACCTGCGGCACCCGCTCCATCGCCTCGCGGGCCAGCTCCGACAGCGGGCGGCCGGAGCGCACCATCAGGGCCAGCACCTGCAGCGCGGCGACGATCCCGTCGCCCGTCGAAGCGTGGTCGAGGAAGATCAGGTGCCCGCTCTGCTCGCCGCCGAGGTTGAAGCCGCCCTTGCGCATCGCCTCGACGACGTAGCGGTCGCCGACGGGGGTGCGCAGCAGCCGGCCGCCGAGGCGGACCATCGCCCGGTCGAGGCCGAGGTTGCTCATCACTGTGGCGACCAGCGTGCTGGCGCGCAGCTCGCCGTCGCGGATCATGCGCGCCGCGCACATCGCCATCACCGCGTCGCCGTCGACGATCTGGCCCTTCTCGTCGACCACGATCACGCGGTCGGCGTCGCCGTCGAGGGCGACGCCGATCGCGGCCCCCCGCTTGACGACCTCGGCCCGCACGTTGTCGGGGTGCAGCGCGCCGCAGTCGCGGTTGATGTTGGTGCCCGAGGGCTTGACGCCCAGCGCCGCGACCTTGGCCCCGAGCTCCGAGAACACGGCGGGGGCCACCCGGTAGGCCGCGCCGTGGGCGGCGTCGACCACCATTCGCACGCCCTCGAGCGAGAGGTCGCGCGGGAACGTGGTCTTGGCGAACACCACGTAGCGGCCGCGGGCGTCCTCGAGCTTCTCGGCGCGGCCGATGCCCGGGCCCGTCCTGCGCTCGCCGAGCAGCGCGTCGTCCTCGATCAGCCGCTCGATCTCGGCTTCGGCCGCGTCGGGCAGCTTGAAACCGTCGCGGCCGAAGATCTTGATCCCGTTGTCGTCGTACGGGTTGTGGCTGGCGCTGATCACGATCCCGGCATCGGCCCGCATGCTGGTCGTCAGGTGGGCGACCGCGGGGGTCGGCACCGGGCCGCAGAGCAGCACCCGCCCGCCCATCGAGCACACGCCGGAGGCGATCGCGGTCTCGATCATGTAGCCGGAGAGCCGCGTGTCCTTGCCGATCAGCACCCGCGGCGCGTGGCGCACGCCGCGGCCGGCGACGAAGGCGACGGCGCGGCCGAGCTGCAGCGCCAGCTCCGGGGTGATGGGGTGCACGTTGGCGGGACCGCGGATGCCGTCGGTCCCGAACAGCCGGCGCGCGTGCGCGCCCGTCTCCGTCTTCAATGGGCCTCCGATGCTGCTGCCCCGCTAGCGGCGCGTGAAGCGCACGCGGGCGGGCACGATTTCCTTGACCGAGATCCCGGCCAGGCCGGCGAGATCCACGGCGACGACCGCGTCGGACCCGGAGCCGGCGGTGACGTAGGGCCGCACCTGGTCGGGCTGCACCCGCGCGACGATCGAAGCCGGGCCCTCGAGCACGACGTCGACCCGCGCCGGCCGCGCGACCCCGGCCCCGCCGCGCACGGACAGCTCCAGGTTCTCGAGCCGCAGCGTGTCGTGCCGCTCGCGGACGCGGGCGGTGACCTCGGCCCGCGGCGCCTCCAGGATGCGCAGCACCGGGTCCTCGGCACCGAGCGCCACGATCTCGGTGACGTCGCCGCGGGCGCCCTCGACCCGCACCGGCTCGGTGAACACCGATTCGATCTCGCGCACCCGGCTGCGCGGCCCGGCGATGCGGGCGGTGGCGGGCCGGGCCCGCACCTCGGCGACCTCGAAGCCCTCGGCCGGCGAGCCGAGCAGCCGCGGCCGCACCGGCACCTCCTTCTGCAGCGTGAACTCCAGCGACAGGGTCAGGATCGCGGGCGTGACCTTGACGACGGTGATGCCGAACGGCACCCGGATCGTCTCCGGCGTCAGGTGCACGAAGCGCTCGCCTTCGCCCGCGCCCGACAGGTCGATCTGCGCCGACACGTCGCCAGGCCCCAGGCGCTGGATGATGCCGGGCGAGGCCCGCAGCCGGACCTCGACCTGGTTGACGGTCTCGCCGGTCAGCTCCAGGTCCTTGGGGAAGTTCTGCATCTCGAGCTGGACCGTCATCCCCATCTCGGACGACTTCTCGCCGGCGATCGCGACCCACAGCAGCAGCGCGAGGCCGAGGCTCAGCCCCTTCAGCGCGAGGTTGTCGATCGCGGTGCGCTTCACGAGGCGCGCTCCCGGTTCCCGCTGTCGGTGCGGGCCTCGATCCGGGGGGCCGGCTCGTCCGGCAGCTCCATCGCCTCCAGCAGGGCGGTCCGCAGTTGCGCGCCGTCGAGCCCGCGCCGGATGCGGCCGCCCTGGACCAGCGAGATCTGGCCGGTCTCCTCGGAGACGACGACGGCCAGCGCGTCGGTGTCCTCGGTGACGCCGATCGCGGCGCGGTGGCGGGAGCCGAGCTGGCGCGACAGCTCGGGGTTGACGGTCAGCGGCAGGAAGGCGGCGGCGGCGGCGATCCGCTTGCCCTGAACGATGGCCGCGCCGTCGTGGAGCGGGGTCCCGGGATTGAAGATGTTGATCAGCAGGTCGTAGGTGACCACGGCGTCGAGCTCGATGCCGGTCTCGATGTAGCTGCGCAGGCCCATGTCGCGCTCGAGCACCACGATCGCCCCGGTGCGCGACTGGGCCAGCGAGGTCGCGGCCAGCACCAGCTCGTCGACCACCTCGGTGCGGCGCTCGCCGGAGAAGGCGCCGAGCAGCGGCGTCTTGCCGATGTGGGCCAGCATCTTGCGGATCTCGGCCTGGAACACGACGATGATGCCGAACACCAGGTAGGGCAGGAACGTGCGCAGCGTCCAGTTGACGGTCTGCAGGTTGAGCCACTGGGAGATCCAGTAGAAGAACACCAGCATCACGCCGCCCAGCGCCATCTGCACGGCGTGGGTGCCGCGGATCAGCTGCAGCAGCTCGTAGATGATGAAGGCGACGATCAGCACGTCGAGCACGTCGAGCCAGCCCGCCTGGCGGGCCTGCAGGAACGCGAGCAGGCGGTCGAGGATCATGCGGCCCGCGCCTCCAGGATCGCGTCGGCGACCCGCGCCGCCTGCGCCATCTCCGCGACGTCGTGCACGCGCACGACGTGGGCGCCCTGCAGGATCGCGGCGGTGACCGCCGCCGCGGTGCCGAACTGGCGGGCCTCGGGCGGTGCGCCGGTGAGGCGGCCGATGAAGCTCTTGCGCGAGGGGCCGACCAGCAGCGGCCGGCCCAGCGCGTGCAGCGCGTCGAGCCGGGCCAGCGCCTGGACGCTGTGGGCGGCGTCCTTGGAGAAGCCGATCCCGGGGTCGAGCACGGTCTGCGCGCGGTCCACGCCGGCGGCGTCCGCCCGCGCGAGCGCCGTCTCCAGCTCGGCCGCGAGCTCGGCGGCGACGTCGGCGTAGCGGGGCTCGTGATGCATCGTCGCGAAGTCGCCACGCAGGTGCATCAGCACCAGCGGCGCGTCCGCCGCGGCGGCGACCCGGCCCAGCTCCGGGTCGAAGCGCAGGCCGCTGACGTCGTTGACGACGTCGGCGCCCGCGGCGAGCGCGGCGCGGGCGACCTCCGCCTTGGTGGTGTCGATCGACAGCAGGCCGTCGCCGCAGCGCTCGCGCAGCACGCGGATCACGGGCACCACGCGATCGATCTCCTCCGCGGACGGCACCGCTGCCGCCCCGGGCCGGGTCGACTCGCCGCCGACGTCCACCAGGTCGGCGCCCTGCTCGAACAGCTCCAGCCCGCGCGCCACGGCAGCCTCGACCCGGGCGAAGCGGCCGCCGTCGGAGAACGAGTCGGGGGTCACGTTGAGCACGCCCATCAGCCACGTGCGCTCGCCCAGCGCGCGCGCTTCGCCGCGCACGCGGAGCGTGTGGCGCGGCCTGGATGGAACCCGCTCGTTCAAGATCGCGAACCTCCCTGCCGGCGGTCGTCGGGCGGGTCGGCACCGGAGGCGAATCCGGCGCCGGGCCCGGGCGACGCGGGCAGCGGGTCCGCGGACGACGCGGAACCGCGCCCGACGTCAGGCCGTCGGCTTCGGCGCAGTCATGGGCGTCGGCAGGATACCCCCGGAAGCCGCTTCGCCGGGAACCGGCTCCGGCGTCGCGGCGGGCGGCGGCGGCTGCTGCGGTGCGGGAGGCGGCGTCTTCACGGTCATCGGCTCGCCGGCCAGGATCTGCTTGATCTGCGAGCCGTCCAGCACCTCGTGCTCGAGCAGCGCGGCGGCGACCTGGTCGAGCGCCACCCGGTGCTGGGACAGGAGCCCGTGGGCGTGGGCGTACTGGCCGCTGACGATCTTGGTGATCTCCGCGTCGATCTTGAGCGCGGTCGCTTCCGAGTAGTCCTGGTGGCGGTTGAACTCGCGGCCGAGGAAGATCTCGCCCTCGCGCTTGCCGTAGGTGAGCGGACCGAGCTCGTCGCTCATGCCCCACTCGCAGACCATCTTGCGGGCCATCTCGGTGGCCTGCTCGAGGTCGTTCTGGGCGCCCGTCGTGATGTGGCCGAAGGCCAGGTCCTCGGCGATGCGGCCGCCCATGCAGACCGCGATGCGGTCCTTGAGCTGCTCGCGGTTCCAGTTGTGCTTCTCTTCGGTCGGGAGCTGCTGGGTCAGGCCCAGCGCCATGCCGCGCGGGATGATCGTGACCTTGTGCAGCGGGTCGGCGTTGGGCAGCAGCGCGGCGAGGATCGCGTGGCCCGCCTCGTGGAAGGCGGTGATCTTCTTCTCCTCGTCCGTGATGATCATGCTCTTGCGCTCGGCGCCCATCAGGACCTTGTCCTTGGCGGACTCGAGGTCGTGCATGGTGACGGCCTTCTGGTTGCGGCGGGCCGCCATCAGCGCGGCCTCGTTGACCAGGTTGGCGAGGTCGGCGCCCGAGAAGCCCGGCGTCGCGCGCGCCAGCACGTTGATGTCGACGTCGTCGGCGATCGGGATCTTCTTGGAGTGGACCTGGAGGATGCCCTCGCGGCCGCGCACGTCGGGCCGCGACACCACCACCCGGCGGTCGAAGCGGCCGGGCCGCAGCAGCGCCGGATCCAGCACGTCGGGCCGGTTGGTGGCCGCGATCAGGATCACGCCGTCGTTGGACTCGAAGCCGTCCATCTCGACGAGCAGCTGGTTGAGCGTCTGCTCGCGCTCGTCGTGGCCGCCGCCGAGGCCGGCGCCGCGGTGGCGGCCGACGGCGTCGATCTCGTCGATGAAGATGATGCACGGCGCGTTCTTCTTGCCCTGCTCGAACAGGTCGCGCACCCGCGAGGCGCCCACGCCGACGAACATCTCGACGAAGTCGGAGCCCGAGATCGAGAAGAACGGCACGTTGGCCTCGCCGGCGATCGCCCGCGCCAGCAGCGTCTTGCCCGTGCCCGGGGGGCCCATCAGCAGCACGCCCTTGGGGATGCGGCCGCCCAGCTTCTGGAACTTCTGCGGCTCGCGCAGGAACTCGATGATCTCCTGCAGTTCCTCCTTGGCCTCGTCGACGCCGGCGACGTCCTTGAAGGTGACCTTCTTCTGCTGGCTGGCGAGCAGCTTGGCCTTGCTCTTGCCGAAGCTCAGCGCCTTGTTGCCGCCGCTCTGCATCTGCCGCATGAAGAAGATCCAGAAGCCGATCAGCAGCACGAACGGCGCCCACGAGATCAGGATGTTGGCCCAGGTGGGCGTCTGGTCCGGCTGGATCTTGACCTGCACCTTCTTGGCCAGCAGCGCGTCGACGACCTTGTCGTAGCCGGCGGGGGCGAACGTGGAGAACGCCTCGCCGGTGGCGGTGTGCCCCTTGATCTCGTTGCCGGTCACGGTCACGTCGCGGACCTTGCCGTCCTCGACCTGCACCATGAACTGGCTGAAGTCGAGCCGGGTCTCCTTCTTCTGGATGTTGGCGAAGTGCCAGGCCAGGAAGATGACCACCAGCAGCGACAGCCACAGCATCACCGTCTTGAACGTCGAGTTCACGAAACCTCCGAAATCAGGCGTGCGGCGCGGGACGCGGGATCGTCCCGATGTACGGCAGTCCCCGGTAGCGCTCGCCGAAGTCGAGCCCGTAGCCGACCAGGAAGCCGGCCTGCGGGTCCTCGACGGTGAACGCCGCCCAGTCCGGGCGGACCTCGACCTTGCGGTCCTTCGGCTTGTCGATCAGCGTGCACACCCGCAGCGAGGCGGGGTTGCGGTCGCGGATGTGGTCGAGCAGGAAACGCAGCGTGATGCCGGTGTCGATGATGTCGTCGAGCAGCAGCACGTGGCGGCCCTCCCACGGGATCTCCGCCGAGTAGACGATGTCGGTGATCTCGGGGTGGCCGCTGGGCGTCTCGTGGGTGGCGGCCACGCGCAGCGTGTGACAGGTCAGCTCCAGCGGCAGCACGCGGATCAGGTCGGCCATGAAGACGAGGCAGCTCTTCATCAGCCCGACCACCGCGATCTCGCGACCGGCGTACGCCTGCCCGATCTCCGCACCGAGGGCCTCGACACGTCGACGGATCGTCTCGGCGTCCAGCAGCACCTCCGGCCTCGCCGTCATTTCCCCTCCGCTGCGGCGGGCCGTCCGCCGCTCCTTCCAAGCATACGCGGAAGTCCCTTCGCCCGGTTTCCCTCGAGCCGCAGCCGGCCGCGGCCGACGTGCGCCTCGCGCGCGCCCGGCAGCGCGAAGCGGCCGGACCCGGCGCGGCACAGGGCGAGCAGCGTCTCGACGTGGACGCGCCCCACGCCTGTGAGGCCGCCGTTGTCGGCCAGCCACAGCCGGATCACGCGGCTCGCCACCGCCTCCGGGCGGCGGCCGAGCACCTCGCACGAGAGCCCGTCCTCCACTTGGACGCCCGCGCCCCGCCCGCGGTTCCCGCGCGCCTGTGCCAACGCCCGGCGAGCCCAGGCGTCGAGCGCCTCGGCGTCGCGGGCGAGCAGGTCCGCCGTCGCCGCGAGATGCTCCCGCACGCGGCCGTGGAACGCGCGCTCGAGGCGCGGCAGCAGGTCGTGGCGCAGGCGGTTGCGCTCGTGGCGGCGGTCGCGGTTGCTCGCGTCCTCGCGGAAGCCGAGCCGTCGCCGCGCGAGGTGGTGGAGCACGTCGGCGCGCGAGACCGCCAGCAGCGGCCGGAACAGGTCCCCCGCGAGGGGCCGCATCGCCGCCAGCCCGTCACCGCCGGCGCCGCGCACGAGCCGCAGCAGCAGCGTCTCCGCCTGGTCGTCGAGGGTGTGGCCGAGGGCGATGGCTGCGGCGCCGTGCTCCGCGGCCACGTCGCGCAGGAAGCCGTGGCGAGCGGCGCGGGCGGCGGCCTCGAGGCCCTGCTTCAGGCGGGCAGCACGCGCCTTCACGTCCTCGCGCCCCAGTTCCAGCGGCACGGAGAGCCGCGCGCAGAGTTCCTCGCAGAAGGCGGCGTCGGCGCGGGCGGCGCGGCGCAGCCCGTGATCGAGGTGGGCCGCGACCAGCGTGAACCCCCGCTCGCGGCGCAGGGAGGCGAGCGCCTCGACCAGCGCGGCGGAGTCGGGTCCGCCCGAGAGGCCGGCGACCAGCGCCTGGCCGGGCCGGCCGAGCCCCGCCGCGTCGAGCGCCCGGCGGACGGCGGAGAGCAGGGGCGTGGAACGCATGGAAGCCGCCGGGAAGAGGGAAGGATGGTGGCGGTGCAGGGACTTGAACCCCGGACACCGCGGATATGAGCCGCGTGCTCTAACCAGCTGAGCTACACCGCCACGGCCGTCCCGAAGCGGGAAGTGTACTACAGGGCCCGTCCGGGCCGGAAGGGCCCGACTTCAGGCGGTAGACTCGCACTCGTGAGCTTTCCGATCGACCGTCCCCGAAGGCTGCGGAAGACCGAGCGCCTGCGCGCCCTCGTGCGCGAGACGCGGCTGTCTCCGGAGCAACTGATCTATCCGCTGTTCGTGATGCCCGGCGAGGGCGTGCGCCGCGAGATCGGCTCGCTGCCGGGCTGCTTCCACCTCTCGCCCGACGAGGCCGCCCGCGAGGCGCGCGAGGTCGAGGCGCTGGGCATCGGCGGCGTGATCCTGTTCGGGCTGCCGCACGCGAAGGACCCGCGCGGCTCCGAGGGCTACGACGACCAGGGCGTCGTCCAGGAGGCGACCCGCCGCATTCGCTCCGAGTGCAAGGAGTTGCTGGTGGTCACCGACGTGTGCCTGTGCGAGTACACGTCGCACGGCCACTGCGGGCTGATCTCCGGCCACGAGGTGCAGAACGACGAGACGCTGGAGCTGCTCGCGAAGATGGCGGTCTCGCACGCGAAGGCCGGCGCCCACGTCGTGGCCCCCTCGGACATGATGGACGGCCGCGTCGCCGCCATCCGCGACGGCCTCGACGGCGCCGGCTTCCCCGACCTGCCGATCCTCTCCTACGCGGCCAAGTACGCCTCGGCCTTCTACGGCCCGTTCCGCGACGCCGCCGACTCGGCCCCTCAGTTCGGCGACCGCCGCGGCTACCAGATGGACCCCGCCAACGTGCGCGAGGCGCTGAAGGAGGTCTGGCTCGACGTCGAGGAGGGCGCGGACATGGTGATGGTCAAGCCCGCCCTGCCCTACCTCGACGTGATCCGCGCGGTGAAGGAGGACACCGACCGCCCCGTCGCCGCCTACAACGTCTCGGGCGAGTACTCGATGGTCAAGGCCGCGGCGGCCCGCGGCTGGATCGACGAGGACCGCATGATGCGCGAGATCCTGACCTCGATCCGCCGCGCGGGCGCGGACATCATCCTGACCTATCACGCCAAGGACTTCGCGAGGAAGGCATGACCCGCTCCGAGGAGCTGTTCGCGCGCGCGCAGAAGGTGATCCCCGGCGGCGTCAACTCGCCCGTGCGGGCGTTCAAGGCGGTCGGCGGCACGCCGCGCTTCGTCGAGCGCGCCGAGGGCTGCCGCTTCCGCGACGCCGACGGCAAGTGGTACATCGACTACGTCGGCTCGTGGGGCCCGATGATCCACGGCCACGCGTACCCGCCGGTGATCGAGGCGATCCACAAGGCCGCGACCCGCGGCACCTCGTACGGCGCGCCGTGCGAGGGCGAGGTCGAGCTGGCCGAGCGCGTGATCCGGCTGATGCCGTCGATCGAGAAGGTGCGCTTCGTGTCGTCGGGCACCGAGGCGACGATGAGCGCGCTGCGCGTCGCCCGCGGCTTCACCGGCCGTCGCAAGGTGGTCAAGTTCGAGGGCTGCTACCACGGCCACGCGGACTTGCTGCTGGTCTCCGCGGGCTCGGGCGTCGCGACCCTCGGCATCCCCGGCTCGCCCGGCGTGCCCGAGGGCACCGTGGGCGACACGATCGTCGTCCGCTACAACGACGTGGCAGCGCTCGAGGCCGTGGCCGTGGAGCACGGCGCGGACCTGGCGGCGGTGATCGTCGAGCCGGTCGTCGGCAACATGGGTTGCGTCGCCCCGAACCCCGGCTACCTCGAGGCGCTGCGCGCGATCACCGCCCGGGTCGGCGCGTTGCTGATCTTCGACGAGGTGATGACCGGCTTCCGGGTGGCGAAAGGTGGCGCCCAGGAGCTGTACGGGATCAAGCCGGACCTGACGTGCCTCGGCAAGATCATCGGCGGCGGCCTGCCGGTCGGCGCCTACGGCGGGCGCGCGGACGTGATGGACTGCGTGGCCCCGGTCGGCCCCGTGTACCAGGCCGGCACGCTCTCCGGCAACCCGTTGGCGATGGCGGCCGGCTGCGCGGCGCTCGACGCGCTGGACGAGGACGGCTTCTACGAGCGGCTGGAGGCGCTCTCCGCGCGGCTCGAGTCCGGCCTGCGCCGGGCGGCCGAGCGCGCCAGCGGCCCGGTCACGCTGCAGCGGGTCGGCTCGATGATCACGGCCTTCTTCGGCCCCGGGCCGATCGTCGACTGGCCCTCCGCGAAAGCCTGCGACACCGCCCGCTTCGGCCGCTTCTTCAACGCGATGCTGAACCGCGGCATCTACCTGCCGCCGGCCCAGTTCGAGGCGGCCTTCGTCTCGATCGCCCACACGGAAGCGGAGATCGACGCCACGGTCGACGCGGCCGCCGAGGCCTTCGCGACGGCCTGACGACGCCCCGCCCGCTATTCGGGCGGGGCCTCCCCGGCCTCCTCCAGCTCGCGGATCGCGCGCTTGCGCTCCTTGCGGAACTCGCGCTTGCGCTTCTTCTCCGCGACCGGGTCGTTCGTCGCGTAGTTGGCCAGCAGCACCACCTCGGTGGGCTCGACGCCCGCGAGCAGCCCGCGCAGGCCGAGCGCCGTCGCGCCCAGCATCGGGTAGCGCGACACCTCGCGCAGCTCGGCGGCGCCGCGGAGCGAGGCCTCCTCCTCCGGCGTCAGCAGGAACAGGAACGGCCGCTCGTCGCCGGCGAAGGCCCACAGCCCGCACTCGTGCCAGCCGGCATGGCGGGCGTGGAACAGCACGTCGCGCTCGGCGCGCGCGGAGTCGTCGCAGTAGACGAGCTGCGCCTCGGGCACGAAGCGGCGCTCGCGCTCGACGTCGGCCGTCAGCTCCACGTTGGGCTGGGCGGCGCGGAACGCGGGGGCGTAGGCGGCGAACAGCAGCAGGCTGGCCGCCGCGGACGTCGCCGCCAGCGTGGCGATCAGCCGCCGCGGGTCGGGCCGCCAGGCGAGCAGCAGCAGCGCCGCGCCGCCGACGATCAGCACGCCGCGCAGGGCGGACGGGATCGGCGCCGCCGGCAGCCAGCGCGGGTCGAACGGCGCCGGCAGCAGCGCGAGGCCGCACAGCGCCAGCGCCAGGACGGCGGCCCAGGCGCGCAGCGCCGCGCCATTCGCGCGGGCCGTCGCCTGCTCCAGCCACCACGCCGCGCACAGCGCGAGCGGCGGGTAGAGCGGCAGCAGGTAGTAGTCGATCTTGCCCTTCGAGAGCGACAGCGGCACGAGCGCCAGCGCCACCCACTCGAGGAGCAGGCCCGCCGCGGGCGGCGCCTGACGCCTCAGCAGGGCGACGAGCGCCAGCGCGACCGCCGGCGACCAGGGCAGCGCCTCGGCGAAGTAGGTCGGCAGGTAGTACCAGGCGGGACGTCCCGCGTCGTAGGTGGCGCCCTTGAAGCGCTCCAGGTTCTCGCGCAGGAAGAACCACTCGAGCGGCCCGCTACCGTGCACCGCGTAGAGCACGGCGAACCAGCCGAGGGCCAGCGCGGCGCACAGCGCGAGCGCCGCCAGCGCCACCGGCGGCGACGGCCAGGCCACGCCGCGCAGGCCGCGGCGCCGCAGCAGCGCCAGCGCGAACAGGCCGGGCAGCAGGATCGCGATCGGGCCCTTGGTCAGGAAGCCGAGGCCGAGCACGGCGCCGAGACCGAGCCAGGCGCGCGGCGACGGGCGCCCCCCTTCCCAGCCGAGCCGCGCCATCAGCAGCACCGCCAGCGCCGTCCACAGCGTCAGCAGCATGTCGGACATCGCGGTGCGGCCGAAGGCGAGCAGCGCAGGCGTCGTCGCCAGCATCAGCGCCGCCAGGCGGCCGGCGGCGAGGCCGAGCAGCGTGCGGCCGAGGGCTACGGTCGTGAGCAGCGTGCCGAGCGCCGCCAGCACCGACGGCAGCCGCCCCGGGCCCTCCGAGGTCCCGAAGGCGCCCATCGCCGCGGCCATCGCCCAGTAGGTCAGCGCCGGCTTGTCGTAGAAGGGCTCGCCGCGGTAGCGCGGCACCAGCCAGTCGCCGCTCTCGACCATGCCGCGGGCGGCGTCGAGGAAGTAGATCTCGGCGCGCTCGATCGGCGCGGATCCCAGCGCGGGCAGCAGCAGCAGCGCGCCCAGCAGCAGCAGCCCCGCCTCCGGGGCGAAGCGCTTCACGAGGCGGGCGATGCGGCGGGAGCGCGGCGCCGGATCGCGAGCGCTTCGCCCTGCTTCAGGTGGAGCTGGCCGCAGGCGGCCAGCACGTCCTGGCCGCGCGAGCGGCGCACGGACACTGTGACGCCGCGCTCGACGAGGATCGCGCAGAAGCGGTCGATCGCGCGCTCCCCGGGCGGCGCGAACGGAATCTCCGGCGCCGGGTTGAGCGGGATCAGGTTGACCTTGAACGGGCGGCCGGCGATCAGCGCCGCCAGCTCGCGGGCGTGCCCGGGCTGGTCGTTGACGCCCGCCAGCAGCGCGTACTCGAGCGTGGCGCGGCCGCCGCGCGGCACCGGGTAGCGCTCCGCGGCGTCGAGCACGTCCGCGAGCGGGTACTTCTCCTCGATCGGCATCAGCTTCCGTCGCAGTTCCGGGTTGGGCGCGTGCAGGCTGATCGCGAGGTTGGGCCGCACCGGCTCCTGCGCGAGGCGCTCCAGGGCGGGCAGGATGCCGACCGTCGACAGCGTCAGCTTGCGGGGCGGGATCGCGAAGCCCTTCGGGTCCATCAGCACCCGCAGCGCGGTGAAGGTCGCCGTTTCGTTGAGCAGCGGCTCGCCCATCCCCATCACCACGACGTTCCACGGCTTGCCGTCGCGCGGGGCCTCGTCCATCACCGTGGCGACCTGGCCGAGGATCTCGTCGACGGCCAGGTTGCGGCGGTAGCCGGCGATGCCCGTCAGGCAGAACGCGCAGGCGAGCGGGCAGCCCGCCTGTGTGGAGATGCAGATCGTGTTGCGCCGCTCCTCGGGGATGTAGACCGACTCGATCGTCGAGGTCGCGGTGCCGGCGGCGACCCGGAACAGGAACTTGACGGTGCCGTCGGCGCCACGCTCGCGGTGGGACACCTCGGGCCAGCGCAGGTCGAAGCGGGCGGCGAGCGCCTCGCGCAGCTCCTTGCCCAGGTCCGTCATCTCGGCGATCGCCCGCACCCGCCGGGCGTAGAGCCACGCGTAGACCTGGCCTGCGCGGTAGCGCGGCTGGCCCAGCTCGCGCAGCGCGGCCTCGAGGCCGGCGCGGTCGAGGCCGAACAGGTTGGGGCGGGCGTCCATCGGAACCCCGCATGCTAACAATCGGCAGCCGCGTCCCTATAATCGCCGTCGATGAGCCTCGTGCGCGTGACCGGCAGCGGCGCCCTGCCCGAGTACGGGTCGGCGGACGCCGCCGGGGCGGACCTGCGCGCGGCCGAGGCCACGGTGATCCCGCCCGGGGGCATCGCCTCGATCACGACGGGGCTGCGCATCGAGCTGCCGCCGGACTGCGTCGGGCTGGTGTGGCCGCGCAGCGGACTGGCGGCGCGCCACGGCATCGACACCCTCGCCGGCGTGATCGACGCGGACTACCGCGGCGAGGTGAAGGTGGTGCTGGCCAACCACGGCGGCGTGCCTTTCGAGGTGAAGGTGGGCGACCGCATCGCCCAGCTTCTCGTCCAGCAGGTTGAACGGCCGCGTTTCGAGCGGGCCGAATCGCTGGCACCCTCGGGCCGCGGTGAAGGCGGATTCGGCTCCACCGGGGCCTGACGCCGACCTTTCCGCGCAACCTGCCCGCGCCGGCGGGCGTCTCATCCAGAACCATGATCCCCCGCGCCTGCGCCCTGCTGATGCTCGTCGCCACCGCTGCGCCGCTGGCGGCCGAGGGGCCGTTCGCGCCCCAGGAGCGGCCCGTGCTGCAGGTGCCCCGGATCGCCGAGGCCCCGCGCATCGACGGCGAGCTCGACGACCCGGCCTGGAAGCAGGCCGCCCGCGCGTCCGGCTTCTCCGAGGTGCGCCCCGGGGACCGCGTGCAGCCGCTGGCCGAGACCGAGGTGCTGGTCGCGTACGACGACCGCCACCTTTACCTCGCCTTCGTCGCCCACGACGACCCGCGGGCGGTGCGCGCCGCCCACCGCGACCGCGACGAGATCTGGCAGGACGACAACGTCGGCATCATCCTCGACACCTACGGCACCGCGTCGTGGAGCTACCAGATCTTCGCCAATCCCTACGGGGCGCAGGGCGACATCCGCGCCACCAACCGCGGCGAGGACTCGAGCTTCGACCTGCTGTTCGAGTCGCGCGGGCGGCTGACCGAGCGCGGCTACCAGGTCGAGATGGCGATCCCGTTCTCGAGCCTGTCGTTCCCGCGCGGCGCGAAGCAGGCGTGGCGGGCGACGTTCTGGCGCAACCACCCGCGGGCCAGCCGCCACCAGTACTCGTGGGCGGCGATCGAGCGCGGCAACCCCTGCTTCGAGTGCCAGCTCGGCGTGCTGGAGGGGATCGAGGACGTGAAACCCGGGGCGCCGCTGTGGCTGCTGCCCGCGGTGACCGGCAGCCAGGCGGCCGGGCTCGCCGACGCGGCCGACGCCGGCTCGGGCCTCGGCGACGCCCGCCGCGAGGCCGACGCGTCGCTGACGGTGCGCTACGACTTCTCGTCCGACTTCTCGGGCGAAGCGACGGTCAACCCCGACTTCTCGCAGGTCGAGTCCGACGCCGCGCAGGTCGACGTCAACTCGCCGTTCGCGCTGCAGTACCCGGAGAAGCGGCCGTTCTTCCAGCAGGGCACGGACGTCTACCAGACCTGGATCAACGCGGTCTACACCCGCTCGTTCAACGACCCGTCGTTCGCGGTGAAGCTGACCGGGCGCCCCTCGAAGACGGCGTTCGGGGCGCTGCTGGCGATCGACGAGCACACGCCGGTGCTGATCCCGTCGCGCGAGCGCTCGCTGCTGCTGCAGGGCGGGCGCAGCACCAGCTTCGTGGGCCGCGTGCGGCAGTCGCTGAAGGACGAGGCCTTCGCGGGCCTGCTCTTCACCCGGCGCCAGTTCGAGGACGGCGGGGCGGGCACCGCGTTCGGCGCCGACGCGCTGCTCAAGCTCGGCAAGCACCAGCGGCTCGAGCTGCAGGCGCTCGCCTCGCACGTCGACGAGGCGGACGCCTCGCCGCTCAACGGCGGGCTGGCGGGGTTCGGCTTCGACGGCCGCACGGCGGCGTTCGACGGCGAGCGCTACTGGGGCACCGCGGGCTACGCGAGCCTGGAGCGCGACGCCCGCACCTGGACCTTCGACGTCGACTACTGGTGGACGAGCCCCACGTTCCGCACGCCGACGGGCTTCGTGACGCGCAACGACGAGCGGCGGCTGATCGCCTTCCAGAGCTTCAACATCTACCCCGCGTCCGGCCTCGCCACCCGCTGGCAGGTCCGGATGGGCGCCAACAAGCTGTGGACGTGGGCCGGCGAGATGTTCGACGAGAACGTCTGGATCGGCGGCTCCGCGCAGCTCAAGGGGCAGGTCTACGTCGAGTTCGCGGTGGGCACCGAAGACGAGATCTACCGCGGCACGCGGCAGACGGGCAAGCAGTACTGGGAGGCCTACGCCGAGACGGCGTTCAGCAAGCTGCTGAACTTCGGAGGCGCGGCCTGGGGCGGCGACTCCACGGCCCGCTTCGCCGACCCGCCAGTCGTCGGCCGCTCGCTCAACGTCGACACCTGGGCGACGCTGCGGCCGACCGAGCGGCTGGTGATCGAGCCCTCCTGGCGCTACTCGCGCCTGCGCGACCGCCACACCGGCGCTGCGTTCTTCGAGGGCTCGATCTGGCGTGCCCGGATCAAGTACCAGCTCGGCCGCGCGCTCTCGGCGCGGGTGATCGTGCAGTACGACGGCTTCGAGCACGGGTTGTCCGTGGAGCCGCTGCTCTCCTACAAGCTGAACGCGTTCACGATCTTCTACGCCGGCTCGACGGCGGGCTGGGTGGACCTCGACGCGACCCGCAGCCCGCGGCACGACCCGGCCGGCGCGGCCCGCGGCTTCGAGCCGGTCTCGCGCCAGTACTTCTTCAAGCTGCAGTACCTGTTCCGGCGCTGAAGCCGGCCGGGGCGCGCGGCCATCGCCCCTAGAATCGGGGCGTGACGGATGGAACCCCCGGCGCGAAGCCGCCGCTGGCCTCGGTCGACGAGCTGCGCGAGGAGCTGCGGCGGCTCGGCTACTTCGACTCCGGCCTCGACCGCTTCGTGCTCGGCGGCGACAGCGCCGCGCGCCCGCGTCACTCCGCGGCGTCGGTCGCGGCCCGCCTGGGGCTGATCGGCGGCGCGCTGTTCGGCGCGGCGACGCTGCTCGCCGCCGTCGGCTTCGACCGCTCCCTGCTCGCCGAGCCGCGCGACCTGGCCCTGCTCGCGAGTTACCTCTTCGTCGCCTTCGCGGCAACCACCGGACTCGCGGCACTCGCCGCCGGCGCCATCGCGTCCGCCCTCGCGCGGCGCGGGGGGCGGGGGCCGTCCGGGGCCGTCGCCCGCAACGCCGGGCTGCTGGCCGCGCTGCCGGGGGTCGTCTACGTGGCGTTCTGGTGGCGCTCGCACCTGGTCGACGCCGGCTGGCTGCCCCAGCTCGTCGCGCTGGCGCTGAGCGTGCCGCTGCTGGCCGCGCTGGGGCGCTTCGGATCGCTGGCGGCGGTCGCGGTGCTGGCCCGCCACGCCGACGGCGCGCTGCCCGAGGTCGAGTTGTCGCGGCGCTCGGTGCTGCCGCTGGTGGCCCTCGCGCTTCCCGCGCTGGTCGCCGGCCTGGCGGCCGCGGCGTGGTTCGACGAGGCCGCGCCGGCCGCGCCCGACTTCGCGGTGCGCTCGACGGGCCTGCGCGTGCGCGTGATCGGCGTCGACGGCCTCGAGCGGAGGATGGCGCAGCGGCTGCTCGACGAAGGCGCGCTTCCGGGGCTGCAGGCGCTGATGTCGCGCGGCGCGCACGCGGCGCTCCGGGCGGAGCCCGAGCAGGTGCCGGCGATCGTGTGGACCACGATCGCGACGGGGCGCGGGCCCGAGGCGCACGGGATCCAGGCCCTCGGCCCGCGGCGGCTGGTCGGGATGCGCACGCCGCTGCTCGGCGGCGACGAACGCGGCGCGTTCGCCTCGGCGCTGGCGAGCGCGACCGACGTCCTGCGGCTGACCCGCAAGCAGGCGCCGACGTCGGTGCTGCGCAACGCCAAGACCTTCTGGAACGTCGCCGCCGACAAGGGGCTGCGGGTCGGCGTCGTCAACTGGTGGGCGACCTGGCCCGCGGACCCGGCCGCGGGCGGCTACATCGTCACCGACCGCGCGTTCTTCCGGCTGGAGAAAGGCGGCGCCCCCGATCGCGAGGTGGAGCCGGAGACGGCGCTCGCGCCGCTGCGCGCCGTGATGAGCGCGCTCGGCGGCGAGCGTCCCGCGCGGATCGACCACTTCGCGCTGGCCGCGGCTGCGGCGCTGCGACCCGAGTACGGACCCGACCTCGAGGCCGTCTACCTGCCGGGGCTCGACATCGAGACGATGCAGCTCTTCTCGGGCGCGTCCGCGGCCGACCTCGCGACGCTGTCCGATCGCCTGCACACGCTGCGCGCCGCCTGGCAGGCGACCGACGCGGCGCTCGCCGCCGAGGCGGCGACGCTGCGCGAGGACGAAGTGCTGGTCGTGGTCGGCGACCCCGGCCGGCTCGCCCGCCAGGCCGGCGTGCCCGCCGAAGGCCTGCTGCTGCTGGTCGGCGGCCCGGCGCGGAACGTGGCGCTGCCGCCCGCCTCCGCGCGCGACGTGGCGCCCACGGTGCTGCACCTGCTCGGCCTGCCGCGCAGCGACGAGATCGACGGCCGCGTGCTGGAGGCCGCGCTGGCCCCCGAGTTCCTCGCCGCCCACCCCGTGCGAAGGGTGGCCGCCTACGGCGCGCGCCCCGCCACCCGCCACCGCGAGTCGGGCTTCGACCGCCAGATGCTCGAGGAGCTGAAGGCGCTCGGCTACGTGCAGTAGCCGTCACGGCCTAGGCCGTGACGTGCCGCAGTGCCCGGCGCGCGATCGCGCCGATCACGCCCAGGACCGCCATCCCTCCCACCACGCCGGCCACGAGCAGCCCCGGGCCCTGGTGGCGCACGAACGTCTGGATGTCTTCCGCGCCCGTCGCCGACGCCGCCGCCGCGAGCGCGACGGCGACGGCCGTGCGCGGCAGCATGCCGAGGAACGTCCCCGCCAGGAACGCCGGGAGCGGCACGCCGGCCGCGGCCATGGCCAGGTTGGCGAGCGCGAACGGCGAGTTCGGCGGCAGGCGCAGCAGCACGACGATCAGCAGCGTCCGCCACGGGCCCCGCCCGACGAGCGCGTCGCGGATGGCCCGGGCCTTCGGATTGTGGTCGATGCGCTCCTCGACCCGGTCCTTCGACACCCGCCGCGCGACGTGGTATCCGAGCAGGCCCCCGCCCGTGAAGCCGACGAGGGCGGCGGGCAGGCCCAGGGGCAGCCCGAACACCCAGCCGCCGAGGATCGACTGCGCGTAGGTCGGGAGGAATCCCAGGCCGGCTCCCAGGACGAAGGCGACGGTGAACAGGGCGAGACCGAGGGCGCGGTGATGCAGCAGCCACTCCGAGACGGGCCCCAGGTTCACGAGCAGCAGCGTGCCGCACACGGCGGGCCCCGCCGTCCAGGCGGCGCCGAGCAGGCCGGTCGGACCCAGCGCCCGGACCAGCGAGGACGGGGAAGTGGAGGGCTCGGGGCGCACGGGAGAGCCATGATAGCGGCGGCGGCCCGGGCCTTCGCCGTCGAGCCTCCCTACCCGGGCGCGTGGGCCGGTGGATACACCCGCACGTTCTCGAAGCGGGCGAGGCGGACTTCGCCGCGGGCGAAGCCGCGCGGCTTGCTGACGTCGGCGACGCGGCAGACGTGGACGTCGACCTTGCCGCGGGCGCCGCGCGCCTTCGAGTACCAGGCAGCCAGCTCCGCCGCCCGCTGCAGCACGGGCTTCGGCAGCTCCGCGAGGTTCTCGGGGTTGCGGACGACGACGTGCGAGCCGGGGCAGCCGCCGACGTGCAGCCAGAAGTCGCGCGGCTCCGCGACGTCGAAGGTCAGCTCGTCATTGTCGGCGTCGGCCTTGCCGACCAGGATCGTGAAGCCCTCGTGGACGTACTCGCGGTAGCCGCGCCCCTTGCTGCCCATGGCGCCGCGGAGGATAAGCGAAGCGGCGCGATACTCGGCCCGTGCATCTCGCCCTCGCTCTCGCCGCGAGCCTCGCGGCGGCCCCCGCCGCGCCGGACCCCCCGCCCGCGCCGCGGTCCTGGCCGCGCTTCCTGGGCGGCGCCGCCACGGGTCTGCTCGCCCACGAGGCGAGCCACGTGCTGTTCGACCTGGCGGCCGGCGCGGGAGTCGGGGTCAGGCGCGTCGACTACGCGGGGCTGCCGTTCTTCGCGATCACCCACGACCCCGTGGGACCACGCGCGGAATTCCTGATCGGCCAGGCCGGCTTCCTGGCCCAGCACGCGAGCAACGAGTGGCTGCTCGCCGGCGACCTGCGCGGTCGCCCCGCGCCGTTCCGCAAGGGCTGGCTGGCGATGAACCTGGCGACCTCGACCGCGTACGCGTGGGCCGCGTTCACCCGCACGGGGCCCGCCGAGCGCGACACGCGGGCGATCGCGGACGCGGCGCGGGTCGACGAGCGGCTGGTGGGGGCGCTGGTGCTGGCCCCGGCGGCGCTCGACGCCTGGCGCTACGCGCGGCCCGACGCGAAGGCGCCGCGCTGGCTCTCGCGCGCGTTCAAGGTCGCGCTCCTCGCGCTGGTGCTGCGCGCCGACTGAGTCAGGGCCGCGCGGGCAGCGGCACGTCGACCGCGGCCAACCACGCCAGCGCCGCGACCAGCCCCGCGTAGCGCAGCAACACGCGGGCGTCGCCGCGGGCCGGGGCCGCGCCGAACAGGCGGAACGTGGCGACGATCAGCACGAGCCACAGCAGCCCCTCGGCGGACAGCGCGAGGGAGGCCGCGCACACGGCCGTCAGCAGCGCGCGCTGGCCGCGCGAGAGCACGCCGATGGCGCCGCCGCCGTCGAGCGGCGGCATCGGCACCAGGTTGAACAGGTTGATGCGCGCGCTCCACTGGGTGAGGGCGGCGAACAGCGGCTCGCCGCTCGCGAGGAACACGAGCCCCGCCAAGAGCGTCGCGCCGAGCCCCCACTCGGGGCCGCCCAGCGACACGTCGGCCTGCTCGCGCTCGGTGGCGAGCGGCGCGTGGCGCACGAAGGCGCCGAGGCCCGGGACGAACATCGGCGCGGTCGCCGGCACGCCGAGGCGGCGCAGCGCCGCGACGTGACCCAGCTCGTGGATGTAGACGAGCACGATCAGGCCCAGCGCGAACTTCCAGCCCCACAGCGCCCAGTACACGCCGAGCGAAGCGACGATCGAGAGCAGCGGCCCGGTCTTGGTCAGCCCCGCGAGCAGGAACTTGCCCTTGCTCAGCAGGAACGCGAGCACGCCGAGGACGCCGAGCCCCGCTCCCCAGCCGACGCCGCCGGCCGTCCTCGGCGCCGCGGCGCGCCGCCGCGCGAGGTCCTCGAGCCGGGCGCCGAGCCCCTCGCGGCGCGGGTCCTTCGGGGGCATCAGCGCGGCCGCCTCGCGCAGCGCGGCGTTGGCGCCCTCGAGGTCGCCCGCCGCCTCGGCGGCGGCGCCCGCGGCCAGCAGGTCCGCCACCCGCGCCTCGTGCAGCGGCGCGCCGCAGGCGGGACAGGAGTGGAACCGCGCCGGCGCTTCCGAGCTGCAGCGCGCGCAGACGACGACGCTCATTCCGCGGGCGGCTGGGGGCCGGCGCCGGTCGCCGCGGCGCCGATGCGGAACGGCCCGCTGATCTCGAGCGGCGAGGCCTCGTTCATCTTCCACGCCTGCCACAGCCCGAAGCCGATGATCAGCAGCCCGATCGCGTTCTGGAAGCCGCCGAGGAACGGGGCGGCGAGCGAGATGCCGAGCACGAGCGCGGCGAACAGGGCGAGGCCGAGCAGCGCGGCGACGAGGCCCGGCGGCTCGCCGTCCGCCCCTGTGGCCGGCGCCGCAGCAGTCGGCGGGGCGGCGGCGGGCGGCGCGCTGCCGTCCTGCGCCGCCACGGCCGATTCCTCCTGCTGCGCCTGCTTGAACAGCTCGCCGACCACGTCGGGTGCGTAGTTCAGGCAGATGGAGAAGTACGTGAGGGCGACCGCAAGCACCTGGTAACGCCGGCCGCCACGGCCACCCGAGCCCGCGCGCACGGCCGCGCCGACCAGGAAGCCGACCGCGATCGCGATCAGCCCGATCTCGTAGCCCGTGAGGCGGCGCACCCCGTACCAGATCGCCGCGCCCACCGTGCCGGCGACGAGGCCGAACACGATCGCCTTCGAGAAGCGCCCGATCCGCGAGCCCGCGGGCCCGGCCGCCCGCTCGTTCTTGCACCGGGTGCAGGCGACGGTGTCGCCGACCTGGTAGTAGACGCCCTGCGCCTCGCGGCCGCAGAAGCCGCACTGGACCTTGCCCGCGAAGGCCTGCTCGCTCACCCGCTCCCTCCGGAAGCCCGGATTCTACGGCCCGGCCAGCGCGAAAAACTTGCACCGCCAGGGTGCCGCGGAGAAACATCTAAACCCAACGCGGTCGCGGCGGCATCTCAGGAGGCGAATGAGCGCGGTCCTGAGCGCGGCCCTGTCCCCCGGGAGAGCGGCCATCGCACCAGAGGCAGACGACGCACGGGCGGAAGAACGCCGGCTCGTGGACCGCGCGCGCGGAGGCGACGTGGCGGCTTTCGAGCAGCTCTACCAGCGCAACGTGCGGCGCATCTACGCGCTGTGCTGGCGGATGACGGGCAATGCGGCGCTGGCCGAGGAGCTGACCCAGGACACGTTCGTGCGGGCCTGGGAGAAGCTCGGCGGCTTCCGCGGCGACTCCGCGTTCTCGTCGTGGCTGTACCCGATGGCGGTCAACCTCGCCCACTCCGAGCGCCGCTCGCGGACGAGGCGGGTGGCGCGGGTGATGCCGACGGACGACCTGACCCCGTTCGACAAGGGCACTGCGCCGCGCACCCCCGAGGCCTCGGTCGACCTCGAGCGGGCGCTGGCGGAGCTGCCCGACGGCGCCCGCGAGGTCTTCGTGCTGCACGAGGTCCACGGCTACAAGCACGAGGAGATCGCGGCACTGACCGGGATCGCCACCGGCACCTCGAAGGCCCAGCTCCACCGCGCGCGGCGCCTGCTGCGCACGACGCTGGCCGGATGACGGGAGACGCCATGAACTGCGAAGACGCCCTCGACCGGATCGACGCGGGCGAGACCGACGACGCCGCGCTGCGCGATCACGTGACCGCCTGCGCGGGCTGCCGCGAGGCGCTCGTGGCACTCGAGCGGATCGGCGCCGCCGCCCGCGCGCTGCCGCAGGAGGTGGAGCCCGGGCGCGACCTGTGGCCGGGCATCGCTGCTCGGCTGGCGCCACCGGCGCCCGGTGCGGTGCTGCCCTTCCGGGCGCGACGCACGGTCGCGTTCGCCCCGGCCACGCTGGCGGCGGCCGCGGTGCTGCTGATCGCGCTGACCGCCGCCTTCACCGCGCTGCTGCTGCGGGTCGCGGACCCCGTCGAGGTCGCGGGCCAGCCGGCCGGGAGCGGCGTGGCGCGGGCGGTCGCGCTGACGCCCGAGGCCTCGGTGGCGGCGGCCGAAGCGGAGTACCTCGCGGCCCAGGCCGCGCTGCTCGAGCGCATCCACGCCCGCGCGGACGAGCTGGGCCCGGACACGCTGGCCACGGTCGAGACCAACCTGAAGGTGATCGACGCCGCGCTCGACGAGATCCGCGCGGCACTCGGCCGCTCGCCCGGCAACCCGGCGCTGGTGCGGATGCTCACCTCGACCCACCGCAAGAAGCTCGACGCGCTGCAGCGCGTGGCGACCGCGCTGTGACGCCCCGTTCATCCGCCGTGCCATTCATTCTCCGATCGGAGGTCCTCATGAAGTCCCTGTTGCGTTCCCTCGTGTTCGCGGCGGCGCTGGCTCCGCTCGCGCCCCTCGCTTTCGGCCAGCAGGCGGTCGACAAGAAGCTGCCCGCGGCCCCCGACGTTGCCGTCGACGTCGAGAACCCCGGCGGCACCGTCAAGGTGATCGGCTGGGACCGCGAGGAGGTCCAGGTCACGGGCCGACTCGACCGCCGCGCCGACGGCCTCGAGTTCGACGGCGGCCCGCGCCGCATCCGCGTCGGCGTGGACGCGCGCGGGCCGGGGTTCGGCTACGAATCCGACCTCGAGATCCGGGTGCCGCACGGCGCCCGCGTCAGCATCGACGGCTTCTCGACGGAGATCGAGGTGCGCGACGTGCACGGCGCGATCGAGGCCGAGAGCGTCAACGGCTCGATGCGCGTCTCCGGCAGCCGCGGCGCGGTCGACCTCGAGACCGTCAACGGCAGCGTCCTGTTCGAGGGACCGGCGACGCGGGTGCAGGCCTCGTCGGTCAACGGCCGGGTCACGGTGCGCGGTGCCTCGGGCGTCGTCTCGGCCGAGACGGTGAACGGCCCGCTCGAGGTCGTCGGCGGCACGTTCTCCCGCGCCGACCTCGAGACCGTCAACGGCTCGGTCCTGTTCGGCGGCACGCTGGCGAAGGGCGCCGTGCTCGACGTCGAGAGCGTCAGCGGCGACGTCGAGCTGCGGCTCGGCGCGCCGGTCGACGCCGACTTCACGATCGGCACCTTCAGCGGCCGGGTCGACAACCGGCTGTCGGACGCGCGGGCCGAGAAGGTCAGCCGCTGGACCGAGGAGAAGGAACTGCGCTTCAGCGTGGGCGCCGGTTCGGCGAAGGTCACGATCGAGACGCTGTCGGGCTCGATCACGATCGGCACCGACGGCGCGAAGTCGAAGTAGGAGAGAGAGACGATGAACGCGAAGACCACGATCCTGACCCTGGCCGCGGTGGGCAGCCTGGCGTTGCCGGCCACCGGCGACGACTTCCGCTGGAGCGGGGACATGGCCGCCGGCCGTACCCTCGAGATCCGCGGAGTCAACGGCGACGTGAGCGCCCGCGGGGGCCGTGGACCGGCCCTCGTCGAGGCGGTCAAGACCGCGCGCAAGGGCGACCCCGAGGCCGTGAAGATCGAGGTCGTCGAAGAGGCCGACCGGGTCATCGTGTGCGCCGTCTACCCGAACGCGCGCGTCGGCCGCCACGCCTGCGACGTGCGTGGCCACGAGGGCGGCCGCTGGCAGCGCGAGCACGACGTGCGCGTGCGCTTCACCGTCACGGTGCCCGAGGGCGTGCGCTTCGAGGGGGCCACGGTCAACGGCGACATCGTCGCCACCGGGCTGACGGCCGACGCCGAGGTGACGACCGTCAACGGCAGCGTCGAGCTGGAGACCGCGGGCGAAGGCCGGGCGACGACGGTCAACGGCGCGGTCGACGTCAAGCTCGGCCGCACGGACGGCCAGGGCGGGCTGCAGTTCACGACCGTCAACGGCGACGTCTCGGTGACGGTGCCCGACGGGCTCGGCGCCGAGCTGGAGGCCTCGACGGTCAACGGATCGATCGAGACCGACTTCCCGGTGACGGTACGCGGCAAGCTCGGCAAGCGCCACCTGCGCGGCCAGATCGGCGGCGGCGGCCGCGAGCTCAGGCTCGAGACCGTCAACGGCGACATCGCGATCCGGAAGGGCTGAGCTAGAAGGCCAGGCCCAGCCGGAAGTGGAAGCGGGTCTCGCCCCCGGCGTCGAGGCCGCGGGCGAGACCGGCCGTCGCGGTGATCGGCAAGGCGTGGCCGAGGAAGAAGTCGGCGCCCAGCGCGGCGCCGACGCCCTTGCGGGTGGCGGCCAGGTCGAAGTCGGAGAAATCGCCGTTCCAGGCCTGGGCCGCGTCGAAGAACGCCGTCACGTGGGTGTGGCGCAGGAACACCGGCAGCGAGCGCACGCCGCGCTCGGGGCTCCACAGCGGCACCCGGTACTCGGCGCTCAGCCCCGCCACGTGGCGGCCCCGGAAGCGGTTGTCGGCGTAGCCGCGCAGCAGCACCGGGTTGGTGCGCACGATGTCGAACAGCGCGCCTTCCGGGAAGCCGCCCGCCGCGAAGGAGTCGCGGAACCCGGGCGCACCGAAGGTGGTGCCGGCCGCGACCCGCACCGCCAGCGCGTCGCGGGTCCCGAACACCGTGCGATACCCGCGCCACTCGCCGCTCAGCTTGGACAGCGAGATGTCGCTGCCCAGCCCCTCCTGCTCGCGCAGGTACGACAGCCGGGCGTAGCTGCCCTCGACCGGCGAGATCGAGTACGGGTAGCGGCGGGCCGCCGAGCGCGTCCACGCCAGCTCGACGCCGCCGAGGTGGAGCCGCTCGGCCGGCACCACGGGCCCGCCGCCGGGGCGCAGGATCTCCTCGCGCTCGCGGCGCCAGGCGACCGACAGCGACTGCTGCTGCCGCAGCGTGCGCAGGAGCGGCATCGTGAGGCGCACCTGGGCCGTGCGCGTGCGCACGTCGACGCTGCGGCCGTCGGCCAGGAAGACGCGGTCCGACTCCTGCTCCGCCGAGAGCTGCACGGTCGGCCGCCAGCGGTCGTAGATCCACACGCCGAAGCCCGAGAAGCGGCCCGTGTCGACGCCGCGCTCGACGAGCGCGTACCACGTATGGCGGAACAGCGCATCGGTGTTGCCCGTGAAGGCGCCGAGCTGCCACTCGCCGCCTTGCTCCTCGGCCCACGGGCTCCAGAAGCGCGGCCACAGCGCCGGCCGGTAGGGCCGCGCCTCGACCGCGCTGGGCGGGGGCGCTTCGGCCACCTGCGGGAACGGGTCGGCGAAAGGAGTCGCGGGCGCGGCTGCGGACAGGTCGACCCCGGCGACGTGCAGGTCGTAGCCGCGCGCGGAGTAGGCGGAGAACGCCACGCGGCGGCCGTCGGGGAACAGCGACGGCTGCACCGCGCCGCCCAGCACGTTGGTGAGCCGCCACAGCGCGCGGTCGGCGAGCCGCAGCGCGTGCAGGTTGGAGACGCCGTCGCGGTCGGAACGGAACACCAGCGTGGTCCCGTCGGGTGTCCACTCCGGCTCCAGGTCGCGGGCGCGGTCGCCGAGCACGACCTCGATCGCGCCGCTCGCGGGATCCACCAGCACCAGCTCGACGCGACCGCCGGAGAGCTGGCGCGTGGCTGCGATGCGGGCGCCGTCGGGGCTCCAGCGCGGGCCCTGCCACTGGGTGCCCGCGTCCGATCGGGTCAGGTCGCGCGCGTCGCCGCCCGCCAGCGGCACCAGCGCCAGCTCGCTGCGCTCCGCGTGCCGCCGCACGAACACGATGCGCCCGTCCGCCGCGACGTCGGGCTCGGTCGCCCGCAGGCCGCGGGTGATCCAGCGCCGGCGGCCGCTCTCGACTTCGAGGGCGCGCAGGTCGTAGCGGGTGGAGAAGG
>JAANMX010000117.1_pt1 | contig 95334 bp, 81 predicted proteins | sample 7279681 | NCBI WGS metagenome assembly JAANMX01 (sample SAMN14094542, study PRJNA606508) | bioreactor metagenome | isolation source: A lab-scale SPAN reactor treating ammonium-rich wastewater day 351 | place: Ireland: Galway | collected 2018-01-01
CAGGCCGCCCAGGTCAACCTCCTGCAAGCGCGGGAGAACCTGCGGGCGGCCACGCCCGACAAGGGTGGGCATCGCACCAAGGCCCTGGTGCTGGTGAACAAAGCGCTCGAGCAGGTCCAACTCGGGATTGCCTGGGACCGCAAGCACTAAAACGCCGCCTGTCAGGGAGCCGAACCCAGAACGCTGACCACGGCGTTGGGGTTTCCCAGGTCGCGCTCCACGGCGTAGGTGCTGCAGCGGATGGCCCCCTCGAGCTTGGAGATGGCGGCCATCTCCAGGGGCACCACTTCGAAGCCGTTGCGCTGATAGGCCTTGATGGCGATGCAATCGAGTGGCTCGCAGCCGTAGGTGGGCAGGTAGACCTTACGCACCATCTCGCCGTCCTGGCCGGGATAGGCCTCCATCATGCAGTTGTTGTAGGTCAGGTAGGGCAGGCTCCAGGTTGTGCGCAGGCCTACCATGCTGGGGATGCGCTCCACCTCGTAGCCCTCGGCCTCGAGTTGACGAGCCACCCTGTCGTAGTTGGCCTGGCAATGGGCACCACTGTTGGTGGAGATGAGCTCGCCGATCAGGTCCGACCGGGGATCCAGACCGGCCTGATGAGCCATGGCCTGATTAGCGCTGGCCCGCTCCTCGGGTGAGAGCTTCAAGAGCTCCGTGATGGCCAGGGCGGGGCTGCCCACCAGCATCTTGTTCTCGCCGATGGGTGTGACGCACATGTCAATATGGAAGGCCGGCTGCTCGCGAATGGGAGTGCCGGGATCGTCGCCCCCGACGATGAGCACGTCCTTCTGGAAGGCCTTCTCGAAGACCAGCACGGGCACATCCTGCCACATCCGGGCCAGGCTGGACTCATCGGCCGTGTTGACTTCTTGACCGGTCCAGGCCTCATAGAAGTGGCGGATGTCCTCCAGACGGTCCGGATCCTGGGCCAGCTCCTGCAGGCGGGCCCGGGTGTGCTCGACCGAATCGCTACCAACGATGACCTGGTGCCGGTTGGACACCACGTTTCCGCCGTCGATACGCAGGGCGGGATGCGGAGAAGATTCCAGACTTCCATGGGCTTGATCGATCAGGGCCGGGACTCGGGCATCCTCGGGGCCAGGCCAGTAGGTGCGGTCCTGAATCATCAGCAGGGTGCGCCCGTCGGGCATGCGCACCGGCAGCATCGAGTCGCGGATCCAGATCGAGAAGCCCTGAACCGCTTCGGCGGCCACCACCGTGACCCGAGCAGGGTCGGTTCCGGTCTCCTGCACGAGCTGGTGAATCGAGTCCACCCCGCGCTGGTCGGCGCAAACGATGGTGAAGCGGCTATCAGGAGCCATGTTGCGCATCAACTGGCCGTACATTCCCAGCACTGCCTTGCGAGTCTCCTCGGGGAGAGGGCGGTCGAACTCCACGTTGCCGAACTGAAAGGCCATATGCTTGATCTTGCCGTGCGAGTCCGGAAAGAGCAGACCCGCGCTGGCGAAAAGCGGTGGCAAACCGGCGCAGGCGACGCGCCCGGCCAGCTTGCACTGCTCCTCGGCGGCCCGCTCGGGGTCCAGGCGACACATCGGACGATCGGTGTTGCTCCGCAAAACCTGGTCGAGCGGGTCGGACGAGGGGTCCTGAGAGCTGGCCGCGCTGGCCTGGAGCCGCGACAGGATGGGCATGGCAAGAGTGACGGGCTGCAGCATGGCTTGAGAATAAACCGCCCGGCTGAAAAAACGCCAAAAGGCCCGCCGAAGCGAGCCTTTTTCAGCCTTGCCTACGAAGCTCAGGCCCGGCGGACTTCCTCGAGAGCCTTCTCGGCGTTGACGAACCCGGTGCCCTGCTCGTTGCCCGACAGGCTGCCCATCGAGTCGGCCGTGCGACGCAGGATGTCCTTGGTCTCGGCCGGGTTGATGTCGCGCACCTGCTCGAGCTGAGCGGCCACGCCCGCCACCAGCGGGGAGGCAAACGACGTACCGGGGGCGGCGATCAGGCCGGGAGCCGGGATGGCCACGGCCGGCAGATTGGGCTTCACCAGCTCCTCGACCTCCTCGCTCGAGCGGTTCTGGATGTCGGCCGGCAGACCCAGCGCCTCGACCAGCTCGGGGCGCTGCTTGAGCAACTTCTTGAGCTCGTCGCCGCTCATGTCGCGCAGGCGCTGCACGACTTCGCCGGTCTGCTGCATCTCCGAGCCCTCGACGCTCCAGCTCGAGATCCACTCGCCCGGGGCGATGACGTCCGGCTTGATCAGCCCGTCGTCGGTGGGACCGCGCGAGGAGAACTCGCTCAGGGTGCGCGGGTTGAGAGCCGCGCCCACGGCGATGGCGGCATCCGAGTCAGCCGGCGAGCCCAGCGTGCGCCCGTCCGGGCCCGAGTTGCCGGCGGCGGCCACGACGGTGATGCCCGAGCGGGCTGCCAGTTGCACGGCCCGGTTGACCGGATCCATGGTATCGGGGAATCCGTCCGGAGGGCCGCCCAGGGACATGTTGATCACGTCGACGTCCAATCGTCCGGCCTTCTTCTCGTTGACGACCCACTGCAGGCCGCGAATGATGTCGGACGGGCGGCCCGTGCCGTTGTCGCCCATCACCTTGACGGCCACGATCTCGGCCTCGGGCGCGGTCTGCAGCACGTCGCCGGCCACGTGGGTGCCGTGACCCACGGGGTCCACCGGGGTCGTGTTGGCCGGGTTGGTGATGTCCTTCCAGGCCTTCAGCTCGAACTGGGGATGGTCGAAGCCGGAGTCGAGCACGGCCACGATCTGGCCCTTGCCGGTGATGCCCTGCTGCTGCAGGCTGTCGGACTTGAGCCAGGGGACGGGAGTCACCTCGGGCATCTTCCAGTCGAAGCCGAAACCGGCGAGCTCCCAGCCATCAGAGTTGGAGCCGCTGCGCGGGATGCTGGGCATCAGTTGGCGCGGGCTGTTGTCATAGACGGTGTAGCCCTGCTCTTTGAGCTCAGCCATCTTCTTGTCGTCCACCCGGGCGGTCACGCCGAAGCTGTCCAGCGACTCGCTGACCTGCACGCCCTTCCTGGCCAGGTCCGAGCTCAGATCGACCGGGTCGGCGCCCATCATCAGGTCGCCCTCGCCACCCACGATGATGACATCCTTCAGGCCGTCCGAGACGGGCTCGGTGGATTTGAAGGGCGACTCGCCGTTGACGAGCTCGCGAATACGGGTGAGCTGCTGGGGGCTGTAGCTCTGAATGGGGGTGTTCATCTGGTGGACCTCCGTCTGTGTTCGTTCTGGCTTCGCGTGCCATTATGCACAAAGGCGGTTTCAGGATTTGTTAAGCGCAGATGAACAGATCTCCCTACCCGACAGAGGTCTGCGCGTAACAATTCGGTAAAGATTCCCGGGCGGGCGAACGACTATTCTGTCAGCATGCAGATCCAGCCTCGCTTCACCGCTCCCGTCTCCTCGAGCCCGACGACCCGCGACGCCCAGACTCCCGTGAACGAGCAACGCCTGGTGGACACCTTCCTGCGCCTGGTGCAGGTGCCCGGGCCCTCGCTGCGCGAGCGACCCATCGCCGATCAGCTGAAGACAGAGCTGGCCGAGATGGGCCTGACGGCCCGTGAAGACGATGCCGGCAGGGTCCTGGGTGGCAACGCCGGCAACCTGATCGTGGACATCCCGGGCAACGTGGCTGAGGCGCCCTCGCTTCTTTTTGCCTGCCACATGGACACGGTGCCGCTGGCCGTGGGCGTCAAGCCTCAAATCGAGAACGGCATCATCAAATCCGATGGGACCACCGCCCTGGGCGGCGACAACCGGGCTGGCTGCGCCGAGGTGCTGGAGGCGCTGCGCGAGATCAAGGAGCAGAACCTGCCCCACGGCCCCATCCAGCTGGTCTTTACGGTGGCTGAGGAGCGCGGCCTGTTAGGCGCCCAGGAGCTCGATCCGACTCAGCTTCAGGCCGACTTTGCCTACGCCGTGGACGTCTTCAAGCCCAACCAGATCTTCACGCAGGGCCGCCATCTGCTTAACCAGCCGATCGTGCTCGACGAGCACACCATGGACAGGCTCCATATCGAGCGCCAGAATGCGCCCATCGAGCCCCCCGACTGGTTGCGCCTCACCTTTGAGGAGCGCGAGATCCTCAACTTCACGGCCGGGGCCATGCAAGACATCGGCTTCACGCCCGAGTTTCGCAAGCTGGAATGGGGAGGCACCGACGCCATCTCCCTGCGCCAGCACGGGTTCAACGCCATCAGCCTGGGGGCCGGCGAGAACAATCCCCACACTCGCCGCGAGACCGTCGAGATCAAGGACCTGGTGGATGCGACCCGGCTGATCAAGGGTCTGGTGGCCCGGGCCGCGGCTACTGGCCAGGAGCGCCAGGCTGCCCGACAGGCGGCTGCGGTGGTGGGCGGCCCGCTGGGCGCGGCGCTGGCTCAGGCCGCCTGATCGACCTCCAGGGCTCCCATGGTGGCCACCGTAAAACCCAGAAAGGCGCCGCAGGGCAGCGCGATGGGGGCCGACAGCACCAGGATGACAGGGATGGCCTTGAGCCAGGTCCAGAGAAGCGCCGGCACGGTCACCGCATCGGGCACGATGGTGAGGTGCCATAGCAGCGCCAGGAGCGCGGCCAGGGGCGCGTTGGCCCAGCCCAGCACGCCCCCCAGCAAGGTGCCCAGGCCCAGTCGGCGCAGCAGCGTTCCCGGGCGAAAAGGCCCCAGGGTCCAGTCCAGTACAAAGGCAGCCAGAGCTGCTCCGGGAGCCACCGGCCAGAGGAGCTCGAGGCTGTTGGGCAGGCTCACGAACATGGGGAACATGTCGTAGCCGAGCCACTTGGCCAGCGTGCGCACCTCCAGGTAGAGCCAGGGGGCCAGAGCGCCGATGACCAGGGCGATTACCCAGGGGCGTGCAAAAAACCTGGCCAACTTCAGACGGGGCGGTCGCGCAGTGCCAGGATGCGGCGCGGATAATGGGCTATCTCGCGATACTTGCGCAGGGCCCGGGCTTCGCCGAAGTTCTCCTTGACTGCGTGGTAGAGCGGAGACTGGCGGGGGTTGTCCACGGGGGCGATCAGGTTGTCCCACTTGCGCGGGTCGAGCCCGTCGTCGCAGGCTCTGGCCATGGCCCGCAGCACCGTGCCTCCCCCACCGTTGTAGGCGGCCAGGTCCAGGTGCCAGAGGTCGTCGCCGGTGGGCGGCCCGAGCCGCTGGTAGGCGTCGGCCACTTTGGCCCCGTAGGGGGTGTTGGGGTTGGGGACGGTGATCACGCGGTGCTTCTCGTGCAGCACCGCCACCCCCACCGGCAGGGCTCTGGCCGGAATCTTGCGCTCGTCCACGGGACGCAGCTTGAGCCCGTGAGCGGTGGCCGTGGCGGGAGTGAGCTGCACCAATCCGGCTGCCCCGGTGGGGCTGACGGCGGTGGGGTCGAAGGCGCTCTCGACGGCCACCAGTGCTTTGAACAGGCGGGGGTCCAGCATCGGCTCCCCCTCGGGCCAGCGGGTTACGGCCTGGGCGATCTGGTTGTTGAAGAGGTTTTCACGGGCTCCATAGCCCCAGCTGGTGCGCAGGGGGTCGGTGGGCTCGTCGCGGCGGCAAGCTGTTTCAGGCTTCTCGCAGGCGCAGGTGGGCGGGGTCAGCCAGGCCCCGGGGGAACGTCCGGGGTTCAGCAGCACGTTCACCTCAACGCACCGCCATCAAATACTCGAGCGGATCGCCGGGAGCCAGCAGGTGCTCCTCGGGCGGCGGCTCGGGCCCCTGCTGCCCGGCCGGCGGATCGGGGCGAATCTCACTCTCCACCGCGAAGTAGTCACGCACTCCCCGGGCGATGGCTCCGGCGGTGCTCTCGCGAAACTGCGGGTCGGCCAGCAGGGCCTCGTTGCCCGAGTGAGAGAGATAGGCGGTCTCCACCAGCACGGCCGGCATGTGGGTGTTGCGCACCACGTAGAAATCGGACTTGCGCACCCCGTTCGACTTGAGCGGCAGCTCGTCCACCATGTGCTGGTGGATCAGTCGGCCCAGCACCTTGGAGCGGCTGGAGGCGTTGCGGGCGTGGTAAACTTCCGTCCCGTGCACCTCGGGATCGTTGTTGGAGTTGGAGTGCACGCTGACAAAGATGTCGGCCGGCCACCGGTTGGCCAGGTCGCAGCGAGCCTGCAGGTCGTCGCGCAGGCTGCCGCCGGGCAAGACTTCGGTATCGCTGGCGCGGGTCATGCGCACTTCGGCGCCCATCTCCTCGAGGTCTTCCTGCAACTCATGGGAGACGTGCAGGTTGACGTCCTTCTCCTTCAGGCCCGTACGTCCGATGGCGCCGGCAAAGCGCCCGCCGTGACCCGGGTCGATCATGACCTTCTTGCCCGATAGTGGCAGCGCATTCATGAGTAGCGCTCCTGTCGTCGCTAAAGATTTGGACCCATCATAGACAGATCGCCCGGCCGAGTTGTTAAGGCGAGGTAAACCCCCGAGAAGGCCGAAAGTCATCCCTGACATGTGGGATTACGTGGTGGTGGGCTCGGGATTCGGCGGCAGCGTGGCTGGCCTTCGTCTCGTGGAGAAGGGATACCGGGTGTTGCTGCTCGAGAAGGGCCGCCGCTTTGCCCCGGAAGACTTTCCTTCCACCAACTGGGATCTCAAGCGCTGGATGTGGGCCCCGGCCCTGGGCCTGCGCGGGCCCTTCAAGATGACCTTCCTGCCCCATTTGACCGCTCTTTCCGGGGTCGGGGTGGGGGGCGGCTCGCTCATCTACGCCAACACCCTGCCCACCCCTGGCAAGGGGTTCTTTCAGTCATCCTCGTGGGTGGACCTGGCCGACTGGGAGACTGAGCTCGAGCCCCACTACGCCACCGCCCGCCGGATGCTGGGCGCGGTCGAGAACCGCATGTTGACCGACCCCGACCGGGTGCTGCGCAACGTGGCCGAGAAAGTGGGACAACCAGGCGATTACGGTCCCACACAGGTGGGCATCTACTTCGGTAAGCCGGGGGCCACGGCGCAAGACCCCTACTTCGGCGGAGAGGGGCCCCCGCGCACGGGCTGCATCGGCTGCGGAGGCTGCATGCTCGGCTGCCGCTTCGGAGCCAAGAACACGCTGGACAAGAACTACCTTTACCTGGCTGAGAAACGCGGACTGGTGATCCGGGCCGAGTCCAAAGTCGACTGGGTGCGTCCGGCCGAGCCCGATGGCTACTGGGTGGAGACGCTGGAATGCGGTGAGCGCCGCCTGCACCGCACCCGCAACGTGGTCTTCAGCGGCGGAGTGCTGGGCACGGTTCCCCTGCTCTTGAAGCTGCGCGAGTCGTCCCACGGGCTTCCCCTCCTGTCCCCCCGACTGGGCAGCAGGGTGCGCACCAACTCCGAGGCCCTGATCGGGGTGACCACCAGCCGACGCGACCTGGATATGTCTCTCGGGATCGCCATCGGCTCGATCTTCCAGACCGACGAGCACTCCCACCTCGAGCCCTGCCGCTACCCGGCCGGCTCCAATTTCTTCCGGGTGCTGACCACACCCCACGTGCCGGGTCACAACTTCATCGACCGCTGCAAGAACCTGGTGCGCATCCTGCGCACCCGCCCGCGACCGGCCATCCGCGCCTGGTTGACCCGCGACCTGGCCCGCACCACCATGATCCTGCTCTACATGCGCAGCCTGGAGGGTCATCTCAAGCTGCATCTGGGCCGCTCGCCCTGGACCGGCTACCTGCGCGGCATGGTGACCTCGCTGGAAGATGGGCCGGCACCCACCTGCTCGATCCCCGAGGCCACCGAGCTGGCCGAGCAGATTGCCGAAGAGGTGGAGGGCTTCCCCCAGAGCCTGATCACCGAGACGCTGCTGGGCATTCCCACCACCGCCCACATTCTGGGCGGCTGCTGCATGGGGGCCACGGCCGAGGAGGGCGTGATCGACGCCGAGCACCGGGTGTATGGCTATCCGGGCCTCTTCGTGATGGATGGCTCGGCCGTCAGCGCCAATCCGGGCGTGAATCCGTCTTTGACCATCACCGCCCTGGCCGAGCGGGCCATGGAGCGGCTGCCAGGTCCTCTTCCCGCTCACGAGTGAGTCTTCGGGGCAGGGATATCACCCCGAAAGGGGATTTGGGACGCTGGCTGTCCAAACTGGACCGGTGAACATCATCGCGCTCACCGCCGAGCAACAAAAATGGCTCAAAGCTTTGAGCGAGGCGAGCCAGGCGGTCCGTCGCCAGGCGGCCGCCCTGTGCGACGCCTCGCGCCCTCCCACCGAATCCGAGCTGGCCGCCCTGCGCCAGCTCTACCAGAGCCATTCCGAGGGCCTGCTGTTCCGCTACGGCCAGGCCGCCAGCCGCCTGGAGCGCTCGGGGTTGAGCGGGTTGCGCCAGGCGCTGGAGGCCGAGCTCCAGGACATCGCCGAAGCGCTGGCCATCTTCCAGCAGATCGAGTCCGAGCGGCGGCATCACCAGGCCGAGCGCTGGGCAATCCAACACGAAACCGAGCAGTCCGTGGGCCGGGTCTACCAGGAGGCGGCCTTACGCCAGCAGCAGGCCTTCGACGAGCACAACCGGCGCTGGTCGGCGGTCTTCAACCAGCGCTGGGCCCACCCCGGCCTGTGCGCGTTCTGCCGCTCTCCCCTGAACATGGGGGGAACCTGCAGCTGGTGCTCATGGCGCTAGAGGACGAAGCGGCGCCGAACCTGATCATCCGCTCGGGGAAGTTCGTCTACCATCACTTCGACGACGAAGACTATCCCTTCGTGGTCTTCTGCTCGGAGAAGAGCTGCGCGCACTGGGTGGGCAATGCGGAGGCCTTTCCCCACTGGAGCGAGGATCTGCCGGTCAAGCTGGGCCTGCTGCGCTGCACCGCCTGCGGAGCGCCGGTGCTGCGCGCTCGCGATGCCGAGCTGGAGTAGAGGGTCGACCTCAGGGCTCCTGGGGAGCCAGATAGGGTTTGAGGAACTTGCGGTTGGCCCGCACGAAGCAGATCGTGCCGGCCTCCTCGTCGAGATAGACCCGAAGCCATGAATCATTGTTCTCGTCCTTGACGATGATGTTGCCAGCCAGGTCGGGACAGGCTTTGAGCAGCACCCCTTTGGGAAAGCTCGCCACTTTTGGCCAGCGCCACAGATCCCAGCGCACCTCGGCCCCGGAGACCAGCCAGTCCTCCGGCCAGCTCGCGTGCAGTCGCCCGGCCAGCTCTTTGCTGACCACGATCCAGTCCGGCCAGGGTTGCTCGTTGCGGGTCCAATAGTCGCCATTGCGCGCCGGGCGCGGTTGAGCCAGCGCAGCCGTCAGCAACAAACCGCAGAGCAGACCCAGTAAGGAAATTTTGCCTATCACCCGGTCTGCATTCCGCTTTCGCAACCTCTCCCCTACCTTTGGCAACACTCCGGCAAAAATGTTCACACATTGTTCACATCTCGGGACTGGCCATCCAAACTGCCTTCCAAACTCGGGGGAGTAAATTAAGAAAAACAAACAAACCGGGTATGGAGGGTGTGGATGACGGGAGTGATCGGCAAGGTCGCCAGCGACAGGGATGCTCGGCCCAACTGGGCTCATCCGGTGCACACCGTGAGAATCTGGATCCCCACCGGGGCATCGAGCCACGAGGTTGAGAGCCCCGTGCAGGGACCTTCGTCGGGAAACGGCACGCTGGAGGCAAGCTCGCACCCCTTTGCAACGCTCACGGACAACACAACATCCAAGTAAAGCCAGCTCAGCCGTCGAAGCGGGCGAGCATGGGCTCTCTGGAAGACCTGCGCACAGAGTGGCTCGCGGCCTGGCCGCGAGCCCTCTCTTGTTGGAGCCCCTTCGTCAAGCTGACCGAGCCGCGCCTTTGTCTGACCGAGAAGCAGGCGCGCGAGGAGGGGCTGGAGCCGGGCGGGCTGGCCCTGATCCGCCTCACCGACCAGGCCGTCGTGGTGGGCCTCCACACTCTGCGCGAGAAACAGCTCGAGAGCTTCGCCCTGGAGATCCTGGCTCACGAGGTGGGACATCACATCTACGCCCCGGCCGACCTGGCCGACCAGGCCCGAGCCCTCATCCGAGCTCGTCGCGGACTGCCCGGACATGAGCACCAGGCGCCCATGGTCGTGAACCTGTATCAGGATCTGCTCATCAACGACCGCCTCCAACGAAGCGAAAAGCTCGACCTGGCGGGCGTCTTTCGCAAACTGGAAGAGGGCCGGCCGCCCGGGGAAAAAGTGGGCTCCCTGTGGACGCTCTACCTGCGCATCTACGAGATCCTCTGGGCAATGCAGCGAGGTACCCTGGCCCGCGGGACGGTCGACTCGGTCACCGAGGGGGACGCCCAGCTGGGGGCCAGACTGGTGCGTTCCTACGCCCACGACTGGCTGCGCGGCTCGGGTCGATTTGCTGCTCTCTGCCTGCGCTACCTGATTGCCGATACCCAGGAGCAGCTCTCCGTCTTGCGCCCCCTGCTGGACGCCCTGAAGGCGGGCAAAGGGGGCGACTTCCCTCTGGGGCTGGGTGAGCTCGACCCGGGCGAGCTCGAGGAGAGCCGTCATCCCAGCGAGGATCCCTCCTTGTCCGGCCTGGGTGGGGGCGAGGAAGAGCCTGGCGGAGCCGGGCACGGTCAGGGCCAGAGCCGCGAGCCCTTCGAGCTGGGCCAGGTGCTGCGCGAGCTGGGCCTGGACCTGAGCGATCACGATCTGGCCGTGCGCTACTATCGCGAGAAGGCGCTCCCCCACCTGATCCCCTTCCCCCGGCGCGAGGTACCCCTTTCCAGAGAACCCCTCATGGAAGGGCTGGAGCCCTGGGACTTCGGCTCGCCCCTGGAGGAGGTGGACTGGCTCGAAAGCGTTCTGGTCAGCCCGCGGGTGGTGCCCGGAGTGACCACCCGGCAACGCTTCTGGGGGGTGGAGGAGGGCACTCCCCCGCAAGTCGAGCCGATCGACCTCGACCTCTACATCGACTCCTCGGGCTCCATGCCCGACCCCCGCCGCAGCCTGAGCTATCTGGCCCTGGCCGGAGCTATCGTGACCCTCTCGGCCCTGCGGGCCGGCTCGGCGGTGCAGGCCACGCTCTGGAGCGGGCCAGGGCAGTTTCGCGCCACTGCCGGCTTCATCCGCGACGAGGAGGCGCTCATGCGAGTGATCACCGACGCCATCTGCGGCAGCACCGCCTTCCCCCTGCACATGCTCGGCACCACCTACCGCCACCGCACCGAGCGCGACCGACCGGTGCACATCCTGATCATCTCAGACGACGGAGTGGATACGATGGGGGCCAGGGACGAGCAGGGCTCGCCCGGCCTGAAGCTGGCTGCCATGGCACTGGAGAAAGCCCGAGCCGGGGGCACGATGGTGCTCAACCTCTGGAATCCGGAAGCCTTCAAGCAGCCGTTCTTCGTGCAGGCCCGCAAGCTGGGGTTTGCTCTGCACCGGGTCACCGACTGGGCCGAGCTGGTCAGCTTCGCCCGCGAGTTCAGCCGGCGTCAGTTCGATCGGAGGGTCAAGGCCGGCCGGCCAGGGAGTTGAGCTCCTCGGCCAGACGGCGGGCCTGCTCTTGTCCCAGCGTTTCGCCGATGCGAAGAGGCGTCTGCTCCTCCCAGAGCGCCAGCGACTCGGAGTAGGAGAGATTGCGCTGCCGGGCCACCTTCAAGGCCTGGCGCAGGAAGAGCCATTCGGCCCGATAAGCCTCGTGCTCGCCAACCTTGCGCGAGTAGTGCTGATCTTCGTGAACCAGGGTGGAAAGGGTGACCACCAGGTCATAGTGGTGCACCCGCCTCTTGTCGCGCCACACCAGCGAGCCGAAGCAGAGACGGGGATTGAGCAGGATGCGATTGCGCTCGTCAGTGTAGCCGAACGTGGAGCGCTCGCGGGGCCGGGCGAAGCTGAGGCCGTGCATCGACCGCAGCCGATTGTCGTGGAGCACGACGCGCAGCTTACCGGTCGTGGGGGCGGACTCTCCATCGGTCAGCTCATCCCAGGCCTGCAAGGCGGCCAGCACCACTCGCCGTTCGGTCGGCTGCAGCTTGCGGCTCACGAAGCGAAGCCCCTCGCGGGTAGTCACGTAGGCTGTGGCCGACAAGGCCATGCTGAAGCAGAAGAGCACCCACACCCAGAGCGGGGGAAGGACCCAGAAGGTCCGTCTCAAGGGCGATGCTCCGACTGACATGAGAGCGTGTAGCGATCGGCCCTTGGAGAGACCTGATAAGTCGCCGAGTAGCTGTCGATGGCACTCTCGGGACAGATGGGAGTGGCCTGCAGGTACTTCCCGTGCAGGTCGTCCAGGCTGGCCGGATAGCGGCCCTGATGGTCGCGAGCGTAGTCGGCCAGGGCCGAGCGCAGGATGTTCTGGTTGTTGCGGCAGCCCGCCGCGGTGCCGCCCGAGTAGTAGCGCCGGGTGGTGGGATAGAGCACCAGTCCGAACAGGCAGATCCCCAGCAAGACGCCCACCAGGCCGGCCCGGGGGGTCGGCCGGTAGCAGGCCAGTCGGTCCAGCGCCAGCTTGAAGGCCTGCCACCAGCTGACGCGACGGGCCGCGGCCAGTTGGATGCGGGCCCGCAGGTCGGCGGGTGGGTCGGGCACCTGCCAGGCGTCAGCCGCCTGGAAGGTGACCCGCAACTCGGCCAGGCTCTCCTGACAACCGGAGCACCCGCTCAGATGGGCCTGGAGCTTCTCCACCTCGTCCGCCTCCAGGGCCTGGAGAACCAGGCCTGGCAGCTGCTCGCGGCACTCCTCGCAGGCGTTCATACCGAGGGATTCGCCACCAGCGCGGAGGATTCCGTCAGGCGTGATCGGTTGATCTGGTAGACAAAGGAGACGGCCATCAGCAGGGCGCCCAGGATCATCAGGGTGGTCACCCGGCTGTAAGCGCTCAGCACACCCACGTCCACCCAGAGGATCTTGAGCGTGGCAGCGGCCAGGATGGTCAGGCCGAAGAGGCGGAAGACCTTCAGCTCACGGTGCACTCCAATCACGATGAAGAGAAAGGCCGAGGCGCACCAGAAGGCCGACAAGATGACCTGGAACTCGATCAGCACGCCCAGGGCCGAGTGCAGGAAGCCGGCCGAGCCGAAGCTGAAGGCGGTCAGACCCATGACCAGCAGCTCGTTGCGCGGCTCGCCCCGGTGGAGGCGGCGGGCCAGCAGGAAGTAGCTCGAGGTCACTCCCAGGAAGCCGACCAGATCGAGCCAGCCCAGGCTGTGGGTAGGCAAGAGATAGGGACCGTAAGGGCCGAAGCCAAGCGTGCCGTCCACCAGGATGGACTTGAGGCAGGCCAGGAAGAGCAGCGTGCGCGCGGCTCGAGGCTGGCAGGTCAGAAGCAGCCCACCGGCCAGACACCACAGCAGCGTCACCCCGGCCCCGGTTCCCAGCGTGAAGGAGGCCTTCAGGCCGATGGCCAGGGGCACGAGAGACCGCTGCTCCTGGGGAATAGCCGCCCACAGCAGGGCCAGCGTCCACAGCACCGGGGAATCGGAAAGCGGCACCCCCAGGAGAGCCGCCAGGGCGGTGGAGGCCGCCAGAAGGTCGGTGGCCCGCTTGCGGAAGGGCTCAAAGGAGGCTCGGGGCCACAGGTTGAGGACCAGGGCCAGGGATGAGGCGAGCACCAGAGCAGGACCCAGGCCCCAGCTCAGGCCCAGAGGGAGGAGCGTGATGAGGGCCAGAGGCTCAAGGCATGTTTCTCGCTCGCGCCGCAGCACGGCAGCGGTAGCGGTCAAAAGGGCGGCGATGACCAGCCGGGCCCACCAGTCCACAGACAGCCACAGGGTGCCGGCGGCTACAGCCAGGCCCAGCAGGAGGACCAGCGAGCGCATCTCCTCGCGCACGCGCTCGAGGCGCAGCCCCAGCACGGCCAGCAAGAGGGCCAGCGAAGCGGCGGCCAGCAGGGCCAGTGAGGGAGTGCCGTCCTTGAGCACCATGGCTCCGGTGCGCAGCACTGCCGTGGCCAGGGCGGCCCGGGCCATCAGGTCGGCCCCGGGCAGGTCCTGGGGACGATTGAGGATGGACACGCCGTAGGCCGTCAGAGCCCCCACGCACAGCAACGAGAGCAGCATCTGGTGGAGCACCTCGGTGGCGCTGCTCTGGGGCATCTCGGGCAACACGTAGCACAGTTGCACCGCTACCAACACCAGAGCCAGGTAGGAGAAGCGGCTCAAGATGGCGGATTCGAGCCTCCTGGCCAGGGCCAGCAGGAGGAAGGCCTCGCCCAGCCAGAGCACCGAGGTCAGGGCGAAGAAACTGGTGTCGCTGGCGAAGTAAGGGACGAAGCTGATGGCGGCGTTGGCGAAAAGCAGGGTGAGGATCAGGTTGATGCTCTGCAGCAACCCGAACGAGTGGCGCCGGGCAGCCAGCGTGAGGATCAGGTGCACGGCGGCCAGCACCAGGTAGAGACAGACGGCCACCGCGTTGGGCAACAAGAAGAGCACCAGGTAGGAGAGCAGAGCGAAGGCGGTGGGCTGCGCCAGCCCCAGGAGCAGGCCCAGCTCGTCTTGCTCTCCCCGCACGAAGCAGAACAGGTAGTTACCCAGCAAGAAGAGGGCATAAGTGCTGGCCAGGAAGGCCAGGGTCAGCCCCGGCTGGCTCAGCTGGAACCGGGCGAAGAACAGGACGTAGCTGCCCAGAAAACCGACCAGCAGATAGGTCGGGTAGCGTCGGTACCAGGCCAGCAGGGTCGTGCCCAGGTGGATGGCGAGCAGATAGCCCACCAGCGCGACTCCCGGCATCCGCAAGAAGAACGGGGCCAGGAAGAGAGCTGCCAGCATGCCGTGCCCGAGGGAGGAGCACTGGTAGCGAAACACTGCCAGACCGCCCCAGGTGACCAGCAGCATGACGCTGGCCACCAGCCCGGCCGTGGGCAGCAGGTGGAAGAGGTAGTGGGCGGCGCAGACCGTGAACAGCAAGACGGTCGAGCCTGTTGCCAGCAGTGGCTGGGCGTAGGCCGGCAGGCCACCCCGCCAGCACCGATCGCCGAGGAAGAGCAGCGTCAGCCCCAGCACCAGGCCGCCCAGGCTGGGCAGCCAGCCGCTCTGGACGGCGCCACGAAGGTTGAGCCAGCTGACCATCCCGATCAGGAGCATCAAGCCGCCGACCAGGTTGAGCCCCAGTCCAGCGAAGCGCATTTCGGCCGCGGAGGCCTTGTCAGTGTATTGCATATCCCGGATACGCCGCCGACAGGGGGAAGGTTCAATCTGGTTCGAAGCAGCTCGGGTGGACTCGGACGAGCAGCTTTTCCAGCAGGTGGCGGCAGGCCAGACCGAGCGGCTCGGCGAGCTGGTCGAGCGCTACCAACGACAGCTGCACTCGCTGGCCCTTCGCCTCTTGCACCGTCGCCCCGAGGCCGAGGATGCGGTGCAGGAGACCTTTTTGCGCGCCCTGCGCTTTCGCCACCAGTTCCGCCAGGGCTCGCGGGTGCGCCCCTGGCTCTACCAGATCTGCCTGAATTTATGCCGCGATCAGCTGCGCCAGCGTTCGCGTCGTCCCGAGTCGGACCTGGAGGATCTGGTGGTGGCCGACCCGGCCCGGGGGCCCGAGGAGCAGTCCCTCCAGAAGCTTACGGCCGAGCGGGTGCGTCAGGCGGTCATGAGCCTGCCCGACAAGCACCGAGAGGTGTTCATCCTGGTGCAGTATCAGAACATGAGCTACCTGGAGGCGGCCGAAATCATGGACGTGCCGGTGGGCACGATCAAGTCGCGCATGTTCCACGCCAGCGCCAAGCTGGCCGAGGCTTTGAAGGACCTGCGCCAGGGAGTCCAGGCGTGATGGCGGGCGGCAGCTCGAGCCTGACCGTTCAGGCGGGCGGGGCGGTGCACGGCAGCGTCAGGGTCGGGCGCCCCATGGTTGTCGCTGCAACGCATGGGAACCTGATATCTCAGTCGTTGCGCAAATGCACCGCCGAGCTCAGCGTCATCCGCGCCGGCGGCAATCCGCCGCGCTGGGGCTGCTCCACATCCACCTCCATGCGCAGCCGGCGCCCGTTGAGCGGCACGCTCAGGGCCAGCCGCTTGACCCCCCGAGCGATCACCCGCCCCGGCCCCAGGAGGCTGGCCAGGGGCTGCCCCGTGTTGACCTCGATCGGCTCGGGCGCGCTCAGGGGCGCGGCCAGGGGCAGCTCGGCGCGCACCACCTCGGCTCGAGCCGGGTCGCGGTGAAAGATGACGTAGCGCTGCCAGACCGGGTCGCCATTGGCATCCAGGGTGAAGACGCCGGCATCGTCCCGGGCGCTCAGGAAGCTCACCGCTTCCCCCTGCAGGCTGAGGCTGGCGTAGACGCTGGCCTCCAGGTCGCGCGACAGGCTCTGCACCACGAGCCGGGACTGGTCGTTGAGGTCGCTGCGCAGGTTGGCCGAGCGCCAGGCGTTCCAGCCCATGTGAAAGATCAAGAAGAGCAGCGTGAGGAGCATGCCCAGGAGGGCGATGCCCAGCATCAGCTCGATCAGGGTGGCTCCGCGGGCTCTCCTCACGGGTGGAGGTAGCGCTCCAGCCAGAGATTCCCGCCTGCGGCATAGTGGACGCGCACCTGCACCACCTTCAGGTTCCCCAGCGGCTCCACCGAGACCGTGATGGGATAGAGCTTGCCCTCTACGTTGGCGGCGGGGTAGGGGGGTGGGGGGAAGCCGTTGGCGTCCCGCGGGTCGTTGTTGGCCCCGTCGAAGGTGACGGCTGCGCTCGGGGCCTGGGCGTGCCCCATGTCCACGATGGCCTCCACGGTCTCGCGGGCGATCTCCGAGGAGCGCTGGACGTCGGCCGACCGATTCAGCAGCTTGAGGCCCGAGATGAAGAGCGTGACCAGGGCGATGATGGCGATGGCCACGATGGCCAGCGCCAGGATCAGCTCGACCAGGCTGACACCGCGCGACCTCAGCGAGGGACCCATGTCCTGAGCGACGTGCCTCCCGCCACGACCAGCGGGTTGGCTCCGCCGAAGAAATCCTCCACGTAGACCACGCTCGTGCCGTTGCCCAGCGTCAGCTGGCCGTTGCAGACCATGGCGCCCACCACGCTGATCTGGTTGCTGGCCGTGATGTTGCCGTTGGAGTAGACCAGGCCCTGGAAATACGAGTTGCCCAGCTTGTCATAGCTCACTGCGGCGATGTGGTTGCGGATCAGGGCGTGAGCTTTATCCATGTCGTAGCCCGGGGGCAGGTTGCCGGCACCCCACAGGTCGGTGACCTCCTCCAGGGCGTAGGGCAACAGCAGTCCGGTATCGACGAAGGCCTGCACATTGGCCTGCTTCTCGGCCAGGGTGCGGGCATTCAGGTTGTTGGCAAACTCCCGGTAGCCCACGAGTTTCTCGGTCAGGAAGGCCTTGGCTTCGGAGTCGGGTTGCGACTCGAGCAGAGTCACCAGGGTGCCGATCCGGTTGAACTCCATGGTGGCGTCCGGGCTGCTGTCCGGTCAAGACGGCGGGCAGGTCCACGCGTGGCTCTGGCACCAGACGGCTCAGGCGCTCGAGCTCTTCCTGCGAGACCTGGCGCAGGGCGGCCAGGGCCGGGTAGTGGCGCAAGAGCAGGCCTTTCATGGTGCACTGGCGATGCCGCCCAGGATGCGGTGGATTCCCAGGGGGCATCCGTCTTGCGGTCTTTGCGGTCCACCAGTTGGTGGCTGACGGCCCCTGACCAGTTGGCGTTCATGGGGTTGATGGCGGCGGGAACCTTCCTGCCGGGCTGCACGAAACCCACCAGCTGCCCCTGCTGGCCTCCTGCTCGAGCACTCCCACGAACGTGCCGAAGCGCTCCCCGAGCAGGCGCATGGGGCCCTGGACCTTCGGACATCTCGCCCCCCAGCTTCCTGAGGTCGCCGCTGAGCGACTGTATCCGCTGGTCGCGCCTGTCTGCCGTCTCCTCAGAATCTTCCAGGTCATCTGGAAGTCATCGGCGATCTGCTCTTTCAAGATTCATCATGATCGGCCGGGTCGTTCAGTGACGCACGGTACCGTTCCCGGTGAGCGCCCGGATCTCTTGCAGTAGCCCGGTTTCTCCGCTCTGCTCGAACTCCTCGTAGAGGGGCTGGCACAGCTGGCGAAACTTCTCGCGCTCGGCCGGGCTGAGGGTGAACAGGGTGATGCCGCGCTCCTGGCAGCGTCGTCGGACCTCCTCTTCCTCGGCTCGCTGCCGCTGGCGATGGCCTTTTTCGGCCTGCTCCACGGCCTGAGAGAGGGAGGTCTGGTCCTCGGGAGTCAAGCTGTCGTAAGCCAGCTCGTTGATCAGGATGGCCTTGGCCGAGTACATGTGGCGGGTCTCGGTGATGTAGGGCTGCACCTCGTAGAGCCGCGAGGCCCAGTAGCTGGGCAGGGTTCGATCCGAGCCCTCGATGGTCTTGTCCCGGCTCATGGCGTAGACCCGGTCGGGCGGACAGGCGACTCCCTCGGCTCCCAGGGCGCGGGCCAGGTGCAGGCTGGTCCGGCTCTCCATCACGCGCAACCGCTGGCCGCGAAAGTCGTCCACGCCGGGCATGGGAACCCGGCTGGAGATGATGCGAAAGCCGATCTCCAGATAACCCAGTCCCCTGAGCTGGTGGCGCTCCAGGCCCTGGTTGAGGCGCTCAGCCAGGGGACCGTCAAGCAGACGATCGGCCTGCTCGTAGGTCTCCAGCAAGAAGGGCAGCTCCAGCACCTCGAAACGGGAGTTGTAATTCGACAGGGGGGCGGTGGTGCACAGTGCCATCTCGAGGCGGCCCAGCGAGACCAGGTTGACCAGCTCGAGCTCGCCCAGCGTGCGTCCCTCCAGGCTGAAGCCTGGCATGGGGAGCAGCTCGATCCGCCCCTCGGTGCGCTGCTCGAGGTCAGCCGCCAGCTCTTGCAGCGTGCGCTCGAAGGTGGCTCCGGGCAGAAAGCCGAGGCGAAGCGTCCTTTTGCCTTTTGCCCCGGGCTGGGGAGCGTTCAGCCCGAGTCGCTCGACGGGGGCGCGATCTCGCGCAGCCCGCGGCCCGGTCGTGCCCGGCGTGATGATCAGGTAGAGCCCCAGCACGAACAGCAAGGCTGACGCCAGCAGATAGGGCCAGAGGGCCTCCTGGCCCGTCAGGCGGGGAAAGTCATCGAGCTCGGGGTGGGGGGTCACGACCATGCTTGCCCTGGCGCATTCCGCGTCGGGCAGGTCATTCCCTCAAGGACAACCTCTATCCGGGTGGTTCCTGGAGGACGGGTTGCTCTCCCTCCACCACGTGCATTCGGTTAAGCCAGTGCAATTTCTTCACCTCGGCCAGGGTCAGGTCGGGCGCGCCCTGGGCGCGAAAGGTATCCCCTTCCCGTCGCCAGATCCGCTCCACCTGGCGGTCGTAAAGCACCGGCCCGATGCGCAGCTCGACCAGGTCGCCAACCTGGTCCTCGGCCGTCTCGGGCGCGAGCGCCAGGCCGGCGATCAGGGCCAGCAGTCCGAGCAGCCAGGGCAGGCTCTTGCGCACCCCCATTCTAAAGTGCAAGGCCTTTGGTCTTGCACGCTGGAACGCAGTTCCGGCGCGTTCGTCAGATTGTGCTAATGTGCCAGACCAAAGTGCGAGCACATGAGCCGACTCAAGGCTTGTTGGCTGGAACAAACTTGAGGCACACCGAGTTGATGCAGTAGCGAAGCCCGGTGGGCTCAGGGCCGTCCTCGAAGACGTGGCCCAGGTGCCCGCCGCAGCGCGAGCAAAGCACCTCCATCCGCACCATGCCGTGGCTGGTGTCGGTCACGTTGACCACGCTGCCCGGCTTGAAGGGCTGGCAGAAACTGGGCCAGCCGGTGCCCGACTGGAACTTGGCCTTCGTCTCGAACAGCACCTGGCCGCATCCTACGCACAGGAACTGGCCCGGCTCCTTGCTCAAGATCATGGGGTTGGTCTGACACGACATCTCGGTGCCCTTACCCCGCAGGATGCGATACTGCTCGGGGGTGAGCTGCTTTTTCCACTCGGCGTCGGTCTTCTGGACGGGGAACCTGGGCTCAGCCATGGTCGCCCCGACCAGGGCCACGGTGAGAGCCAGGAACGCGATTGTCTGCTTCATGCTCTGGTCAACAGCGCGTTGGAAAGAAAAGTTCCCGGTGCGCAGGTCAGCCCTGATGCACGATGCGGGCGATGGTCTCGATGGCTCGCTCTACCCGGGGAGACCAGTAGGCTGTGTTCAGCCGGATGAAGTGCTTGAAGCGCGGACTGGTGCTGAACAGGTGGCCCGGAGCCAGGGTGATGCCTTCCTGCAGGGCTTTCGAGTAGACCTCGAGCGCGTCCACATGGCGCGGCATCTCGATCCAGAGCACGAAGCCCCCGGTGGGGTGGGTGCACCGGGTACCGGCCGGAAAGAGCCGCCCCACCGCGTCGGCCACCCGCGCGGTCTGGCTGGCATAGATGCGGCGCACCCGGCGCAGGTGCTGGTCGTAGCCGCCGTTGGCCAGGAACTCGGCCACGGCCAGCTGGGTGGCGGCCGGGCTGGCCAGGTTGGTGAAGGTCTTGCTCAGCTCCACCCGATCGCGGAAGCGCTCCCCCGTTACCACCCAGCCGATGCGGTAACCGGGGGCCAGGGTCTTGCTGAAGGAGGAGCAGAGCAGCACGTGCCCGGGCTGCTTCTCGAAGGCCTTCAGGGCGTGGGGGCGGTGGTGGTCGAAGCAGAGATCCCCGTAGACGTCGTCCTCGATGACCGGGATGTCGCGCTCGGTGGCCATTTCCACCAGGCGGATCTTGGACCCTTCGGGCATGCGGCTGCCCAGCGGATTGGAGTGGCATGGAGTGCACAGCACAGCCTTGATGGGATGCTGGTTCATGGCGAACTCCAGCGCGTCCAGGCTGATCCCCGTGTCGGGATGGGTGGGGATCTCGATGGCTTTGAGTCCCAGCATCTCGATGGCCTTGAAGTGCCCGTAGAAGGCGGGCGACTCCACCGCCACCGCGTCGCCGGCCTGGCAGGTGGCCTGCAGGGCCAGCACCAGGGCCTCCTGGCAGCCGTTGGTGACGACGATGTCATCCGGGCTGAGCACGCAGCCGGCGTCGAGCATGCGGCGGGCGATCTGCACGCGCAGCTCCTCTGAGCCGGGAGCAAACTCGTACATCGTCGTCTCCAGGGGCCGATTGCGGGCCACCGTGGCCAGGCATCGGTTCAGGCGCTGGGTGGGCATCAGCTCGGGATTGGGGGCGGCCGCGCCCAGGGCCAGCCGAGAGCGGTCACGGTGGTCGCGGATGAAGCGCATGATCAGCTCTCCTACCGTGACTTCGCGCGGGCCCTCCAGGGGCACGTCCGGCTCGGGAGGGGCGGGCGGCTCGGGCCGCGCGGCCCGCACGTAATAGCCCGACTGAGGCCGGGCTTCGATCAGACCCCGGTCCTCGAGCATGCGGTAGGCCTCGAGCACGGTGGTCACGCTGACCTCCATCTGCTTGCTCAGCACCCGCACTGACGGAATGCGCTCGCCGCTCTTGAAGGTGCCTGTCTGCACCAGGTGCTCGATGTTGTGGGCGACTTGCTCGTAGAGCCGCTCGCGCTCGGTGGTTGTGGACATCCGTCCTATTCCCTCCCCGGCAGAGCCGGTACAGTTGGTATGTTGCCAAACTGTTACCGACACAGTTTGCATTTTCTGTCTCTGTTCTTATCGCGAAAAGTATGGCATCGTCAAGCTATGAGCGTTGATCTGAGAAGAAATGCAGTGATGTCGGTCTCTACGTCGGTGAGCTGCCAGCGAGGGCTGCTCTGGGTCACGCGCGCGGGCGATCGCAACGACTACCTCCTGCGACCGGGAGAGCGTCTGGAGGGGCCCGGACGGCTGGTAGCTCAGGCTCTGCGCGACTCGGAGATGATCGTCGCGGTCGGGTAGGGCTTGCGCCAGTAGTGGACCTGGTCGTTCACCTGGATGAGCGGTGAGGCAATCGAGTGGCTCCGCCGATACTCGTCCACGGCCCGATGGGCGCCGAAGAGCTCGGCATAGTCGTCGATGATCACGAATCCGCCCGGGGAAACCCGGGGATAGAGGCACTCGAGCGCGGTGCGGGTGGACTCGTACCAATCGCCATCCAGACGCAGCACGGCCAGTCTCTCGATCGGCGCCACGGGGAGCGTGTCGGCGAACCAGCCCGGGAGAAAACGCACCCGCTCGTCGAGCAGGTCGAAGCGGCGAAAGTTCTCCTGCACGGTCTCCAGCGAGACGGCCAGGCCGCCCACCGCCTGGAGGAAGGTGTGCAGGGCCGCGTCGAGCACGTCCACGGATGGGTCGGGCCGGGGCAAGCCTTGAAACGAGTCGGCCACCCACACCTTTCGATCGGGGTCGGCGTAGGCTTCGAGCAGGGCGCGCATGAGGATGGTCACGCCGCCCTGCCACACGCCGCACTCCATCAGATCGCCGACCACGCCTTCGGCCAGAGCTGCGGCCACGCAGTCCTCCACGTTGTCGAGGGCTGAGCGGCTTACCAGGGTGTGGGCGCGGGGGGTGTTGTCGCGCAGAAACCGGGCCAGGGTTTCGTTATCCGTGGTGGACAACCGTTCGAGCATGAGCCGTTGCTCCTTTTCAATGGCCGGCAGGACGAGGAGCTCTTTCACCCGGGCGCTCAGGCCCTCGACCCGGGAAAGCTCGGCCAGGGTCACCTCGGCGTCTTCGGCTCCGGGGTAGAGCCGGTCTCCGAGGGCCGACTTCAACAACTCAAGATAGCGCCGCCGCACCTGGTCGGGTTCGACGGCCTGGCGTGCGGACCTTGCGGCAGGCATCGCCAGGGAAGACATGGAATCTGAGCCGGCAACCTGGAGCGAAGTCGAGGAGATTGTCTTGAACTTGAAGCCCTTCCTGCTGGCCCTGGCCCTGACCGTCAGCGTCGCCTCGGCCGACGTGCCCGCGAAGGACCGCCCCCTGATCGATGGGGTCATGCAGCGGTTGATGGCGGTCTCCAAGCCCCCGGCAGGGGTGGCCTGGCCGCCCGTGCTGGAAGTGCGCGAGGAGGACGTGGTGAACGCCTACGCCACCCTCAAGACACAAGATGGCGGTAATCCGCCCGTGCCGCACATTGTTTTTTACCGCGGCCTGCTCAACAAGGTGATCGAGAACAGGGCCGACCGACTGGCCTTCATCGGGGGCCACGAGCTCTCTCATCTTCTGCTGGGGCACTGCAAACCCGAGAGCAATCAGGCCAGGACGGCCTTTCTCGATGTGGTCTACACCCGCGACCAGGAGCTAGCGGCCGACAAGCTGGGCATGGAGCTGGCCCTGAAGGCCGGCTTCAATTACCAGGCGGCCCTGGACAGCGTGACCCGGATGCTCGAGGTGGGCAGCTCCTACTCCAGCTTCGAGGGGCTCTCGGCCGACCACCCCAGCTGGAAAGAGCGCATGGTCTTCCTTGACCCGAAGCAGGCCGAGCTCTGGAAGGCGATGAGCGCCTTCGAGAACGGAGCCGTGTTCTTGCTCATCGAGCAGTACCGTCCGGCGGCCAGCTGCTACTACGAGGTGACCGGCCAGTTCCCCAACTGTGCCGAGGCCTGGTCCAACCTGGGCTATGCTCTCTTGATGCAGTATTGCGACGCCCTCCAGGCTGACGAGTTGCGCAAGCTGAACGTGGGGCAGATCGTTTGCGGAGGCTTTTATCGCCGGTCGGCCACCCTGGAGACGGCCCTGCGCGGGGGGGACGAGGAGCTGTGGATAGAGGCGGTGGAGTGCCTTGAGAAGGCCCTGGCGCTCAATCCCAAGCTCACCCTGGCGCGGGCCAACCTGGGCATCGCCTGGCTGGTCGACCCCAGCGGCCCCAAACTGAACAAGGCCAGTCAGTACTTGCTCGAAGCCGCCAGGACGGCCGAGCAGGACAGGAGCTTGAATGACCTGGCTCTGGCCAGCGTCCTGGTGAATGCGGGGGTGGCCGACCTGGCTGGCGGGCAGGTCAGCAACAGCGTGGCCCGGCTCGACCGGGCCGAGGCGCTGGGCCGCTCGTTCGCGGGCAGCGCCAACCTGGCTCCTTCGGAAGCGCTCATCACGGCTCTGCTCTATAATCGCGCCCAGGCGCTGGCCAGGGGCGGCAGGCCCCAAGAGGCGGCCAGACTGTTCGAGCAGTACCTCGACCGGGCCAACCAGAGCTCGGCCTGGTGGAAGCTGGCGCAGGAGCAGTATCTTGCTCTGTGTCAGGCCCAGAAGCTGACTCCCCGACAACCAAAGGGCCCCCGGGCGATGGTACGCTATCGTCCTCTTACCAGCGTGGAGGTCAAGCCCGGCATGTTGGTAACGCTGGCCGATCCGGTTGAGAAGGTGCCCAGAGAGGCCCGCAGGGTGCCTGTGGCCGGGCCGGCCAATCTGGCCGCCTACCACCTGCCGGGGGTGGACATGCTGGCCACCGATAAAGTGATGGGCATCCGCCTGAGCGGGGCCGAGGCTCCCCCCTTGAGCCTGCGCGAATCGGGCCTGGGCAGCCGCGAGTCGTCCCTGCGGGTGGGGATGAGCAAACAAGATCTGGAGAAGGCTCTGGCCGAGCAGACCTACGATTTTCGTCAGTTGGACAGCCCGGAGGTAAACTACCGCTTCTACCGGAATCTGGGACTGGCCGTGCTGGTCAGGCAGGGCGTGGTGGCCGAGCTGATGGTGGTCCAGTTGCCCGCCGAAATGTAAGGAAGGATTGGGAATGTTGCGGATATTCGTTTCGCTGATGCTGGCCCTGGCTCTGCTGACTCAGGGCGCTCAGGCGCAGGCCAGGAAGACCCTGGAATCTTTGCTCAAGGAGGCCGAGATCGAGTACACGGCCATCGAGGGCGGCGAGTTCAAGATCCCCGTCACGCTCGAAAACGAGACGTTGGTGGTCATCGCCAAGGAGGTCGCCATCGGGGACGGGACGGTGGACTCCTTGAAGCTGCTTCACTTTTATACCCTGGTGGTGGAGGTGCCCAAAGGGGGCGCCATGCCTGCTCAGATGCTCAAAAAGATGGCCGAGATCAACGACTCCATCTTCGTGGGCAAGGTCAGCCTGGCGGGCGACGTGGGTGTCTTTTACAGCTCCTCCATGTGGCTCCAGAACGCCACCGCCGAGCTGCTGATCCAGGAGCTGGTGCTGGCCCACATCCAGCGCAACCAGATGAAGAAGACCTTGCAACCATTCCTGGAAGAGGGGTAAAATGCAGCTCCGGAGGTTGATGAGCGTGAAAAAATTGATCCTGAGCACGATCCTTGTTGGCTGCCTGACGCTTGCCGGCGCGGCTGAGCCCGGCCGCACCACCTCGAGCGAGGCCTTCCAGTCCACCTCGGCCGTCAACCGGCTGCCCGACATTCCCGCCGCCCGCCAGTTGGGAGGAACCCTGCAGGTTCGCAAGCTGGCCCCGAGCATGCAGGTTCCCAGCTACCTCGAGAACCCGGCGCTGGGTACACCGGTGCACAGGCTGAGCGACTTGAGCGCCTCCTCAGGCAACGTCCTGAAGAGCCAGGTGCAGCTGCAGGCCGCCTTCTCGGCCGGTAACAAGCGGAGCGCTAAGGCCAACTCGCTCCGCAGCTTTTAACGTGCAAGACCTCTGGTGCGCGTTGAGCGCACTGCTATCGCGCGCGCAACTCTGGCGGCTCGGTCTGTTGAGCGTCCGCGCCGTTGGCCCCGTTTTCTCGCGCAAGGGTCCGAGAGGAGCGTTCGCCCCCGGCGCGAAAGGGCCGCGATGCTTCGGAAACTCTGCTTTCTCCTCCTCATTTTGCTCTGCTCGTTGGGCGCCGTTCGCGCCCAAGACACGAGCACTCAATCTCCCTCCCCGACACTGACCCGGTCCCAACTGGCCAAGCAGCGCGATCTTCTCTTGCGCTATGGCACCAGGTTGCAGATCGTGCAAGAGCGCTACGGCGTTGTGGATCGCCTGCTTGAAGTGGCCACGCCCGAGCAAGAGCAGGCCATCCAGAGCCTGCGCATCAGCCCCAGCCAGGCCATGGACCTGATCAAGGTCGCCCAGGACAATATGCCCGAGGGCGAGCTGACCGACGAGGCCTGGAAAGAGTTTCGCCGCAAGATCCAGCCCCGTTTCGAGGACATCCTGGGCTCGGACCAGTTCGACGTCTTACTTGAGCTGCCGCCCTCAGCCCAACAGGTCGAGCGACTCAAAGACATCCTGGCCCAGGCGGCCAACACTCCGGAAGGGCAAGCGGCCTATCAGGCCTCCAACGACCTCAGCGCCAGCCTGACCGACTCCCAGCGCAAGTTCCTCCAGCCTTTCCTCGATCTGGCCAAGCCTTCCACCAGCGCCGCGGCCCTGACTCCGGTCGCCGAGGCGCCCAGCACCTCGGCGGTCGAGCGACGCCTGGTCTACCTCAAGCGCACCAGCCTGGGTGACATCTACGCCGAGACCGACCCCAGCTACATCTTCGTCGACCGCCTTCCTCACCGCTATCGCGTGGAGGGCGGCAACCCGGCCGTGCTGGCCGCGGTCTCCAACGAGTCGGGTTACCCGGTGCGCATCCTCGGCAGCTACGAAGGCGATGTGCTCAAGGTCGCCGATACGAAGCTCCTGGGCCCTCCCCCGGTGATGGCGCTGAGCGGGGGAGGCACCATCTGGCGCGGGCGACTGCCGGCTCGAGTGGTCAGCACTTCGCCTCCCACCGTGGAGCTCGACCTGGGCCGGGGCCAGACCATCACCGCCGAGCTCGACTTCAGCGGCAACGGTCAGGCAGAGTTCGCCAGATATGCCAGCGCGCCGTTCCTGGTCGAGGGCACCTGCATGGTGTTCGCCGACAAGACCACTCTCTCCGACCTCAAGTTCTTCCCCTGGGACCCCCCCCAGGCACCCTTCCAGATGAGCGCGTTGCTGCAGGCCTCAGAGGAGTTCTTGCAGAGCGCAGCCGACGAATATCTCGACAGCCATCCGGACAAGTTCAGTGGCTCGAGCCGGGACATCAGCTTCCAAGTGGACCAGATCGGGGTCACTATGCAAGGTTGTCAGCCCGGCCAGGTGCGCTTGTGCGGCCGGGCCAGCCTGGCTCACAGCGGCCTGACGGTTCTGCAAGGCGACTTTGAGGCCGTGGCGCAGGTTTCACTGGTCAAGGACAACGTCCAGATCAAGCCCGTGCCGGGCAGCCTGATGCTTCGGGCCACCTACCCGGTCTACGCGGTGGCGCCCTCCAACTGGATGGCCACGCTGGAGAAGATCATGGGCAACGGGTACCTCCAGGGCAGCAGCGTGGCCCTGCCTCAAGATTTCCGTGACAAGCTGACCAAAGCTGGCATCCTGGAGGCCACCCAGATTGACCAGATGCAGCTCTTCACGGCTCCCGCCCAGGACCGTCGACTCGGGCTGCTGGCCCTGGCCGCCCCGGCGGCCAGCCCGACTGCCGCGGCGAACGTTCTGAAGTCTCGCATCCAGAATCCGGGCGAGCTCGCCGTCGCGCTGACCGACGAGACCATCAATGCCGCCTTGAGGAAGAAGATCCCCGAGATGCTCCCCATTCTGCGCGACATCCCCGAGGATCTGCAGGCCCAGGGTGGCGTGAAGCTCACTCAGGTGGAGATTCCTGAGCTCGACCTGGCCTACTCGGCCGGGACCGTGCTGATCAACAACTGCGTCATCAACGTGCACTGGAGTTATGGCATCTTCGGTGGCGTGGAGCCCGGCGTTCGCCTCAAGGGCTCGGCGCTTCTCGGCGGAGGAGGCGAGCCGTTCAAGGTGACCGCCAAGTTGAAGGTTGACCAGATGGACTTTCTCTCCACCCGGATCACGGAAATGCCCGCCGACGAGCAACAGAAGCTCAAGGACAAGCTGCTTTCCACCCTGCAGGACCGCAACTGGGAGCTGGAGATTACCGAAAGACTGGCCATCCCGGCTCTCGGCCCGCGCGCAGCCCTGGTGCCCACCTCCCTGAAGGGCACCGCTACGCCGGCCGAACTGCTCTTCCAGGGGCGGCTCGACCCCTGATTGACCCAGCCTGAGAGAGGAACTATAGTATTGCGATGATTGCACGTTTGCTCTTGATCCTCGTGACGCTGACGTGGGTCGCATTCGCGGCCGAGCCGGCGTCCCGCAACCCCATCCCCGACCCCCAGCTCCTGTTGGAGTCAGACAGCTTCTCGATCGCCGTCGTTCAGCTTCGCCCCGACGATGTGCCCATCCAGAACCTGCTCAAGGACGCTCTGAACAGCATCGCCACCGGAGAGGCCAAGCTGCCTCCCGAGATGGCCGAGGCGGGCGACTACCTCTCTCGCAACAACCGCGCCGACTTACTGATCGCTGGCCTGCCTTATCAGGCCGTGCGGGTCGACCGCATGCTGTCCTCGGGCCAGACCTCCCCCCTCTACGTCTCCACACTGTCGGGGTGGCGGGGGCTGCAGGTGCAGATCTACAACGGCCTGACCGCCAGCGCTGATGGCAAGGCTTACCCGGCCGTGACCTACCGGCGCACCGACCTCATTTCGCGCCCCACGGCCAACGACCCCACCAGCCCCGGCAATCTCTGCCGGGTCAACGGCTCGTTCGTCTTCGCCCCCACGGCCGACACGGCCAAAGCCATCGTGGACCGCCTGATGCCCAAGGAGAACACCAACCCCACCCCGCAGGCCGGTCCGCTCCTGACCGCCTATCAGGCCCTGCCCAAGAGCTCGGACGCCTACGGTGTGCTGATCAACCAGAAGGGCGCCTTCTCGGCTCTGCTCAAGTCGATGAACAACGAGCACATCCAGAAGGTGCGTGACAAGGTTGGCTCCGACCGCCTCGAGAAGGCCGTGGCCGCCACCCAGAGCGGCGTCTGGCAGATCGACATCATCAGCGATGACCGGGCCGAGCTCACGGCCGTGCTGACCATGGAGCCATCGGCCGTGGCCGATGCGGCAGCCATGTTTGAAGAGGGCAAGGCGAGCCTGGACACCACCAAGGTTGTGGACGTCTCGATCACGCCCTCGGGCAACACCCTGACGCTGAAGGCAGCCGTGATCGGCCTGAAGCAGCTGATGCTGGATACCCTGACCAGCGGCAAGGTCGCCACCACCCCGTAGGTTGAAAGCTTGTGCGCCCCCTCGCGTTGAGGGGGCGCTTTCTTGTTTTCTGCGAGTGCGCGTTCTATTCGGGCGTGTTCGTGGGCTGCTCTGAGCGGGACCCCTCTGTCAAGGGTCGAAGAGCCAGCCGTTTTGGAATCCGAAGAAGACCTGCTCCAGCGCGTCCGCTCTGCATGCGAGCTGCTGGAGGCGTTTGCCGGTAACGGGCTGCTGTCCAGCCGCGTGCCCGAGGAAGACTGGCAGCGCCTCAAGCAGGCCATCGCCCGCCTGCACTGCCCCGATCGCGAGACCCGACGCGAGCGCCGCAAAGCCGCTCGCCGCCAGCGGCTGGCCGAAAAGCGGCAGGCCCAGGACGAGCTGCTCGACTCCACTGGCATCCGCACGTTGCGACGCCGCCCGGTGTTCACCACTCCCAACGTCTTCCCGCCCCCCGAAGAGGGGCCCATCGCTCAGGCTCGCGAGGGTCGCAACTGCTATGTCTGTAAGAAGGACTACGACCTGCTGCACCACTTCTACGATCAGCTCTGCCCCGAGTGCGCCGAGCTGAACTATCGCAAGCGCGGTGAGCTGGCCGACCTGCGGGGCCGGGTGGCGCTCTTGACCGGTGGGCGGGTGAAGATCGGCTACCAGGCGGGCATCAAGCTGTTGCGCTCGGGCGCGCGGTTGATCGTCACCACCCGCTTTCCGCGCGACTGCGCCGCGCGCTACGCCGAAGAGCCGGATTTCGACGAGTGGGAAGATCGGCTCGAGGTCCACGGCCTGGACCTGCGCCACACGCCCAGCGTGGAAGCTCTCTGTCGCCACCTGCTCGAGACGCTCCCCCGGCTGGACTTCATCATTAACAATGCCTGCCAGACCGTGCGCCGCCCGCCGGAGTTCTACGCCCACATGCTCGAGGCCGAGCGGGCTGCCCCCGAAAAGCTGCGCCGCCTGGTGGGGGAGACGCCCCACAGCGCGCCCGAGCTGACCCAGCTGCAGCTCTTGCCCGAGGATCTGCAGGGCCAGAGGCACCTCTTCCCGGAGGGTCTGCTCGACCAGGACCGCCAGCAGGTGGACCTGCGCGGCCGCAATTCCTGGAGGCTCCTACTGGCCGAGGTGCCCACCGTGGAGCTGCTGGAGGTGCAGCTGGTCAACGCCGTGGCCCCCTTCGTCTTCAACGCCCGCCTCAAGCCGCTGATGCTGCGCACTCCGGAGAAAGACAAGCACATCGTCAACGTGTCCGCGGTGGAGGGGCAGTTTTACAAGACCTTCAAGACCACCCGCCACCCCCACACCAACATGGCCAAGGCGGCTCTGAACATGATGACCCGCACCGCCGCCGCCGACTACGTGCAGGATGGCATTCACATGAACAGCGTGGACACAGGCTGGGTAACCGACGAGGACCCGCATGAGATCACCGAGCGCAAGCGCTCAGAGCATCGCTTCCATCCTCCGCTCGACATCGTGGACGGCGCCGCGCGCATCGTGGATCCCATCATCGTGGGCTTCAACACCGGAGAGCACGTGTGGGGCAAGTTCCTGAAGGATTACATGCCCACCGACTGGTGAGGGATTGGGCGCCAGCCCATCGCAGGTGATCACTCCCTGCGGGTAGTGGTCGAGCCTACCTTGAAGGTCGCGTCGTCGATCCAGGGATAACCCTCGGTCCAGCAGTTCTTCGACCGGGGCTGAGGTCGGTGTTTCAGAACGTCGCGCCGGCCTTTCCCCGGGGCGATTCGGGCCCTTCACGGGCGTCCTGGCGACCAGAGCCTGGGCATCTCCGACACGGGGTGCAATTGGTCTTCCCCGACTCTCCGGCCAACCTGTTTTAAGCCGTGGGCGCCTGGCACCGAGGGTTCAGGATTCTTTCAACCGCTCAAGCTAAGATGGTGCTCAGAACTGAGAGGAGCCGATCCGATGAACTGCATCCTGACCACCCATTCCGGCGCTGCCAGCCTTCCGCGCGCGGCGTGCGCAGTCGAGATCGGTCCTGATGGCAAGGAAGTGCCCGCGCCGCTGCCCACCGAGCGCTTCGCCCACGGCAGCCAGACCGAGGAGGCTCCCAGCCGCGCTTCCATTCTGGCGATGCAGGCGCACCAGGCGGTTCACCAGAATCGAGGCTGGCTGGCGGCGGGCGCCACTGCCGCCGGGGTCGTGGCCACCGTGGTCACGGGCGACCCCATCTTCGCGCTGCTCGGCGCCGCGACCGGAGTAGGCTTCTCGCAGATGTAGGCGCACGCCGCCACGGAACGCCGCGCAAAATCAGACCGACGGGCCGCTTGCGCAGGGGCCGGCAATATCGACGACCCGGCCACCATGACGCCCGGGCGCGCCAGGAGCTGCAGCGCGATCCTCCGACCCTCTTCGTCTACGACCAGCCTGCGGGCGCCAGGGGATTCACCATCACCACATCAGACGGTGGGTCCTGGCTTTCAGTTTTCAGTGAGCAAGGACTTCTTGCGGCGCAGGACGACCGACCCGATGCGAAGCGATTCGCCCTTCAGCTCAAGATTGCTCGGCCCGCCCTGGCACGCGCTGTTGAGCGTGCTCACTTCGGCCATCGCGTGCACCAGAGAGAAGACCTCGCCGGAATCACGCACCAGATCCAGCATCCTCTGATCGGCCCGATCGGTCCGGGCCGCTTGATAGAGGCGATCCAGGCTCTGCTCGAGCGTCTCGCACCGGTAGCTCGAGAGCTTTTCGAGCATCGAGGCCATGTCCGCCGCAGCCAGCGGGTTCGACTGGCGTAGCAACTCCTGCTCGCGGTCCCGGCCAAGGCGGACGAAATCGGCCATGAGCAACCGGGTCGGGCAGGCCCCCGGTTGCGGGTCGGCGGCGTACGTCTGCGCGGTCGCGAACTGGCGGGCCACCGCGTCCGCGGTGAGACGAGCGCGCTCGCAGCGCGCGTTGGCCATCCTGGGCACGTTCATGCCCACCATGCCACCACCGATCGTGCAGCCAAAGACGAGCGCGAGTCCCATTGGGCCTGGGAGAAACTGAGCCAGGAACAGGCTCCCGAAGAATCCGCCGGCTGCTCCAGCCGCGCCCAGGGTCATCCCCAGCGGCGAGATCGGCGGAGTGAAATCATTGTAGTCATTGACGAGCACCGAGTCATTCAGCCGGCGGTGGTTATCCTGGCCCCACTTGCCGATCTCGTACAGGTCCTTCCCCGGCGCCTTCTCGATCAGGATCCGGTCGGCCTCGACCTGAGCGGCCCCCTGGTGGTCCCCCTTGCAGAGCAGCTCGTAGCGACGGGCCGCGAGGGCTTCCAGGGCGTGCGCTTTTGTCGGGTTAACGTTCACAGCGTTGCCATTGTGGGCCTCAAGGCTGAAAGAAGTCTGAACCTTTAGCGCCGGTCTTCCCACTGGCGCCTCGAGGTCCCGGATGTGCTGAGGCGTTCAGGCCTCTTTCTCTGACCGGCTGCGACAGGGCATCCCGTTTCCCGGGGTCGTCGAGAGCAGCGATCCCATTGAGAGTAATTTCAGCCCGGTCCGGGAAACTCTCATCGTGATTGGGAGGAGCTCGATGGCCACAGAGAGCCTCCTCGAAGCGAATGAAGTCTCTGGCCAGTCTACCTACCAGTCGAGCGGGAGCTCGGATTCCTGGATTTCGACCAGAAGGCAGGTCACCCTGATCACCGGCATCAGGGGCATCCCGCCTGACCTTGTAAGTCCAGACATCCGCCCCTTACTACCCGGGATCGACGTCCTACGTAATTCGGCGCTTTCAGCATTCTTTCAGCTCGATCGGGTATCCACCACAGAGAATGGACGCCATACGCTTTACCCGAGCCATGGTCGAGCGCTGCAACCGCAGGGCCGAGATCAAAGAACTGGAGGACTGCGGTCCCGCGCTGGCTGAGCTCGCCCTCGAGCCGCGCGAGGCCCTGGTCCTGGCGGGGGAGATCGCCAGCGAGCAGATCGACCCGGCCGGTGAGGCGCGCATGGGGGCGCAGGTGCACCAGCGCTACGAGAATGGCTTTGCTCTGGCCGACCGACCCGATGGCCGGCTGGAGGCGGTGGGGGAGAAGCTCTCCCGGCATGCCACCCGCCCGCTGGACTGGCGCTTTTCGGTGGTGGAGAGCGAGGAGCAGCAGGCTCAATCGATCTACGGGGGCTACATCTACGCCACCCGGGGTATTTTGCAGGCCTTTCCGATGGAGGCCCAGCTGGCCTTCATCCTGGCTCACGAGATGGCCCACCTGGAGAATCGGGCCCAGGTGGTGCAGCGGGGCCAGAAAACCCTGGTCTCGCTGCTACGCAACGCGGGCGAGGATACCGGGCGGCTCGAGCAGGAGTGGGTCAAGCTGCAGCGGGCCGAGGAATACTCCGCCGACCGTCGAGCGGTGGAGCTGATGGGCCAGGCTGGCTATCCGGCCGAGGCCGCCATCCAGGTCTTGAGCAGCTGGGACGAGGAGGACGACGCCCACGGGCCTCCCGCCGAGCGCGTCGAGCACCTGCGCCAGACCCTCCGTGGCTGAGCCCTGCTCGATTTGCAGCAAGCTCAGCGTTTCCCACGTGTGCTCCGTCCCGCCTGAGCTGAAGCGACTGGGGATCGATCTCGAGGCCGAATCGGCCAGCGCCACCTGTCCTGAGTGCGGCAATCGCTACGTCTATAGCTATAGCCGCGAGTACGACGACATGTCGCTCGACGAGGAGTACCGGCTCGAGCGCCTGCGCCCCGCGCCCGACCCGACTCGAGCACCCGAACCTTTTCGTGCGCGCCGAGGCCGCCTGGTCGGTGTGTGGCTCCCTGGCCGAGCAGTCGAAATGGGGCGAGTTGGCCGAGATGTTGCGCCATCCGCAGGCTCACGTTCGGCGCGAGGCGGTGCTGGCTCTCACCGAGCCGCTGGCCCCGGACGTGGTCGAGCCGCTGGCGGAAAACCTGGACGTGCCCCGCGCCCTGACTCTGCTGGCCCACCAGCACGTGGGCGAGCCGGCGAAGATCCAGGCCCTGCTCGACCGGCTCGGGCCCGTCGAGCAGGCCGAGCTGCTCATCTGTCTGCCCCCGGAGGCTCTGAGCCCTTCGCGGGGCTGGCCCGTGCGCTGCTCAAGGGTCCCGCCGCCGACCGGGCGGTTGCCCTGCTGCTGCGGACCGGCGAGCTGTCGGCCACCCTGCAGGCATCCGCGAGCTCTGGACCCCGCCCGCTGCGCGGCTGTGGTCCTATCTGGCTGACGAGGGCCGGCCCGTGGCCGAGCTGGCTCCCGAGGCGGCTGCTCGTCTGAACGACGGCGAGCTATCGCTGCCCCTGCTGCGTGGCCTTTACGCTCTCTCGCGCAAGGGCCAGCCCTTCCCTTCGTGCTGGCTCCGCTGTGCGCCGGGTGCCTTCCAGATAGCGGTCCTCCAGCACGCGGTGGGGAGTATCGGGGCTCCATTCGGGCGGAGGCGAAGGCACCAGCCAGCGCCGCTCCAGCTCCAGGCGGGCCTACTTCAAGGGCCGTCAAGCTTCCAGTGGCCGCTCTCGGAGAGCAGCATGAACATCGCCTCGGTGCCGTCTTTGTAGCGCACCCGCACGCGCTTTCTCATGGGATCCACCCCGTTTTTGCCCTGCACCGGGGCCACCTCGAGCACCTCGGCGCCGGCCAGGTTCTCTTTCTGCTCCGGGGTCTGCACCGAGAACGACAGCGACTTGACGTGCTTTTCGAAGCTGAGCGCCTTCTTCATGCGGCTGCTCAGACAGGCGTAGGTGCTCTGGAAATCACTCCTGGACCAGGCCTTCAGGTAGTAGTCCACAAACGACTCGGGGCCCTGGTCGGTGGGCTGGGCGGCCAGATTTGCGGCCAGGCAGGCCCAGACCAGCAGAAGCGAAAGAACCTTTCTCATGGCCAGCCAAGCTTCTGTTCCCAGGTCCCGGCCCCTGCATGTCTGGCTCGGCGATCCCGGCCCCACCAGGCTCGGCCGTCAGGCCCGCGAGGCGCTGGCGGGCCACCAGCTCTGGCCGCTCGAGCATCCCCTCGAGCAACCCGATTTGATGCTGCTCTTCCCCCCCCAGCTCGGCCAGCTTCCGCGCAACCTGCCCCTGGTGCCCTGTCCCACTCTTCTCCTGGTCCCAGACCGCGAGCGTGCCCGCGTCGCCAGCAGCCTGCCCGTGGACGCGGTGCGAGCGACTCCGGTTGGCTACGATCCCGAGCTGCACTACCCTCTGGACGAGCCGCAATTCGAGCGCGACTTCGGCCATCCCGGCCCGCCCCCCGACGACCTGCGCCTGCTCTGCCAGGGGGCCGAGCTGGCCAGCGCCCAGTTTCAGGCCGGACTGGACGAGTCCCAAAAGGCTGACTTCCTGCGCCGCACCCGCATCACGCTGACGGACGATCCCGAGTTGTCTTCCCAGGCCCTGGCCTGCGGCTCTCTGCCCCTGCGGCGCATCGAGGCACGTTTCTTGCACGATGAGGGGGCTCGCCGCGCCGAGGTGGCCAGCAGACAGGCGGGCAACCGGACCTGGCGCCAGGCCTGGGCGCAGGCGCTGCAAACTCTGCCCGAACGGAGCCGCCAAACCAGGTCGTGCTGGTGGGAACGCCAGGTCTACTGCTCCGAGCGGCGCACGAAGCTGGAGGAAGCCTGCGCGAGCCTGCTGCCCGGTACGCCTCGCCGGGCCAACCTGCTGGGCTGCCTGCTGGCCACCCGGGCCGACTTCGAGCCCGATGAGGAGCGCCAGAACGAGTTGCGTGATCGGGCCCAGGAGTGCTTCCAGAAAGCCCTCGGACTGGGCAGGATGGCCTATCTGAACCTGGCCCAGTTGCACCTTCGTCGCCATCAGCCCGAGGAGGCGGTCACCCTTCTGACCGAGGCCGTGCAGGAGGATCAGCCCTTCCGGGCCATCGAGTTCTATCCCCTGGTGGGCAACCAGTTCCGGCTGCGCTGGCAGCGCTATCCTTCCCAGCGTCCACGGCTGGTGTTATGGAAGGCCTGGTTGCTGCTGGCCGAGCACTGTCCGCCTTTTGCTCACCTGATGGCGCGCCAGGCGCGCCGGGTTCTGCCCCAGCCGGCCGAATCCCACTGGCAGCTGGCTTTGCGACTGAAATCGCAGCCGGGGAAGCAGCTATCGATGCTCCGCAGAGTGCTCGAGCGCCAACCCCTCAAGCTGGAGGCGCGCTACGTCCTGATCCGGACGTTGTGGGAGCGGGGCGACAAGCTGGCGGCGGCCCGCGAGCACCAGGCCGCCCGACGGCTGCTGGCCGGCTTCCCCTACCTCGAGCGCGAGGCCCGCGAGCTGGAGCGCCTCTGGATCGAGACTACCGCTTCGGAACCCGCACTCCGCCCACAATGACGGCCTCGGGCGACTCGCCCACCGTCTGGCCGCCCTCGTCGGCCAGCCGTACCGGAACCCCGGTATCCAGTAAGAGCAGCTCGCCTCCGGCCGAGGTGGCCGCCAGCTGGTTGCCCACGGCTGCAAAGCCGGTCACGGCAGCCTGGAGCGAGAACTCGCGAGGCTGCGAGGGCGGATCCCAGACGAAGACTCGCCCCTGAGCTGTGCCCGCGGCCAGAATCCAATCCTGGCCGGCCTGCAGGCTGACTGCGGCGGTCACGCGGTCGCCCTCGGGCAGCTCCACTGTCTGTCCCTCGGCCTCCAGTCGGTCGCTCAGAACCGCTCCGGCCGCCATGGTCAGGCTGTCCTGCAACAGGAAGTGCACCTGGCCGCGCGGCTCCACTGCGGGGGGGGGCTCGCCCGCCACGGGAAACTCGATCCTGTCCACCGGCTCAGGGGGCTTCTCGAAGGTCACCTCGCCCGTGGGCGTAAACCAGGCCTCGAACAGCTCCGTGGCGCGGTGGATCTCCTGGGGGCGCGAGCCCGGCTCGGTCAGGTCCATCCGATAGAGCTTGCGCTCGCCCTCGCCGCGGGTGCTGATCAGGGCGGCCTTGCCACCGGGGGCGACCTTGACCCGGTCGAGGTACTCCCGGTAACCGAAGGAGAGGCGCGTGCTCAACAGGCTGCGTGAACTGGCGCGGTGCACCACGCTGCGCTCGCTCACCTCCAGGTAGGAGCCGTCCGGCAGCGGCTCGGCCCTGGCCTCCGACCCCAACCGCTCGACCCCCTGGCCGGGGCGGTAGCGCATCAGCGAAGACCCCATCGACCAGCCACCGCCGAACCACGAGGCGGCCCGCATCTCCTCGCAGAAGTAAAGGGCGCTGCCGTCGGGGGCCAGGCTGGTGCGGTAAGAGGGAGCGCGCCCGGTGGTTTCGTGCACCAGCTCCCCCTCGGGGCCGATCACCTGGATCTTGTCGTGGCTCAGCACGGCCACCTCGCCGTCGGCCAGGGCTTGCAGCTTGCCGGGGCCGTCCAGCGGGTGACGCGCCACCTCCTCGAGCCGGGCGTCGAGCACCACCACGTGGTCGGAGGTGGTCAGCACCGCGCCGCCTCCGCCCAGGAAGGCGAAGTGGCGGGCCTCCAGCTCGCGCGAGACGGAGCCTATCGAGACCAGCCGATCATCCTCCTGCAGCAGGATGGTGCGCCCGTCAGGGGAGGCGTGCAGCTTCTCGGGGGCAAGGTCTGGGGGAGCCTGGTAGCGCTGCACCTCCTGGCCCTCAGGACCGAGCAGGGTGACCGAGTCTGGCTGCCAGACGACAGTGCCTGCCCTGGTCTCGACGGCGGGCAAAGCCGCGTCGAGCTGGCGGTAGACCTGTCCCTTGCGATGGATGGTGGCGAGGCTCACCCGGACAGGCTAGTCGCAGCCTGTTGCACCCCGGTTGCAGCGCGGCAGGTGCACGCCACCCACCACCACCTTGCCGCCACGCTCGCCGATCTGGTTGGCGGGAGCGATCACAAAGTCGTCCAGGTCGGCCGCGATGCCACCCGGGCGCAGGGCCACCACCTCGTCCTTGCCGGCCACGTAGGCCGTGCGTCCGTCGCTCAGGATGGCGCCCTCCACCCAGAAGCCGACGTCTTGCGACCAGCGTTCCTCGCCCTCGGGAGACAGGCCCCAGACCTTGCTGGCGTTGCCGCCAACCACGACGGTGTCGTCCTCGAGCACGGCCGGCGAGCTGTTCACCAGGTCCTGGCAGTCGAAGTGCCACAGCTCCTTGCCCTCGGGGCTGACGGCGTAGAGGTTGTGGTCGAAGCTGGTGAGGTAGACCCGGCCCTCCTCGGTCACCGTGGGAGCCGCCCTCACCGCCTTGCGGGCTTTGAAAAAGAGTGTGACAGCGCCATCCTCGGGGGCCAGACGGTAGACCTGACCCTTCTCCGAGCCGATGTAGATCTCGCCTTTCGGGCCCAGAGCCAGGTGGCCGTCCACCCGCTCGGGGAGCTTCTGGCACCAGCGCTCCTGGCCGTCTTTGTCGAAAGCCAGCACCCGCTCGTCGTCGGTGCGGAAGATCACGCCGCCCTGCCCATCCGGCAGGCACGGCCCGGAGCCGAAGAAGGGGAGCCTGGCTACCCACACAGGCTCGTCCTGGTCACTTCGCAGGGCGGCCAGCACCGAGCCGTCCTCGGTGCGCAGGCAGACGTAAGCGGTGCCATCGGGGGCCACGGTCGGGACGGTGGTCTGGGTCTGGTGCTCGCCCCCCCAAACTTTCTGCACCGCGCCCCCGGGAGTGTAGAAAGTGATGCCCTTCCCGCCGGGCGACCAGACCGCGCCGCCGTTGGGCAGGGCGGCCGGGCGGAAGGGAGTCCACTTGCCGTTGTCCACCTTCCACTCGCTATGGCCCGTCTGGGAGAGCTTGATCAGGCGCTGGCCGTCGCTCACCACCACCGAGCCAGAGGGGTGGCGGCAGGAGTCGCCCTCGAACTTCTCGCGCCAGGCCACCACCTCGTTCTCGCGCCGAGATTGCAGCGCGTAGAGCGGGTTGGCCGAGGCGGCGTGGACGGGTCGCAGCATGGGGATCAGTCTAAGCCTGACGGCTGAAAGGAGCCTGATAGAATCACATATTGGAAGACCCAGGGAACCCGCCCCGGGCGGTCGAACCCCGCCCATCGTGTCCGACGAGAGCCTGCAACGCCCCCCGGCCGAGCTGGTCTACGCCGACGAGCTGGCCCGGCTGAGAAAGAGCGACAAAGACCCGCGGCCGCCCGGCTGGGCCCTTTCGCCCCGGGCGGTGCGCAGCTTCATTCTGGGCGATCCCAAACAGAAGATTCGGCCCAAGTTCGTGGGCAATCCCTCGCTGGTGGACCGGGCCATGGTGGCCCTGGCCACCAACCGCGGGCTCTTGCTGGTGGGCGAGCCGGGCACGGCCAAGTCGTTCTTGTCCGAGCTTCTGGCCGCCGCCGTCAGCGGCGAGTCGACCCTGACCATCCAGGGCAGCGCCGCCACCACCGAGGATCAGATCAAGTACGGCTGGAACTACGCCCTGCTGCTGGCCGAGGGGCCCAGCCGCAAAGCGCTGGTGCCGGCCCCGCTCTATCTCGGCATGCTGCACGGCAAAGTGGTGCGCTTCGAGGAAATCACCCGCTGCCCGAGCGAGATTCAGGACTCGCTGCTGTCGGTGCTGTCCGACCGGGTGTTGTTCCTGCCCGAGCTCGAGGGCGAGGAGACCCGGCTCTACGCCCGCGAGGGCTTCAACCTGCTGGCCACGGCCAACACCCGCGACCGCGGCACCAATGAGATGAGCGCCGCCCTCAAGCGCCGCTTCAACTTCGAGACCGTGTTCCCCATCGCCGACCGCGAGGTGGAGCTGGAGCTGGTCGAGCGCGAGACGACTCAGCTCTTGCAGCGCTCGGGGGTACCCCAGGCGCCCCCGCGCGACCTGCTGGAAATCCTGGTGACCACCTTCCGCGAGCTGCGCGACGGCAAGACCCCCGAGGGCGACGCTCTGGAGCGCCTGAGCACCGCCATGTCCACCGCCGAGGCGGTCTCGGTGGCCCACGCCGTGGGCATCCGGGCCCACTACCTGGGCGGCCGGTCCGCCAATCCCGAGGACCTGATGGAGTGCATCCTGGGCACGGCCATCAAGGACAACGCCGAGGACGTCAAGCGCCTGCGGCGCTACCTCGAGCAGCGCATCTCCAAGCGCCGCGGGCCGCTCTGGAAGGCGTTCTTTGACGCCCGGCACGCCCTGCCCTGATCTTCAGATCGACTGATCTGGAAAAACTGCCTCCCCGCCCCACGCTCTCGGGGTGAAGCCACCCCGTGCGTCGCAAATTGCCAGGCGGGCGCTCCCTTACGGCCCGGAGCCACCCCGGTGGCCACCCGGACTCAATCCGCGACCCCCGCTGCGGCGGCCGCGGTGGACCCGCAGGAGGGGCAGATCCTGGGCCAGCGCAATCTGCTGCGCAACCCGAAGGCCAACCAGGGCGCCGCCCGCTGGCGTAAAGACGGTGAGGCCAGCGTAGAGGAAGGACGCTTCACGGTCCGTCACGGAGGCTCGTTCTGGCAGGACGTGGTGCTTCCGCCCACGCTGCGCAGCGGGGTGGTCGTGCTGGTGGCCCGGGTCTCCTCCGAGCGCGTCAACCCGCCGTGGACCCGCCCGAATCGGGCGCCCTTTTCAGGGCCGTTCACGGGAGCTTCTGAAGGGGGGGGCTTTCGGGAGATGACGTGCCCGAGCCCGGTTCAGCCCTCCAGGAACCCACCCTGGAGGAATACCCGGGAGAGTCGGCCGGGGCACCCGCTCTTTTGTGGTGGTGGCCCTGACAGAACATCGTGAAGACTGTTCCGTCCGTTACGTAGGTGGCGCTACAGGTATCCTGCCTGGCGGCCGGGCAGATGGGAATGCGAAGCAGATAATTCGGAGTCAGCTGGCCGAGTCGAGCCGGGAAGCGCCCCTCAGAGTCCTCGGCATACATCTGCAGGGCGGTATTGGTTTTCTTGAGGTTCGCTTTGCAAGTCGTCAGGTCGCCTCGTGCTCGGTCGTACGAAGCCAGGTTCGGGCCGACCGCGTAGAGCAAGAGGGTAGACAGCCCGCCCAGGATGGCGTAACGCAATGCATCGTCGAGCGACGCGCGTCGTTTCTCTTCGTCGTTCACTGCCCGCATGATGTGGTAAAGGGCCTGAGAGGCGAACGTAACCGTCCCCGAGACCAGCAAAATGAGCATCGTTAAGGAAAAGATCCGCACCAGCAGAAGCTCCCTGGTTTCCGAAGACGAACCTGCCAGCGCCGAATCAGCTTCTTTTCAGGCACCGCTCCTAATCTGAGGCCATGCTGATCGGAGCCAACCATTTCTCCTACAACCAGCCTGGTCTGCCCACCCGGGTCAGCCGGGCGGCGGGTGATCGCTATGACTCGGGCCAGTCCGGTTACGACAGTGCCCTGGCTGAGGCGCAGGCCTACATCGCCGCCCAGAAAGCAGAGCGGGCCCGCAACCTGGCCGCTGTGGAAGAGCTGAAGACTCTCCCGGCCGAGGCCATGCTCACGCGAGGCCGCGAGCTGGTGGGCCAGATCCCCGCTCACGAGCCGGAGCTTCGCCTGCAGGCGGCCAACCTTCTGTTCGGAGCCCTGCAAGACCGACCGGTGGCCTCTCTGGCCCTGGCGATTCTGGGCGACGAGTCCCAGTTACCCCAGACCGAAGGCCCGAGCCTGGTGCGCCAGAGCCGCGATCAGACTCAGCCTCGCTACTGTGCCGGTCGCCCCGTGGACCTGGCCCTGCAGGCCCTGGATAAGGACCTGACCCCCAGCCAGATGGTGCAGCTGGGGCAGGAGATGGCTGGCTCGGTCGACTCGGATCGGTGGCATCCTGAGCAGCCCGGTTTTGCCCACATCCGGGCGCTGGCCAACCTGGTGGCGCGCTTTGACCCCGAGCAGCAGCTCGACTGCACCCGCACGGCCATCGATTTTCTCACTCGATCCTTCGGCAACTACAATTTCTTCGAAGAGCACGAGGGCGGCAACCAGCTGACTTCGATGATCGCCGGGGGAGCCATGCGAAAGCTGCAGGAGGTGCTGGCTCTGCAGGAGCTGCATCGCCCTCAGGGCAGCAGTATCGGCGAGCTGGGCCGCGGAATTGCGGTGGGCGGCGTGGTGCTCAAACGGCGCGGCGGGTAATCGAACAAGTCCGGCAGGGCTGAGAGAGCCCCCGCGGGAACGCTTCCGGGATGCGTGACCACAAAATCAAGCTGTTTTTAGCCAGCTTTCTGGTTCTGTTCTTCGAGCTACTCTTCATCCGCTGGCTGCCGGACGCGATTCATTTCTTCGGCTTTTTCTCGAACTTCGTGCTGCTCTCGTGCTTTCTGGGTCTGGGCATCGGCCTGGCCCGCCCGCTCAAGGAGCGCGATACCGACGACGCGTTGCTGACCCGCTTCGTGCTGTTCTGCCTGGTGCAGATGGCTCTCTTCGCGGTCTTCCTCCAGTTCGAGATCGAGGTGCGGCCTCCCAACGAGGGGGTCTTTCTCAATGATGACGCCTTCATCGGCAACCGCGAAGGCCACATCGACATGTACGTCACGCTGGCCCTGTTCACCACCCTGGTGGCCATGACGTTCGTCCCGCTGGGCCAGTTGCTGCAGCGCTACTTCGACCAGTTCCCACCGCTCTATGCCTACACCGTCAACATCCTGGCCAGCCTGCTGGGAATCGCTGGCTTTTCCATCCTCTCGTTCCTCTGCACCGGTCCGGCGGTCTGGGTCACCGTGGGGATGCTCCTCTTGCTGCCCTTCACCAAACGCAAGCCCGCTTTTGCGCTCTTTGCCATCTTCCTGGGGATGGCGCTCTACGGCTTCGAGGGCCACCTGGAGAAAAGCAAGAACTACGAGAAATACTGGTCCCCCTACTACAATATCCGCTTTCACACCGAGCCCAACGGAAACGTCTACATCCAGATCGGCAACAGCTGCCTGTTGACCGGGCTGGACCTCTCGCCCGAGAAGGGGAGCGAGTTCTTCCGTCGATTCTACGCCTTCCCCTACCTCTTCAAGCCCCACCCCAAGAAGGTGCTCATCCTGGGCGGCGGCATGGGCAACGACGTGGCCATGGCCCTGCAGCAGGGCGCCGAGCAGGTGGACGCGGTCGAGATCGATCCCATCGTGGCCCGACTCGGGCGCGAGCGGCACCCCATGAAGGCCTACCAGGACTCACGGGTGCGCCTCATCAACGACGACGCTCGCTCCTACCTGCGCCGCGCCACCGAGAAGTATGACCTGATCATCTTCGGCACACTCGACTCGCACGGGCTGTTCTCGCAGATGTCCAGCATCAAGATCGAGAACTACGTCTACACCCGCCAGTCCTTCGAAGAGGCCCGCAGGCTGCTGGCCAAAGACGGCGTGATGTATGTCAACGTGGGCTACATGGGCGAGTTCGTGCCCATCCGGTTGTTCGTCACCCTGCGTGACGTGTTTGGCAAGGACCCCGCCTTCTTCATCTACAACCAGCAGTACTCGCAGTACATCTGCCAGGAAGCTTCCATCACCCAGGATGTCCAGGTCGAGGGCGAGGTGCGGCTCAACGTCAACCTGGAGAATGCCCGGGTCAACATGCCGGGGGCCCTGATCCAGGCCACCGACGACTGGCCCCAGCTGTATCTCAATAGCAAGACCATCCCCAAAGATTACCTCATCGCGCTGGGTATTCTGCTGCTCATCTCGACCCTGCTCATCTCCACCACGGTGCGCGGCACGGGCTTTCAGTTCCAGCCCCAGATGTTCTTTCTGGGGGCCGGATTCATGCTCATCGAGACCAAGAGCATCACCGAGCTGGGGTTGATGTTCGGCTCCACCTGGATCGTCAACTCCATCGTGATTGCCAGCATCCTGACCATGATCTTCCTGGCCAACGTGTGGCTGCTCGGGCGCGAGAAGAAACCCGCTCTGGAGCTGCCCTACGCCCTCTTGCTGGGGGTGGTGGTGCTGCTCTACCTGGTGCCGCTGCGTGAGCTGAGTGTGGGCGGCTCGGTGCTCGCGAAGATGGGGGCGGTGGCCGGTATCTCAGTGCCCCTGTTGTTCGCGGCCATCATCTTCGGCGTCTCCTTCTCCAAGACCAAACGAGCCACCAGCGCGCTGGCCTGCAACATGCTGGGGGCGATGGTCGGCGGGGCGCTGGAATACTCCTCCATGGCCTTCGGACTTCGCTCGCTCTATCTCACCGCGCTGGCTCTCTACGCCCTGAGCTTCTGGTTCCGGCCCCGGGATGGCGACTAGGCGGGTCCTCGGCGTCCGCCACCACAGCCCCGCCTGCGCCCGCCTGGTCGAGCGGGTGCTGCGCGAGGTCCGGCCGGCTTGCGTGCTGATCGAAGGGCCATCCGACTTCAACGGCCGGCTCGACGAGCTGCTCCTGGGCCACCAGTTGCCCCTGGCTGTGTTCAGCTTTCAAAAGGGCGAGTGCGCTGCCTGGACCCCGTTCTGCGCCTACTCGCCCGAGTGGGTGGCCCTGACGGTTGGCCGCGAGCTGGGGGCCGAAGTGCGCTTCATGGACCTGCCGGCCTGGCACAGGTCTATGCGCGAGCGCACCAACCGTTACGCCGACCGACGCGAGCCCGGCCAGGACCAGCTGGCTCGCGAGCTGGGCTTTGACGACCCGGACAGCCTCTGGGACCACCTCTTCGAGCATCCCGGCGACGACCTGGAAGACCGCCTCAGGCGCTACTTCCAGACCATTCGCACCAGCGTCAGCCCCGAGGATGCCGAGCGCGAGGCCTACATGGCCGCCTGCCTGGGCTGGGCCCGGCACACCTACGAAGACCGGGTGGTGGCCGTGTGCGGAGGCTACCACGCACCTTTCCTGGAGCACGCCCTGCCCCGACCCGAATGGCCCGAGCTCGAGCCTGCCAGCGACACCGGCAGCTACCTGGTGCCCTTCAGCTTCCACCGGCTGGACAGTTTCCAGGGCTACGACGCAGGCATGCCCTCGCCCGGCTACTACCAGCACGTCTGGGAGGCGGGGGCTGGCGAGGCCGCCCGCCGGGCCCTGCACGACGTGACCCACCGCCTGCGCGACAAGAAGCTGGCCCTCTCCTCGGCCGACCTGGTGGCGGCCAGCACGCTGTCCCACGGCCTGGCCCGGCTGCGGGGGCACGACTTTCCGATGCGCACCGATCTGCTGGACGGCCTGGTGGGAGCCCTGGTCAAGGAGGCCCTCCAGAGCGAGCTGCCCTGGAGCCGGCGCGGCATGCTCGAGCCAGGCACCGACCCGGTGCTGGTGGAGCTGGTGGCTGCCTTCTCGGGCCAGCGGGTGGGCAAGCTGGCCGGCGGCACGCCTCGTCCGCCGCTGGTGGACGAGGTGCTGGCCGGCCTGGAAGCGCTCGATCTGAAGCCCACCCGGCCGGCCCGCCAGGTGACGGTGGAGGTGGGCACACAGAGAAGCTACTTCCTGCGCCGACTGGCCCTGCTGCGCCTGCCCGGCTTCACCCTCAAGGCTGAGCAACTGGTGGAGGAGACCTGGACGCTGCAGGAGAGCTCTGATCTGGAGGCGGCCCTGGTGGAGGCCTCGGCCTACGGCTCCGACCTCGAGCAGGCGGCCATCGGCGTGCTGCGCCAGGCCCTCTCGGGCGAGCCGGATGCGGCTGGCCTGGCGGCCTGCCTGGCCCTGGCCGTGCGGGCCGGCCTCTCCGAGCTGGGCCGGGAGCTGGTGCAGGAGGTGGCCCGGGCCCTGGGGGCAGAGGTCGACCTGGAGCTGTTGGGCGGCGCGCTGCAGACGCTGTTCGGCCTTTACCGCCAGAAGCTGGCCCCCGACTTCCCCCCCATCCTGGAGGCCGGCTTTGCCCGCGGCCTGTGGCTCTTCGAAGGTCTGGACGGGGCCACCCCCGGCATCGTCAAGGCGGTGGTCACGCTGCGCGACATGCACAAGCTGGGCCGCGAGCTCAAGCTTGCGCGTGAGCTGGCTGAAGGGGTCATGCGAAGGCGGCTCAAGGACGCGCCCCGAGTGTGCCAGGGCGCCGCTCTGGGCTACCTCTGGTCGCTCGAGCTGGTTCCCGGTGAGGAGGAGGCCGAGCAAGCCGTGCGCGCCCTGCATCCCCCCGAGGCCCTGGGAGACTTCCTGGCCGGCCTCTTTGCCCTGGCCCGCGAGGAGGTGCAGCGGGCCGAGGGTCTGCTCAGGCTGGTCGATCAGCTGCTCAAGGGGCTGGACCGAACCGACTTTCTGCGCGCCCTGCCGGGCTTGCGCCTGGCTTTTTCCGCCTTCCCTCCCCGCGAACGCCAGGCCGTGGCCGCCATCGTGGCTCGGCTCTACGGGCTGGAGTCCACCTTCGAGCTGCTGCGCAACGCGGTGGACCCCGCCCTGGTGGCGGCCGGCATGCAGCTCGACGCCGAGCTGGAAAGGACCATCGAGCGCTATGGCTTATGAGGATGGCCTGGTGCGCTGGCGCCTGGTGCTGGGCGAGGCGGCCCAGCCCCAGCTCGGCTGCTGTGCCCTCGGGGGCGAGGAAGGGGCCTGCGATGCCGCCCTCTCCTGGCTCTATGATCGCGATCCAGGGCTGAAAACCAGGGACATCATGGGAGGGCGCAAGGGCGGCCAGGAGGCGCCCCAGCTCTCGGTGGCCGACTGGATCAACCAGGTGCACACCCTGTTTCCGCGCCAGACCATCGAGCGCCTGGAGAAAGACGCCGTGGAGCGCTTTGAGATCGACGAGGTGGTGACCAATCCCGAGGTCCTCAAGCGGGTCCAGCCCAACCAGACGCTGCTGCAGGCGGTGCTCAAGACGCGCCACCTGATGAACCCCGAGGTGCTCGAGCTGGCCCGTGAGCTGGTGCGCAAAGTGGTCGAGGAGCTGATGGAGAAGCTGGCCAGCGAGGTCCAGAAGAGCTTCTCGGGGCCGCGCCGCAACGCCCGCTCGAGCCCTTTCAAGTTCTCCCGTGATCTCGACCTGGAGCGCACGGTGCGGGCCAACCTCAAGCACTACGATCCCGAAACCCGCAAGCTCTATCTCGAGAAGGCTTACTTTTTCCAGCGCAGTCGACGCCACCGGGCGGCCTGGCAGCTGATCTTGCTGGTGGACCAGTCGGGCAGCATGTTGGGCTCGGTGATCCACTCGGCCATCACGGCCGCCTGCTTCTGGTCGGTGCCCATGCTCAAGACCCACCTGGCGGTCTTTTCCACCGAGGTGGTGGACCTGACCGCCGACTGCACCGATCCGGTGGAGCTGTTGATGAAGGTGCAGCTGGGCGGGGGCACCGACATCGCCAGAGCGATGGATTACGCCGCCGGCCTGGTGGAGAACCCTCGTCGCACCATCATCGCGCTCATCACCGACTTCTTCGAGGGAGGAGACGCACCGCGCCTGGTGCGCACCGTCAGGGGCCTGTGCGAGCAGGGAACTACCGTGCTGGGGCTGGCGGCCCTGGATGAGGGAGCCGAGCCGATCTACGACAGGGAGCTGGCCGGACGGCTGGTGGACGTCGGCGCGCACGTGGGCGCCATGACCCCCGGCCAGCTGGCCGCCTGGATCGGCGAGCGGGTATCGGCCTGATGCGCAGCGATCTGGCCGCCCTGACCCCGGAGGCGATCGGGGCCCTGTCCAACATGGGGCTGGTCAAGCGGGCCACCCGCGAGATCGAGGAGGGCAGGGGTCCTCGTCTGGAGGAGGACCCTGATGGCACCGTGCGGGGCTTCTTCGAGGACGGCGTGGTGGCCACTCTGCCGCCCGGCAAGAGCCTGGCCCAGGGCAGCTGCACCTGCGGCGCCACCACCGTGTGTCGCCACCGGGTGGCGGTGGCCCTGGCCTATCCGCGAGGAGAGGCCCCGAAAGAAGAGCCCTGGAGCCCGGGCGCGATCGGTGACGACGAGCTGGAGCGTTTTCTTGGCAAGCGCCTGCTGGAGAAAGCCCGGGTGCTCCTGGCCAGGGGCTTTCGGGCCCAGGTCGAGGGGGCCGCCGTGCGCCTGCCCACCTGCTCGGTGCGCTTTCTGGTGCCCCGCGAGCTGGCCATGGCTCGCTGCGACTGCGCTGACAGAGGAGCCTGCGAGCACCTGGCCCTGGCCGTCTGGGCCGCCCGCCAGGGCAAGCAGACGGTCGAGTTCGGCGCCACCCGAGCCCGCCGTCAGGAGCTGCCGGCCGTGCACTCGCTGGCCGAGCGACTGTTGCGCGAGGGGGTGGTGCACGCCGAGGGCCTGGAGGAGGCCTTCGAGAAGGCCCGCCGCCAGCTCGCGTCCGAGCGTATGACCTGGCCCCTGGTGCTGCTCGACAGCCTGCAAGAGCAACTGGCTCTCTACAAGATTAGCTCGGGCCGCTACAAGGTGGGCGAGGCAGCCTTCGCCCTGCTCAGCTTGCGCTCTCGCCTGGCCGGGGTGAGCGAGCTGTCGGCCACCTACGTGCTGGGCCAGGACACCGCCCCTGAGACCGAGCTCGACCACCTGCGCCTGATCTCGCTGGGCGCCCGCATCCAGGGCGATCGGGTGCGGCTCTACCTGGCCGATCCGGCCGGCCAGGTGCTGGTGCTGGAGCGGGTCTATACCCACCCGGGCGCAACTCTGGCCGGAGAGGTGCGCCTGGGCGACCTGGCCCGGGGCCAGCTGGTCAGCCAGGGCGTGCGCCGCCACGCCAATCGCAGCCTGACGCTGCGACGCGAGAAGAGCAAGCACTCGGTGATGCCCCTGGGCCGGGCCTGGGAGTCTCTGCCCGAGTCGCTGCAATCGCTGGAGCTCCCCCCCCGTCCGCCGCGCCTGCTGCGCCCCCTGGTGCTGGCCGAGGACTTCGTGGTGTTGAGCGTGGCCGAGCTGGAGGTGGCCTATGCCCCGGGAGAGCAGGAGATCGTGGCCAGCGCCGTCCTGCCCGATGGAGAGGAGGTGCGCATCGCGCGCGCCTACGAGGGGGCCGCGCCCGGAGCCCTGGACGCGCTGGCCCGGGGCTTGCCGTCGGCCCTCCAGGTGAGCGGCTTTCTGCGCCACGAGGCGGGCGACCTGGTGCTCGAGCCGGTCGCCTTCCGCACCCCCGACCGCGTGGTGGTGCCCGATCTGGAGGAGCCGGCCCCCGAATGGGATCTGCCCCTGATCGCTCTGGACCCCCCGACTGACCCGCTGGCGGCCCTGGTGCGCAAAGCCTGGGGATTGTGCGAGGAGAGCGTGCACTTTGGCACCGAGCAGCTCTCCAGCGGCTTTGCCGAGCGCCGCGCCGAGCTCGCCGGCGAGCTGCGCGAGCACGGGTTGCAGTCGCTGGCGGCCCGCTTGGAGGGGGAGTGGGATTGGTACCCGGCCGCTCTGCGAGCCTGGCTGGCCGGCGAGCTGCTCAGCGGATAGCTCTCAGCCGATGGTCGCGGCCGGCCGCCCTGGCCTGGTCGAGGGCCAGCCAGAGGAATCGCGGCCAGGGACAAGAATCGCGCGATGATGCAGGCTTTCCCTCCGGCCTTCAGCCGATTCCTTCAGGCTGCCGAAGAGTGGCTGGACGGTCGGTCAGAGCTCGAGCCTCTCAGCGACGCCCTGACCGCTCACCAGCAGGCCCTGGAGGCCTGGTCTCAGGCAGCCATGGACCGTCACGTTCCCGGCCAGCGCCAGGCCGAGCTGGAGGCTTTCTGCGTGAAATTGACCGGTCTGCGCGAGCATCTCGCGCAAGTCTCGCCAGCCCTGCTGGAGCGAGCCGATTTTGGGCTCGAGGCCTATGCCGGCTCCTTGAAAGAGCTGCTCGACCAGTGGTCGGCGCTGCGACACCCACGAGTCTTCTCCCGTCTGTCCCCCGTGGAGCGGCTGGTCAGGGCTGTGTACCGGTTCCGTCAGGAGACCTTGCCCGAGTCCGAGCTTCAGGGCGCCGTCGCCGCCTTTCTTTCCTGGCACGAGAGCCTGGAATTACCCTCTGAGCTCGAGCAGGCCCATCTGGTCAGCGAGCACAACCGGGCCGTGAGGCTGCTCGAGCGGGCCATGCACAAGCGCGACCCCGATCTCCTCGAGGTTGCGGCCCGCCGCCTCTCCCGTTGGACCGAGCAGCTTTTCCCTCAGCTGGAGGACTCTCTCGAACCGCCCGATCGAGCGCTGGAGCTCGGCGACCAGCTCGAGGAGCTTCGTCACGAAAGGCTGACCGCAGGAGAGGATCTGGAGGAGGCCCTGCAGTTGTTCAGGGCCCCGGGGGGAGCGAGCTGGAGCCCCACCCGGCGCACCCCGCTGGAGTCGTGCGATACCCTCATCGAGCAGGTCCAGGGCTATTTTTCCGGCAATGCCGTCAGCGAGACGCTCCTGCCCGCTCTGGAGAGCTTCGAGTCCGAGGTTGACCTCATGCACGAGGAGTTCCATCGCGAGCGCTGTTTCCGCGTGGACGACAAGGAGATCCACGGCCAGGCGGGCGAGGTCTATGAAGTTTACCGCCTCCTCTACGAGGCGCTCGATGAGCTGCACCTGGCGCTCGAGCACGAGGCCAGATCGCCTGCCCTGCGGGCCGCCAGCCTGGCGGCCGAGATGGTGGAGAGCCTGTTCGAGCTCTACGCTGGCCTTCGGGCCAAAGAGCATGAGCGTCCCCGCTTCTCTCAGGCCACCCACGTGGACGAGTTGGCCCGGGTGGCACGCTCGTGCCTTGCCGGTGGACTTGGCTGGGACAGCCTGCAGCTTCGTCTGGAAGCCTTCACGACACTTTATCGGAGTTTCGTGAGCGATTTCGAGAGCCAGGAACTGGGCGGCGGGCTCTGGGGTCTATCCCAAGACCAGCGTCAGGTCACTGAAGAGGCGCTCGGCCGCATTGGCACGGGCCTGGAGAGCCTGGAGACGTTCCTTCACGAAGGCGGAGAGGAGCGTATCCCCGCCGCACTGGAGGAGCTCCGGCTGGGTGCCGAGTCGCTTCTGGCCGTGCAGGCCAGGACGCAGCCCTCGCAATCGGAGTCCACTCCCACCGTGTGCTGCTTGCACTGTGGGGCGAGCAACTCCCCCCAAATGCGCCTGTGCCAGAAGTGTGGAGCCGTGATGCCGTTCGACCTCTCCACCCGCAACGAGCCTGGCCGGTCGCTCCACTCCGAGTCATCGGCAGACGTCGAGCCCTTCGCCGGGTTGAGCGAACTGGTCGAGGGGGTCGTGGCGGGATCGATCCAGCCGGAGACCCTGAGGGGCCAGCTCGAGGATTTGCGACGACGCTGCCAGGCGGTCCCACGCCTGCTCGAGGGCATGGGTCCGATTCCGAAGGGTCTCAGCCCGGAGATGGAAGCCTGCCTTTCCGAGGCTCGGACCACGGTCACTTTGACCCAGGCCCAAATGGTGGAGGTTCTCGAGGAAATGCTCGAGGGCATTGCCTGCCAGGACTATCCCGCGCTCGTGCCGCTGGTGGGGAAGCTGACGGACGCTGTCCAGGGAACGCACCGCCTCCGGGACTTGACTCAGGAGGCTCGTCAGCACGTGGAAGCCGGGACTACGCCGTGATCGTCCCGCCCTGACCGCGGTACTGAGCGTAGTTCGCGCTTACGTTGCGGACATAGCCCTGCGTCTCCCGAAAGGGCGGTACCCCCCCGTACTTGTTGACGTTGCCCGGCCCTGCATTGTAAGCCGCGATGGCCCTGGTCACATCTCCGTTGTAGCGCCGCAGAAGGCCGGACAGGTAGCGGGTGCCACCCATGATGTTCTGGTGCGGATCATAGGCGTTGGTGACGCCCATTTCACGGGCCGTGCCCGGCATCAACTGCATCAATCCCTGGGCTCCGCAGTGGGAGGTGGCGTTGGGGTTGAAGCGCGACTCTTGCTGAATGACGGCCTTGATCAGGGCCGGGTCCACCCCGTATTTCTGGGAAGCCTGCATGATGGAAGCGTCGAAGCGCGAGGGCGGCCCCGCACTGAAGTTCCCTCCATGCGGCACCGGGCCCGGAGGCTGGGAGTTCCAGGGGGACTGGCAACGGCAACCGCACTGGGGCTGGCCCACAAAGTTGCCCATGGTGTTGTTCATTGGGTAGTTGCCGTATTGACCGCCGCCCTGCTGTTGTTGCTGCTGCATCATCTGCATCATCATCATCATCTGCATCAGCATCATCATCATCATCATGGGGTTGCCCCCCATGTTCATCCCGGGAAAACCCATGTTCATCCCGGGGATGCCCATGTTCATCCCGGGAACGCCCATGTTCATTCCGTTCCCCATCATCTGGGCGGTCTGGGGTGCCATGAACGACAGCATATCCATGGTCTTCTCGGCTCCTCAAGTTTCTTTTTAACTTCTTTATCCGCCCGGTCCTGGCCCCGGTCAAGACCTCGAGGGAATTTTCTTGACGCGCAGGGATCTGCCTGCCGGGTCTGGCGGCGGCTCCGGGCGGGAAACGAGCCGGCAAGAGCAGAATTCTGCTTAAGTGACCCCGGAGATCCGTTCATTGAGCCCGTCCCTCCCTGCCGTGCGGCCCCAGGCGGCTGCCCGGCCGGAACTGGCATTCCAGGCCGATCCGCTGGACCAGTCCGAGCTGGGAGAGCCGCGGCCGGGGCCCGCCACACCCGCTCCTCTCCTCACTGCCGGGCCCCCAGCCTCGCAGGCTGAACAGCCTCTGCCCCCCGAGCAAGCCCCGGCCGACCTCTGGCCCCTCAAGCTGCGGCTGGCCGAGCGAGCCAGTGCGATGCCCGAGATCGTCAGCGGCACGGGGGCCGACAGATGGGCCGAAAGCTCCGATCCGGTCACCCGCTACCTGGCCCGACGGGCGCTGTCCGACGGCCACGCGGGCAACCGGTTGGAGGAGTTGTGCGTGCTCTACGGACCGGTGGAGGGGTCGCGCCAGCGGATCGACTGGGAAGCCCGCTTTTCGGGCTTTGACAGCGAGCGCATCCAGCTGGCCCTGGACCGGCTCGAGGGCGGCCTGCTCCACGAGCCGGCCACGCCGGAGGCCCTGCGCAGCCTGATGTTGCTGGCCTGTAAGCACCTGCGACGCAGCCGCGAAGAGTTGACTCCCGAGCAGCGTGAGAAGGAGCCGGCCGAGCTGGATCGTTCCCTGGCTGCCCGCGCTTGCGACCTCCTGCGCCGCTACGGGCAGGTGGAGGGAGATCTGGAGGCAGCCCTGCTCGAAGGCCCCGTCCCGGTGCGCGGCCTCAAGCTCGAGCTCGACTCTGCGCCGCCCTCGACCTCGGCCGAAGCCAGCACCGCGGCCGGGCAGATCCTCGAGCAGATCCCCGTTCTCAACGAGCGCAAGGGAGTGAAGCGGCTGGAATTCCTGGCCGAAACGATGCCCGAGCAGGCCGCCGAGGTGGCCCTGGCGCTGGTCGAGAAGCTGACCGCCGGTCGCCCCTCCGACGAGGACCTGTCAGCCATGGCGCGGCTGCTCTCGGATTCGCGCAAGATCCCCGGGCTGGCCCGGCTGTTCGAGCCCCACCAGCACTCCCTCGAGCAGGTGCCCGGCCGGGCCGAGGCCCTGGGTCTTCAGGGCCGCGGCATCCTGGACTTTTGCGCGGCACTCTGGGAAATTCGCCCTCCCGACCAGGAGCAGGTGACTGCCCAGCTGAGCGCGATCCTCAACAACACCAGCCATGACGGCCTCAACTGGGGCGTGCGCGAGGTGCTGACCCTGATGGAGAGACAGCCCCAACTGGCCCCGGCGATCGCGGGCGAGACGCTGAGGCAGCGCCAGACAAGCTACCCCGACACAGCCCACTTTGCCATCTTCGGCTCGGCTCTGAAGGCCGGCTGGAAGCCTGACCCCTTGGAGAAAGACTGGCTGACCAGCTGGATGGTGCCGGCGGGGTCCCAACGGGGCGAGCTGAGCCTGATCCGCTACACTTTTACAGCTCCGGCTCTGAACCTGGCCCGCAGCCTGGACCTGGACTCGCTCGTGCTGGCCGACCCGAAGGGTGAGCTGGTTCCGTATCGCCAGGCCTTGCTGGCTCACCTGCTGGAGTCGGACAAGATGGAGCAGTCCTTCATCCCCGGCGCCAAGAACTGCTGGGAGGGGGCGGCTGACTGCTTCGCCCTGCTCGCTCCCGAGCCCGATCCGGCCCTGGAGAAGCGCCTGCTCGACCCCATCGCTCCCGCCCTTGCGACGGCGGGGCGCCTGCTCGACTGCGACGCCCAGACGCGCAACCACCTCGCCGTGCTGGCCTCAATCCCCCTTACCCCGGAGACAAAAGCCCGCCTGAACGAGCTTCTGAAAGGCAGCCTGCCCTATTCCCAGGCCTCGTTCGAGCCGCTGGTCGAAGGGGCTCGCAATCAGGTGCTCGAGCAGGCCATGGCTGGCCTGAAGTCGGGCGACCTGCAAGAGCGGCTGGCGGCCGCCTCCAGCTGCGTGCAGTACACGGTGCAACGGGGCGACACCCAGGAGCAGCGCGACCCGGGCGAGCTGCCCCCGCACAAGGCCGCCCTGGCGATGGTAAACGCCCTGCCCGAGGCCGACAGGGCCCAGGTTCGAATCTGGCTGGGCAGCCGGCTGGCGGGCCAGGAGTCGCTGGAGAAGCTCTCCAACGAGCAGCTGGCTGATTTCGTGCTGGCCGTGCAGCTGGCCCGGCAAGACCCCCAGCTGGAGGAGCGACTGCGCGCCATCGCCGCACCCGAGTCTCGCCAGTTGACCTGTTTCAACGTGAGGAGCTACGCTCACGACCACTTCGAGCAGCTCGACCGGGAGCGTTTGAGCCAGGGCGTCGAGCCCGAGCAGGCCTGCGCCCTGCTGGCACGCATCGAGCAGACCCAGGGCTTCGTGTCGGTGGAGGTCGAGGAGTGCTGGGCCCGGGGGGCCAGCGGTTGGGCCGGCGAGCTGGTGGAGCGCTTTGGCCCCCAGCACCGCTCCGAGGCACGGGCCGCTTTGACCGAGCTGGTCGGCGCCGGCCAGAGCGAGCAGCAGTGGCACACGCTGCAGGGCATTCTGACCCGGGTCGAGCTGGCCGGCCTCCTGCGCGAGAAGAGCGACGCCGAGCGCTTTCAGCGTGGCCTGGAGATCTGGCGCACAGCCCGGGAGAGCGGCGACGTGGAGCAGGCCCTGCGAGAGCACGGGGTGGTCAGCGAGCCAGCCGGCTCGGGAGTTCTGGAGAGCAACTCCTTCGTGGCCTTCGGGGGAGCGCTCGTGCGACGCAAGAATCGGGCTTAGACTTCGTCGGAACGCCCGTTCCACTTCGGGAACGTTCGAGGCGCAATGCCGTTAAAAGACCAGCTTGAGGCTGTGGGCCTCGCTCAGGTCGGGCACCTCCCAGCGCTCCAACAGCCGCTCCAACACCGCCCCCGGGAAGGGCGGCTCGCGCTCGGCGTTGCGGCGCATCAGCTCGTCATGCTCGGCTTCGCAGTAGACCAGCTCGACGCGGGCGCGGTAATCAGCCAGCAAGCCCAGACAGCGCTGGCGCTGCTCGCGGCTGAGATTGGTCGCGTTCCACACGAACGGCTCCCCCCGGCGCAGGAGCTCTCGCGCCCGCTCGCGGGCCCGCTCGGCCACCGGTCCCTGGTCGTCGGTGGGCCGGACGCCGAGCTCGGCCCGGATGGCGTCCAGCGACACCTGGGGCAGCGAGAGCCTGCTGGCGTAGGTGTCCTTGCCCGCTCCCGGAAGTCCGCTCAGCACCGTGACCCGGCTTCGGGTATCCTCAAAGGCCTCCAACCCGGGCGAGCGCTGGGGCGAGCGGAAGTAGACATAGCGCGTGTGCTCGCTGGGGAATTCGTAGGGCTGGCTGAGGCAGCCGTGCTCGCGGGCGAGCTCGGCAAAGAGCCAGGTATCCTCGATCAGCTCCTGCTGATCGGCTGCGATGCGACCCCGCGCGTCGGCCTCGGCCAGCACCGAGAGCAGGTCGCAGCGGGCCGTCAGGCTGACCTCCAGCAAGAGGCGCAGGCTGTCCTCGCGGTCGAGGATCCAGAACGGCACCATGTGGTGACGGATCAGCGCGCACACTTGCTCGCGCCGCTCGAAGGCCACCCCCAGCCGCCAGAGGAGCGCGCGGGCCATCACCGCCCCTTTGCGGGCGTGGCCAGCCGAGGTGAGCCGTCCGTCGGGCCCGGGCCGGGTGCAGGCCGGCTTGGCCACGTCGTGCAGCAGGGCCGCCGCCCAGACCAGCTCGCGCTCGGCCTGGGGCAGCTCGCGCCAGCGCGGTAGCCAGGCCAGTTGCTCGCACACCATGCGGGTGTGGATCCAGACGTTGCCCTCGCCGTGGTATTCGGGCGCCTGGGGGCACTCTTTCATGGGCCAGAGGAAAGACCAGGCCTGGTCTAGCGCTTCCCAGTCCACCCGCCAGTGGGGCGGGCGGGGAACAGGCTCAAGCATAGAGATCCACCCCTTCGGCCAGGCGGTTGGGCAGAATGGGCCGACTCAGCCAGTGGCTGCCCGAATCGAGCACGGCCGTGAGGAAGCTGGCCCTCACAAGCTTGTAGCGGGCCTGCACCGCTCCCTGCTCTTCGACCTTGAGGTAGAGCCCCTCGCTCAGGTCCTCGGGATCGGTTTCCCTCCGCGAGCGCTCGGGGTCGAGCCCGTGCTGGGCGCACTGGTCGCTCAAGCTCTGGAGCCATTCTGGCGACTTGTAGAGAGAGGGGCGGATCATCGCGCTCAGAGCCTTCAGCGAAGGCACCTGGCCCTCGTGCAGCACCGGCACCGACACGATGGGCAGCCCCTCGAGCAGCTCGCGCCGGCGCGGCGTCGAGAGGAAGACGCCCGTCTCGGTGTCGAGCACGTCGAACTCGAGAAAGTAGTGGGGGAGGCGGTCATAGTAGACGGTGTGCTTGGCGTAGAGCCACTCTCCGTAGACCACGTAGCGGTGCCTCAGGCGCTCGAACAGCCTGGCCTGGTGGCAGGCTGCCCAGGTCTTCAGGAGGGCGAAGTGGCGCTCCCGGTCCCCTCCGGTCAGGTAGTGCCCCCGGCTCTGCAGCAAGAGCTCGCCGTCCGGCTCGAAGCTGAGCGCAGAGTTCGCGCCGTCGAGCTTCTCCTCCACCACCAGGTGGCGCCCGCTGACGGCCGTAAAGGGCACGTCCTCGAGCTCCTCGTCCCCGGGCTGGCGGCGCGAGCCTTCCAGGTGGTGGGTGCGGGGATACTTATGCACGGGCCACCGCCACCATGTGGTTGAGCACATACTCCACCCGCACCTTGCCCGCCCCGCCCTGGTAGAGAAGCTCCTGCAGGGAGTCTTGCGTGTACAGCCGCAGGTGCTCGGGATTGTCGTCTGCGTGCGAGGGCACGCTGACGATGACGGCCTGGCGGGCGAGGCGCACCGCCTCGCGCACGGCCGGGAGGGGGTCGGGCATGTGCTCGAGCACTTCCAGAGCGGTCACCACGTCGAAGCTCTGGCCGGGAAAGTCGAGCGGCCGCGCCAGGTCGGCCTGTAGAGCGGTCAACCGCTGGATGCCTCCACGGGAAACGGCCTGCAAGTCTTCGATGCGGTCCGGGCGCAGGTCAAGGCAGGTCACCTCGAGCTCGGGCAGCTCATCGAGCAGCGGCCACAAGAACACCCCGCGACCGGTGCCGAAGTCGAGCAGGCTGGCCGGTCGCAGCTGCTGCAGCACGCCCAGCACTTTGCGCACCCGGGGCAGCGCGGCCGAGCGCTTGAACTTGTGGGTGCGCAGCTCGTGGGCCCGGGCCTGCCGCATGAGACCGTCCAGGTCCGCTTCGCCCGCCAGGCCCAGCTTGCCTCGCACGAACGCGGCCAGAAGCTCGGTGTAGTAGCCTTCCATGAGGTGGGTGGTTGGAGGAGCGGGAGCTTGAGTCCTGTTCGGCGCTTGAGAGGTCGGCGTACGGACTCCAGAACCGGAGGGTCCTGCTGCACTTTTCGAGAATAACTCCTCGTGTTCATTCAGGATGGAACGCCCCTCCGCGGCTCGGGACCCTTCCAGCAGCAGCCGGCTTCCAGGACAGCCAGTCAAGACCCCGTCGAATTGCTCTCGCTCACCAGCAGCGTATCGGAGAGCAAGCCCGCCAACGATCCGGTCGGCCCGAAGCAGAAGCAGCCGACTCCATCGCAGGACCCTGCGCCCCCGCCAACCCCCACTTCCGCTCCCAGCCAGACCATTGCGATGCTCGACGAGCAGCAACCGCTGACCGTCGAGGAGAAGCGAGAGCTGGAGCAATACGGCAACCGGCTGCGGCAACGAGTCGGCCCCCTGCTGACCCCGCCGGCCGGAAGCTTGTCGCCGGAGGTGAAGCAAGCTCGAGATTACGTGCGCAATCTCGTGCAGGAGCTGGCCGGCGATGAGCTCGAGAAAGCCGGCTTGCATGTGGTGGTGAATCTCTACTCCAGCGAGCAGCTCAATGCGTTCGCTCTCAAAGACCCGTCGCTGCAGCAACCCGGACTGCTCCGGCGCCTGGCCGGTGAGGCGGTGGACGGACGTCCCATCTACGAGGTGGGGGTCAACCTGGGCACGCTGCGTCAGCTCGATTTCAAGGAGGAGCTGGCCTTCATCCTGGGCCACGAGCTGACCCACATCCTGAAAGGCCATACCGAGGAGAAGGCTCCTGAAGTCGACGAGCGGCTGAAGCGCTGGGTGTCCTCGCAGGCGCACGAGGTGGTGGCCGACGCGGGGGGCATCGAGAAGATGGTCCGAGCCGGCTACGACCCCGAGGGGGCTCTTTCAGCTCTGGAGCGTCTGCACCAGGGCAACGGGGCGGAGCAGGACGATCTTGTCCTCCAGCTTTACAGGGCCTTGAGGGCAGGAGCTTCCAGCCACCATCACGAGGGGGTTCGCCTCTCGGCCGCTCAGGCCCAGGTAGAGCACTTGCGACGAACCGAGGCGGCCGCGCTTCCCGGAGGTGGCCTGACCCCCCTGCCTCAATTCGACCTCGGCGATCCGACTCGCATCCCGGTTCCTCGCAAGGAGTTCGAGAAGGTGGCCCGAGAGGTGGCCGACATGGCCGAGGCCATGCTCGACCCGGGGAAGCGCGTCGCCCGTTATGGCGAGTTCGGCAGCTACTACTACCTGCCTCCCGATGGAGCCCTGGACCCGGAGTTGAGCTGGCGCAACGACAATCAGTTGCGCAGTGAGGTTTTCATGCAGGCCGTTCGTCGCCTGGATCAGGCCGGGGCAAAAGGACAAGACAAGGTGGACGTCGCGCTGCACCTTTATGAGGCGATGCACACGCAGTGGATCGGGGGCCTTGATCTCAACGAGGAGCATAGTCGCGAGCTTCTGAGCTTCCTGACGCGTCACAGCACGGGAGCCGGGGGGTGGAAGGCTTCCGGGCTGCTGGCCGGGCTCAAGACCGAGCATGAAGGCAAGCCCGTCTTCATGCACGCTGACTTTGCCGTCGATGTGCTGAGCTCACGCGCTTTCCAACGAATCTTCCCGCAGCTAGCCGAGCGGAGCCCGGAGTGGAGGGCGCTCGGAGAGCAGGTTCCGGAGATGCTGCGGATGGACAACTCCACCGGGGAGCTGGCTGCCGGCGAGAACTTCTGGCACCAGATCGGCGCCGCTCTCGATCCCTGGAACCAGACCTCCGAGCTCGGGAAGAATTCTCTGGTGGCGGGTCTCGAGCGCATCGCTTCCGAGCCTGCCGAGCGCTCCAGAGCGGAGAGCTGGAAGTTTGTTCAGGGTCTCAACCGCCTCCTGGGCGGCCCTGGCGCCGAATCGATTCGAAAAGCCCTCCATCCAATGACGGATCGATTCTGCAAGTGGCGCGAGCGCGAGGTGCTGGAGGTCCTGGATGGTCCCCCCTACAGCCGGCAAGCAGAGATCGGAGAGACGCTGGCCGCCCTGGAGGATTCGCACCAGAAGTTCCCCATCGGGGAAGACCTGCGCACGAAGCTCGCTCCCCTGCTCCTGGGCTTTGCCCGCCATGCGAACCAGGAGCGGGACCTGCTTCTCGGTCGCTACCAGCCCTCTTTGTCATTGGGCCACCAACCCTTCCTGGCCAATCTGCTGGTGGACCTCCTGCAGTCGCCCGAGACCTCCCCCGGCGACCGCAAACAACTGTTCCGATTCCTGGTAGACCATCTGCCTCACGATTCGAGCGCTTCCAGGGATGGGGCCCGGGCCGAGCCGTTTCGGCGACTGAAGGGCTACCTCTCCGGCCTCAGCCGCGAGGAGGTCCTGGAGATGGTCGCTACGGATCGGACCGCTCGGAGCAGCAGGATGCTCGGTCGAGCCCTGGCTCTCAACCCGAGCATGCTCGATACCGCCATGCTGGGTCGAATTGCCCGGCACAAGAACCTCGAGCGAGATCAGGTCGACGTGGTGGCAGCGTCGCGTCACCGCGAGCAGAACCTGCGTCTGAGCATCCTCGGTCTGCTTGGCTATGATCGGGAGTCGTCCCAGCAAAGGGCGCAGGAATTCAAGTTTTCTGACCTGCAGTCGATGACCGGCTCGCTGGCCGATCTTCGTCTTCGCAGCCAGGCGATGCGCACGATGGAGAAGGCGACACAGGGCGCCCATGTCGGGATGGACTGCGCCGTCTTCATGATGGATATCCTGTGCGCAAGTCAGAAGCAAGCGCCCGATGCCGGGGCCTGGTATCAGGCTTTCTCGCGCATTGTTGAGAGCAACCCTCTGGTGCTCGACGGGCGCTCGGCTTATCGAGACGAGCTCGAAAGCTATCTTCTCCCGCACCTGGAGAGCCTGCCCCCGGGCGAATTGCAGGAGTGGCTCCTTCGTCCCCACGTGCTGGGGATGCTGAAGGCGGAGAGCGCAGCCGGTCTGCTGGTGCGATTGGCCGATGGACAGCCGCATCAGGACATCGCCCCTCTGGCCGAGCGGGTGCAGGCTCTGGATGGGGCTTTCGAGCTGCAGTCAAAGCACCCCCTGATCCACCAGATCTTCAAAGAGCAACTGAGCGAGCAGGCCCGCCTCCAACCTGGCCAGCTCGACCAGGTCTTTCCGCCCCGGGAGGGCTCGCTGGAGCACGCGGCTGAATCCCACGCGGGGCACCTGCGGGGCCTGTCAGCCATGGTGGCGGCGGTCCGCAGTCGTCAGACCGAGGAGCAGCTGCACTTTCTGGACTATCTGCTCGGCCGTCGCGACGACATGCCGCTCTTCGTGGAGGAGCTTCAGCGGGCCCTGGAGGCTCGACTGGGAGGCGCTGCCGAGAATGTCTCTCTGGTCGAAGTCGTCCGCAACGGGCGCAGCCAGATGAGCCGAGCCGAGCCGATGGCGCGCTTGCTGGTCACCAACAGTTTCCTGGCGGGGCCGAGCTCGATTCTGGCAACCGAGCAGGGCCAGGGCAAGCTGCTCGATCACCTGTTGGCCAGAGTGCGCCCGGAGCGCCAGCAGCTGGCCCGCAACCTGGCGGAAGTGTTGCTCGAGTCGCACGGCCGCAGCGAATCGTTGGCCGTGGCCTTCGTCCTTTCCCAGCCCGCCCCGGGCGGGAAGGGTGAGTTGGACGAGGCCTCCATCCTGAACAGCCTCTTCGATGCCTACGGGGTTCCGGGAATCAAATTCAAGCAGTATCTCGCCTTCACCAGTGATTTTGCCGAGTTCCGCAGCGCCTTCGAGTCCTCTCAGGATGCAGCGATGCCGCTCAATTATTACCAGTGCATTCGACTCTTGGAGAAGCGGTTTGACGGTCAGTGGCCCCAGGCGCTGGAGGTCGAGAAGTTGCTGGGCAGCGGCTCGGTCAATCTGGCCCTCAGCTACGAGGACAGGGCTACCGGTGAGACCGGTGTTGCCAGCGTGGCCCGAGAGAGCGTGGATGTCGCCTCGGAGTATGACTTCCAGCGGCTCGACCGACTGCTCGGATTGCTGACCCGCACCCCCGAGCAGGAGGAAAAGTACGGTTTCCTCAAGGGCCTGGCCCGGGTCATCCGCAAGTCGGTGACCCTCGAGTTTGACAAGGATGCGGCCTTCGGCATGCAGCAGCAGGTGCAGCCCCTGTATAACCGGCAGGTGAACGGCTGGAACGTCCGCACCGTCGAGGCCTTCAGCCAGGAGCACCAGACCATCTTCATGCAGAAAGCCCCGGGGCAGACGGCGCGGAAGGTGCTGCAATCGGATCCACACACCTATCGCTCGGCGATGGGGGCCCTGGCCCAGGTGGAGATGGACGTGCTGCTCGGGGTGGATGCCTCCGGCTCGGCCCGCCCGGTGCCCCTGCACGCCAATCCGGACTTTCACGATGGTCAGGTCTTGATCGATCCCGAGACCCGCACGGTGACCCTGCTCGATTTCGGCCAGGCGGTTCCCCTCAGCAATGCCGAGCGAGACTACGGGCTCGAGTTGCTGGAGATCCTCGGTGGTGCCGTGCCAGCCGAGAACGGTGCCCAACGGCTCAACCAGAGGGCTCCTCAGAGCGCCGAGCCCCTCCGTCCCGAGGAATTGACGGCGCTGCTCGAGCGAGGCGAGCCGATGGATGCGTTCGTTCGGTTGCTGGGCCTGATGGAGCGGAAAGGCAACCCGGTTCCGCTCGGCACGGTCCACTGGGTGCTGGCCGTGAATCGGCAGCGGGCCCTGGGGGCCAAGATCGGGAAGCCGGTGGACCGGGCCCTGAAGGGTCTGGTTTTGACACGTCGTCTGGGAGGGTCCCTCGAGTCTTACAACCGCGTGCGCCAGGCCGGTCGGCAGCTGGAGCAACTGGCGGGAAGTCTTATCCCGGGGCCCCTGGGCAGGCGGTTCGGCCTCGCATCCTGAGCCTCTTTGCTAATTTTCAGCTTTTTTTCAGCGTCGGCGAGCAAACTGTGGCGCCATGCACGTGCAGGTCGCCAAGTCTCACCTCCTGGAGGACCTCCGCCAGCGGGCCACCCGCCTGGAGCCGCACCTGTCCAACCCCGCCACCGACATCGCCTACCGCCAGCTGAAGCAGCGCATCGACTTGCTGGAGAAGAACCCGGGCGACACGGTGCAAGACGTGCAGCGACATCTCCGCGCTCAGGCTCGCAAGGCGAGCTACAAGCTTGGTGGCAAGCTTCTCTTGAGCGGAGCGCTCTTTGCCGGGCTGGTCACCCTGATCGCGAAGGGGCAGAACGGGGTGCTGGGCACCCTCGCTTCGTTCGGATGTCTTGGAGGCTCCATGGGAGTGGGCCTCTGGTCCGTCGTCGATCAGGTGGACCGCGAGATGGCCCTGGAGGCGGATAGAGCCCTGAACGAGGAGCTGGCCGCCAGGAGTTACTCGCCAGCCACCGGGAGCCCGGTCGCGTCGCCCACGGTCTCGCTGGGCGGCGAGGCCACCCTCGGCCAGCTGCGCAGCCTGCTGCGCGCGACCCAGACCGTGCTGGAGTCTGAGCACAAGCCCGAAGCGGCCCCCGCACGCGAGCTCCTGAAGAAGGACCTCAAGCGGCTCAAAGGTCCCGACGACAAAACCCTGGAGGGCAAGCGTCTCGAGATCCTGCAGCGCGGCGCTCTGGTCGGTCGCATCGGCTCGGCGTCTCCCTGGGTCTTCGGGATCGGCATGCTGATCGCGGGGTCGGGCCACCCGGCCATCGGGTTCCCCCTCGCAGGGCTCGGATTGGCCGTCCTTCCCATCCTCATCATCCAGGACCAGGACAAGCAGCTCGAGATCCTGGACCGCTGGCAGCCGCAGTTGGAATCCTTCCGCGAGGCTGACAAGGAGGCCCAGAAGGTCCGCGAGTGGAGCATCGAGGGAACCGGTAGCGGTATCGTGGAGGGCGAGCATGCGGTCCAGGTGGGCGGGGTGATGGTCCGGTTGCGGCCAGCACGGGGAGCGCTCGCGCAAGCGCCAGCCGATAGACCCCTGGAGCCGCGCGTGAGCCTTTCTCTGCGGGTCCAGCGGACCTCCGAGACCGGATCTCGGCCCAAGATGGGATCCCCTGGCAGGGTGTGGATCCCATGCTGAACGTGGGATATCCCACGCCCCGACCGAGGATTCACAAGAAATCTGGGATCGTCAGGCTGCTCGCGAGAGATTGGCGTACGGGATGATCCGGCCGTGGAACAAGTCCAGGAAGTCCGCTCTCCGATGTCCTCCTGCGTAAACCGCACGGTGTGCATCGCGAGAGCGTTCTGGCGCCTGGCGTCCCAACGAGGGTCGTGGCCTGTGCCGTCCACCTCCAAGTTCAGGTGGTGAATGGGCTGACGGGCTCGCGGATTCCGCACAGAAAATCCATCGTGATGGGAAAGTCGGGATGGGCGAAGGTTCGCACGCTCACTTTGGGGATCAGAATGTAGCGCACGTTGGTGCAAGCTCCGATCAGGCAGGGCACCGAGCAGTCGCCCACATAGCGATGTTCCTTCGGGTGGGTCACGAAGTGGCGACGGAATTGGATCCCGAGCGGCGAGGCCAGGGAGGGCTCGGTTCCCCCCAAGATATGCTTTAACTGGAACGTCCATTCCGGGCTGGAGTCGCTCGGGGTCAGGGTCAGGAACGCTCTGCCAGACTCCGAGCAGGCATCGACGAGCCGCTTGATCCCCGGGCCAAAGGCAGCCATGGCAGACTTCAATCGCTCGTGGCCGAACCGCTCGATATCAGGCCAAAAATGATGCTTGTCCTGGAACCATTTGTCCCGAGAGGAGCGGCTGCGCCAGAGGTCGGGGTGGAGCAGCAGCGCCGGAAGGTTTGTCTTGAGATGCGGAGCCACGAGCTCGAGATGAGCCGGGGACGGTTTGCGCAAGCCCTGTTCGTAATCGCAGACCCTTCTTGCATCCACGGTCGAGAGAATAGCCAGCTGAAGCTGACTCAGCCCTGCCCGGGTGCGCAGGTCCCGAAGATGGAGGTGGAGAGGTTGTTGTAGCTTCATAGGACCAGCTTGACAGAGCACGGTTAATGGATTGTTGCCGGTTCCTTGCTGCGAGATTGCCCAAAGTTTGCCATTCGATGAACGAGATCCCGGAGCACTGGACGAGAAGCCAGTTCCCTCTCGATGGGCAGCCGGCTCCGAGACTTCGATCACTGAGAGTTGCCAGGCCTGGTCAAGCATCCCGCCCTCCCTTGCCCAGCGCCAGCGTCAGGTCCGAAAACGGCGAGACACTCTCCCCACCGTCGTGCTAGAGTGGCCTGGTGACGCTGGATGACGAGACTTGCTACCGGGCTCTGTCGGCGCGAGACCCCCGCTTCGACGGGCAGTTTTTCGTGGCCGTGTGCAGCACCCGGATCTACTGCCGCCCCATCTGCCCGGCCCGCCGCCCGGCTCGCCGGAGCTGCGCGTTCTATGCCAACGCGGCCCAGGCCGAGCGGGCCGGTTACCGGGCTTGCCTGCGTTGCCGTCCCGAGCTTGCGCCGGGGCAGGCGCCGGTGGACGCCGTCTCGCGCCTGGTGCAATCGGCCGTGAAGTTGATCGACGAAGGTTTCTTGAATGAGGCTTCGCTGGAAGAGCTGGCCGGAAGGCTCGGGGTGAGCGCTCGCCATCTGCGCCGCTCGATGCAGAGCGAGCTGGGCGTCTCACCGGTGGGCCTGGCCCAGACCCGGCGTCTGGCGATGGCCCGCCAGTTGTTGCGCGACTCCGAGCTGAGCCTGACCGAGGTTGCGTTTGCCTGCGGGTTCGGCAGCCTGCGCCGCTTCAACGCGTTGTTTCAGGAGCAGTTCGGGCGCCCCCCTTCGTCTCTGCGCTGCGAGGGCCCTCCGGCGAGCGGGCTGAGCCTGCGGCTGGATTACCGTCCACCTTATGATTGGGCCGGGATGCTCGCATTTTTGCGCGCCCGGGCCGTGACCGGCCTGGAGTCGGTGAGCGATCACGAGGTTCGCCGTCTGACCCCGCAGGGCGAGATTCTGGTTGGCCACCACCCCGCCAGGCCGGCGTTGGTGGCCCGCCTGCCGCTCTCGCTGGCCCGTCAGACCCTGAGCCTGCGCGCCCGCCTGCGCAGTCTCTTCGACCTGGACGCCCATCCGGCCGAGATCGCGCAGGTGCTCGGGCCTGGTTACGACGCCGGACTGCGCGTACCCGGGGCGTTCGACCCTTTCGAAATGGCGCTGCGCGCGGTGCTGGGCCAGCAGGTCAGCGTGCGGGCAGCCACCACGCTGGCGGGGCGCCTGGTGGCCCGCTACGGAGGCTTCTTTCCCGGCCCACAGATGCTGGCCGAGGAAGACCCCGAAGAGATCGCCTCGCTGGGCCTGCCCAGGGCGCGGGCGCGCAGCCTGGTGAGCCTGGCCGGCAAGGTGGCATCAGGCGAGCTGCGGCTGGATGGCAGCCAACCGCTCCAGGAAACGCTGAGCAAGCTGGAAAGCCTGCCCGGCATCGGCCCCTGGACCTCGCACTACGTGGCCCTGCGGGCGCTGCACTGGCCGGATGCGTTTCCTCAGACCGACCTGGGCGTTCGCAAGCTGCTGGGCCCGAAGGCCCTCGAGCTGGCCGAGCGCTGGCGTCCCTGGCGCTCTTACGCCGTCATGCACCTGTGGACGAAAGGAAACCTGCCCTGATGTTGACGATGGAAAGCCCGCTCGGCCCCCTGACCCTGACCGCCCGGCACAACCGCCTGGTGTCGATCCTGTTTGGAGAGGCCCGGGGGGGCGAATCGAGCGATCCGGTGTTGCACGATGCGCGTCGTCAGCTCAGGAATACTTTGATGGAAGCCGGCGAGCCTTCGAGCTTGCGCTGGGGACCAATGGCACTGCGTTTCAGGAGCAAGTCTGGAGGTCGCTGGTCGGCATCCCCTTCGGCCAGACCGCCAGCTACGCCGAGGTAGCCCGCCTGATCGGCCGGCCACGCGCGGTGCGGGCTGTGGGCGCGGCCAACGCTCGCAATCCGCTGGCCATCGTGGTGCCCTGCCATCGAGTCATCGGCAGCGACGGCCAACTGACCGGCTACGCCGGGGGCCTGGAGAGCAAGCGCTGGCTGCTGGCCCACGAGGGTCACTCTCTGCGGGCAGGTGTATCTAAAGTGCAAGGCCTTTGGTCTTGCACTTTACAACGCGCTGGAACGCAGTTCCGGCGCGTTCGTTAGATTGTGTTAATGTGCAAAACCAAAGTGCGAGCACATTAATCATTTCTGACCCGGCGGTCCCCCAACCGGCTCTGACTCCCGGCGAACACCCGCACCGGGGGACCGGCTTGCACCTCCAATCTCACCGCAAAGGCCTGCTCAAGCCTGTCCACCGTAAGTACCTCGGCCGGGGCTCCGCAAGCCACCACCCGGCCCGCTTTCAGCAAGACCAGCCTGTGGCAGAACAGGGCCGCCAGGTTGAGATCATGCAGGGAGACAGCCAGAGCCTGCCCCTGAGCCGCCAGAGAGGACAGGAGTCGCATCAGATCCAACTGGTAGGCCACGTCCAGGTGGGAGGTGGGCTCGTCGAGCAGCATGACCTGGCCTTCCTGGGCCAGGGCCTGGGCGATTCGCACACGCTGGGCCTCTCCCCCGGAGAGCTCGCTGAAGCGGCGATCGGCCAGCGCCTCGACCCCGGTGGCCCGCATCGCTTGACGCACCGCCTCCTGGTGAGCGCCCTCTTGCAGCCCCGGGCCGAGCATGCGGGCATAGCGCCCCATCATCACCAGCTCGTTACAACGAAAGGGAAAGGGCAGCTCCACCTGCTGGGGCACGTAGGCCAGCCGGCAGGCCAGATCGCGGCGCCGGTACTCGCTCAGCGAGCGTTCCTCCAGCAGCACTTTTCCGCTGGCGGGGGTCAGCACGCCCGCCAGCACCTTGAGCAGGGTGGACTTGCCTGAGCCGTTGGGCCCCAGAATTCCTACCAGCTCACCCTGCTCGAGCTGCACGGATACCTCGTGCAGGACCGGGGTGGAGCCGTAGCTGCAGCTCAGGTCGGAGCCTCGCAGGCTCACGTCAACCTCCGACGGCTGTAGAGCAGCCAGAAGAAGAACGGGGCTCCCAACAGGGCGGTGATCACGCCCACCGGCAGCTCCAGGCCGGGGCGCAGACTGCGCGCCAGGGTATCGCACAAGACCAGGAACATGGCCCCGCCCAGGGCCGCCGCGGGCAGTAGCAGGCGGTGGTCGGGGCCCACCAGGCCGCGACAAAGATGAGGCACGATCAGTCCCAGAAAGCCGATCAGTCCGCTCACCGAGACGGCCGCGGCGGTCAGCAGCGTGGCCCCCAGCAAGACCCACAGCTTGGCCCGCTCGGCCGGCAGGCCCAGGGGGATGGCCGCCTCTTCACCCAGAGTCAGCAGGTTCAAGCTCAAAGCCCCGTAGTAGAGCCCGCCCAGGCCTATCACCAGGTAGGGGAGGATGAGCGGCAGCTGGCTCCAGCGCGCGTCGGCCAGGCTGCCCATGAGCCAGAACACGATGCGTGCCATGTCCTGGCGCGCAAGGGTGAGCATGAAACTGACCAGAGACCAGAGGAACGAGCCCACCACCACGCCTGCCAGCAGGAACGTGTCCACCGGCAGGGCCCCTCCGATGCGGGCCAGGCGCACAATGAACAGCATCGCTCCTACTGCCCCCGCGAAAGCAGCCAGGGGCAGCACCGAAGTGAGTCCCAGCAGGAAGGCCAGGGCCGCCCCCAGGGCCGCCCCCGAGCTGGCCCCTACCACGTAAGGGTCGGCCAGGGGATTGCGCAGGAGAGCCTGAAAGGCCACTCCGGCGCTGGCCAGACAGGCGCCCACGCAGGCTCCCAGCAAGGCTCGCGGCAGTCGGATGTCCAGCAGGATGGCTCGAGTCACGTCGTCGAGCTCGAGCAGGTTGATGCTGATGCTGCCCAGCGAGACGGCCACCGCCAGGCAGGCAGCCAGTCCCAGCAGTCCCAGCAGCATCAGGCCCCCCAGACGGGCGATCATGGACTCAGAAACCCCCCCAACTGCTCCACAGCCTGGGGGAGCCGCAGGGTGGGCCGCACCAGGAGGTCTGGCTCCATGCGATAGATCCGTCCGCTTCGGACTGCGGCCAGGCGGTCCCAGCCGGGCCGGGAGCGGGCCTCCTCGACCTGGCTCACGGTCAGCACGATCACCTCGGGCTGGCGCAGCAGCAGGTCTTCCACGCTGATGCTGGGGTACTGCTGGCGGTCGGCGTAGACGTTGCGACCTCCGGCCAGAGTGATCAGCTCGTCCACGAACGTGCCGCCCCCCGTGGTCATGAGCGGTTTGTCCCAGATCTCCACGAAGACCCTTACTCCCGGACCGGGGGGCGGTTTCAGGCGTGCCAGCTGACCTTGCAGCTCCTGACCGCGAGCCTCGGTCCCGGTGGCTTTGCTCAGCTCGGCCAGGGCTTTCCGCAACCCGCTGAGGCTCTGAGAAGGCAGGCTCAGCACCGGCAGGCCGAGCTCGCGCAGGCGAGTGATCTCTCGCGGTTGCATGCCCGGGTCGGCCACGACCAGATCTGGTTGTAGAGCCAGAATGCGCTCATAGTCGGGGGCCATGTCGCCCACCCGGGGCAGCCCCTCGACTTCGGGGGGATAATGGTCGTTGGCCGTCACGCCGATCACGCGGGGGCCGGCTCCCAGTGAAAAGAGAACCTCGGTCAGGCTGGGCACGAGGCTGATGATGCGCTGGGCGGGACCGGGGGTCGTCGCACGGGGGGCAGGGGCGCAGGAGCAGAGCAGGGCCAGCGCGAGCAGCGCGCTCAGAATCCGCATTCGGACGCCCCGCCTCTCTTTCTGGCTCAGCGGCGCCCTGCCCGCCTCTTGTCCGGAGGGGGCCGCTGGTCACGCGCCGTGCCGGTCCCTGACTTCGCGGCTCCGTGCCTCCTGGGAGGCCTTTCGCTTACAGTGGCGGCAACCGTGCCGGATTCTCACCGGCTTTCCCGAACTCCCGACGCCCGAGACACTTCTCTCAAGCTGGCGCCCTCCCCTGTTCGCAAGTCGGATACAAACAATTCACATCGGTTTCATTTTCTTAACTTGCCTACCTGGGGGAGTCCCGGTCGCAGTGGTAAGATGCAAACACGACAAGGAGGTTGACCGATGGACCCACTCACTGCACTGACGGCCCTGGGTGGCCCCGGAGATGCCAGCTCGATCGGCGGTTACGCTCCCATGGGGTTGGGGGCAGCGCTCAATCGTCTGGGCGGACCGATGGGGCTCGACGGGGCCATGATGCAGCAGTTCAACATGCAGCAGTATCTGATCGGGATGCTGATGGGCCTGATGGTCGGCCAGTCGGCCGGCCTGGGGGGAGCCGGGGCAGCCACCTCCGAGAGCGGGATCGCCCCGGGAGGGCTCGCTGGCGTGCCTCTCTTCAATAACGGCGGTGGCGCAAATGCGCCGACGGGCGTGGGCAACACGGGCAACACGGGCACCGCTGGCGGCGTGACCCCCAGCGGTAACTCCGGCAGCGATGCCGTCGAGCTGGGTCGAAAGTTCATCGGTCAGAACTCGGCCGACATCAAGGGCAAGCTGCCCAAGTTCACGGCAGCGGGCGGCCAGACCAACAATTGTGCTGATTTTGTCAGCTCGCTTCTGGAGAGCACCGGCAAGCTGCAGGGACATCACGTGAACGTCAAATCCATGGAGCAGGCTCTCATCAAGCAGGGCTGGCGTCGCATCCCCGCCAGCCAGGCCAAGCCGGGCGATGTCTGGATGAATCACTCGCGCGGTCACGTGGAGCTCGTCACAGCCGCCGGTGGCACGCGCACCATCGGCTCCAACAACGATCGCCCCGGTCACCAGGTGATCTCAGAACGCAATAAGGACCCCAACAGCGGGATCTACTACACGAAATGAGCTACCAGAGCGCCCCGGTCGACCTCGAGCACCCCAGCTTCGGGTCGCTTCTGTCCGCCCTCAAGGAAGTTCACGAGGGCCGTCTTCCGACCGACGTCCTGCTCACCTACCAGAGCGCCCTGGCCGCCGAGCTGCGCGAGTCTCGCGCGGCCGTGACGGCCGTCACCGGTCCCGAGGAGGTGCGCGAGGCGCTCGAGGAGCAGCAAAAGATGACCTGCACCGCACTGGACATCTCTCAGATCGCGGTGGATGCGCTGGGGGAGTATGTCGCCAGCCCCTCCCCGGAAACGATGGCCCAGTGCGTGCGCACGTTCTTGCAGGCCCAGGAGGTCATGGGTCAGTTGCACGTCTATCTCGACGGCCTGGTGGCCGGCTGATCAGATACCGTTGGAGGAGAGTCGCTCGCGGTGCTCCCAGCCGGCCGCCAGAATCTGCCTGGCGGCGTCGGCGGCCGAGTTGGGACGGCCCATGGCCAGGGCGGCTTTCTCCATCTCTTCGCGCTTGACCGGGTTTTGCAGGAGGTCCAGGGCGTGCTTGCCCATGTCCTTCAGGTCGCTGGCCCAGCGGCCCACACCGGCCGCGGTCAGGCGCCTGGCGTTCTGGGTCTCGAGCCCGGGGATGGGGTCAAAGATCAGGATGGCCCGGCCGCGGGCCAGGATCTCCGAGGTGGAGAGGCCGCCCGGCTTGGAAACGATCAGGTCGCAGGCGTCCAGGTAGTCCACCATGTTGTCCACGAACCCCAGCGCCTGCACGGGATGGCTGAAGGTCTCCGCCTCCAGTGCCTGGCGCGCCCCCTGGTTCTTGCCGCACACCACCGCGAGCTGAAAGTCGCAGGGCAGGTCGTCCAGGGCCCCCACGGTCTTGTTGAAGTTGACCGCCCCCAGCGCCCCCCCCAGCACCAGCACGAACGGCTTCTCCGGGTCGAGGCCCAGTTTCTTCTTCATCTCGCTTCGGTCTTGAGGGGGCCGAGCGAAAGTTGGCCGGATGGGGATGCCGGTGACCGATACCTGGCCTTTGTCCACGCCAAAGCGCGCCAGGTCGTCCCGGGTGGACTCGGCGGCAACATAATAGCGCGAGATACCCTCCTGGCTCCAGATCTGGTGGGCCCCGAAGTCGGTCACCACGGCGTGCAGGGGGGTGTCGATTTCCTGCACCTCTTTCCAGTAGCTCAGCAGGTCGGCGGTGGGCGCCTGGGTTGCCACCAGCACGTCCGGTTGCTCGGCTTGAATCCGGTCCAGCAGGTCCTCGGTCAGAAAGGCTTCCACCTTCACGGTCTGGCGCAAGAGCCATCGATGGAGGGGAGCTCCCTCAAAGCTTAGCTCGAAACCCCAATTGCGCAAGGCCTTGCTGATGGGACCAACTTCCAGCGCTCTTTCGGCTGCCGTCGAAAAGGGGACCGGGTTGTTGGAGAGGTCGGCGTGGTTGATGATCTCGACCCGGGCTTGCGAGCACTGCTCCTCCAGAGCCTCCTTGACCGAGCGAGCGGCTGAGGCGTGACCGCCAGTGTAGCTGCCATGCAGCAGCCAGATCTTGAGCGGGGCTGGCTCGCTTTGCTCGAAGCGGTCGCTTTGACCTTCGACCTGGGCGCAGTGAATGGGCTTGACCAGGGTAGCCGTTGCTTTGCCTGAGATCGAGGTAATCATGCGTTGCATCATAGCTCACGTGGCTGAAAGGGAGTTGAAAAGCAACAGGCCGTTAACCCGCGGAAACATGAGGGTAACCTGGTTCGGGCCGGGCTGTGACACAATGGCCCTCAGAGAGAGAAACAGGAGGAGCCCATTTCGTGACCGTCCAGACCATCACCCCGGCGCTCAGCGCCTATCGCCCCAGCGCACCCCAGCAGGCCGCCCCCAGCCTGTCGTCTCCGGAGGAAAAGCTGACGCTGACTCAAGACGAGGCTCCCCGCAAGGGCAATATCGCCAGCGGTGTGGCCCTGGCCGTGATCGGCACCGGCCTGGTGGCCGCCGCTTCTATCGGCATCCCCAGCATGTTTGGTCTTCCGGCTATCGCCGCCGTGCCCACCGGCACCCTGCTGAACGGCGCCATGCGCATCTGCGGCCTGCTGGCCTTCAGCGGCGCCTCCGATCAGTGGGCCCAGGGCGACGACAACCGCGTTCTGCGAGGCTCCTTGCTGTGCGCCGGCGGCGTCCTCGGCATGGCCAGCGCGGCCGGGGTATTCGGCCACGTGGGTGGGCTCACGGCCGTGGCCATGGGCCTGGGGGGCTTCTTCACCACCCTGGGCGGCATCAGCAAGCTGAGCGGGGCCAAGAGCGAGGCCTAGAGCCGCACCCGGAGGAGAGCGGGCAGGTTTCGCCATCGCTGCGCCAGGCTTCAGACCTCGTCCGGCAGCACGCTCGGGATCGCCGCAAACCCCTGCGGCGGACGTGGCCCCGGGTACTGGTAATAGTTGCACTGCAGCATGCCGTTGTAGAGCTTACGCTTGCGGATCGCCTTGCGTCCAAAGGCCCTCTCGAACTCGCTGTCGGAGGTCAGGCAGTACAATGACCAGGTTTTCAAGCGCTCGGTGACGCGCCCGAGCTCGGCCGCCAGGGCCCGGGCCGCCGGCCTGTCCTGCTGGCGCTCGCCGTAGGGCGGGTTGGTGATCATCACGGCATACTCCTGATCGGGCGCAAAGTCGCGCACTTCGCGGCGTAAGAGCGAGACCCCGACTTTGCCCAGCCCGGCGGCATGCACGTGGTAGCGAGCCAGGCTCAGCACCCGCGGGTCAGCGTCGCTGCCCAGGAGCGCCAGGCGTCGGTTCCGGAGGTGGCGGCTCTCTGCCTGGCGTCGAGCCCGTTCCCAGCGCGAGCGCCCGATCCAGGGCCAGCCTTCGCTGGCAAAGTTGCGGGTCAGCCCGGGGGCCCGGTCGAGCGCGATCCAACCAGCCTCGATCAAAATTGTGCCTGAGCCGCAGAACGGATCATAGAGGGCCCGGTCAGGCTGGTAGTAGCTCAGCAGCACCAGCCCTGCGGCCAGGGTCTCGCGCAAGGGGGCCTCGGCGGTCAGCTTGCGATAACCCCGGCGATGAAGGCCCGGTCCGCTCGAATCCAGGGAGATGGTGGCCTGATCTTTCACCAGGGCCACCCTCACCTTGAACATCGGCCCGTCTTCCGGAAAGCGCTCCACGGGATAACGAGCCTTCAGGCTCTCCACGATGGCTTTCTTGACGACCGCCTGACAGGCCGGCACGCTGGAGAGCTGGGAGTTATGGCTCATGCCTTCGACTGGAAAGGCCGCCTGGCGGGGCAGGAGGTCGGGCCAGGGCAGGCCGCGCACGCCGCTGAACAGATCCTCGAAGCTGTGGGCTGGAAAACGGCCAGCCACCACCCACACCCGGTCGGCGGTACGCAGCCACAGATTGGCCTGGCAGAGCTCCTCGGCACTGGCTTGAAAGGTTACGCTGCCGTTTTCGGACCGGATACCCTGAACCCCGATGGCTTCCAACTCGCGGGCCACAACCCCCTCCAGGCCGAAGGCGCAGGTGGCCGAGCACTCCAGGGTGCGGCTCACGTTACCGGGCAGTCTCTTCCTCCTCGACGACCGTCATCTCGACCGCCGTCACCTCCAGCGTGAGGCACGTGTTGCCGAGTCGGAGAAGGTCCTTGGACTCGAGCAAGAGACGTCCTGAGGTGGGCACCTCGGCGCTCCAGGCGAGCCCTTCCATCGTGCGCTGGATGGCCACGGGACAGGCGGTTGGCAGGAGCTGATACTTGCCGTCCGGCTCGCTCCAGCGCAACACGGCGTGGTCAGGACAGACGAGCTCGTCGCGGAGCAGCACGGCGTTGGGCTGCTCTTCCCCCGTGTCCCGGCCCAGGGCCATGGTGCCCTTGAGGGGGAAGGACTGCCCGGCATCGGGGCCTTCCACCACATGGAGGCGGAATTCGTTGCGCTGCCCCCCTTTACTGCCCCCCATGGTGATGCGCACGGCTACCTTGCGTGTCTCGGTAGGCATGGGAACATGGGGCCTCTTGCTCTGCAGCGGAGCAAGCCCGGGAGGGGCGTCGCCCGACGAGGAGGCTCCGGCCGCGGTCTGAGCCACCATGGGGGCCACCGGACCGGCCCAGCGTCGCTCGATTTGCTGGATCTGCAGCACCACCTTGCCGATGGTGATGGAATCGTCCGGCTCGAGCAGGCGCGGATCCTCGGCAGGGGTCGCGTTGATCATGGTCGGATTGGTCTGGGATCGGTGATGAAGGATATAGCTGTTCTGCTCATCATCCCAGAACAGCTGAGCGTGAATGCGAGAAACCGTGTCGTCATAGAGGAACACGTAGCCCGGCGCGCGTTCGCCCGGGTTGGCCGCGCGCCCGATAGTCAGCTCCCTGGTATCGAGAGGAAACACCTGTCCGCGACCCGTACCCTCGATGATCTTCAGTTGAAAGCCGGAGCTAAACGGAGGCATGCGCTGCTTGGTCTCCTCGTGAGCTAAAGGCGCGGCCGAAAGGACCGTGCCGATCAACAGAACTCTGCCACGATCCCGGTCGCTTCTCTCTTGCTTCGGAGGGGGAGTTCCTCCCCGTCCACACGAGGGCTTGCGGCCGGGCTCCTGGACGACCCCCCGAATCGCTTTCGCGGGTGGTCAGGGGCGAACCTGCATCGAGTAGCGCCCTCCACTGGCCTCTTTCAGGCCCTGGGAAAGTTTCTGGGGGTCGGTGATGGTGTCATCGAAGCTCACCTCGGCAGTGGACTTGCCGAAATTCACATTCACTGACTTCACCCCGGGCAATTTGCTCACGATGGCCCGCACACGGCTGGCGCAGGTGCCTCCTCAGGTCATGCCCTGGACGGTAAAGTTGGCCGTAGACGTGGCTGCCAGAGCGGGGAGCAGCAACGCCAGCAATAAAGCAAGCAGCATTCTCTTCATGGTGAAAGGCTTCGTGCCGGGGCGCAGGCCTCCTGTGCCGGGTGACGAAAGGCAGGGCCGTGAAAGGGTGGCTCTGGCTCTTGGTTCTGGCCCTCACGCTTCCGGTCGTGGCCGGCGCAATCGACTTCGCCGCCTGCTTTGCTGCCCTGGAGCTCCGTCCGGGGCGCTTGCTCTTGAAGGCGGGTCCATGATCTCGCTGGTGGACGTGAGCAAGTCGTACGGGGGCCACACCGTGCTGAGCAAGGTCAACCTGGCTCTGGTGGCCGGTCAACGTCTCGGCCTGATCGGCCGCAACGGAACCGGCAAGACCACCCTGCTCAAGATTCTGGGCGGCCAGCTCGAGCCAGACTCGGGTCACGTGGCGGCCACGCCCGGGTTGGAGGTGGGCTACCTGGGCCAGGAGGGACAGCTGAGCCCCGAGGTGAGCCTCTACGAGGAGATGAACGCCCTCTTCGACCGGGTGCGGGCCATGGAGGCCGAGTTGCGAGCCCTGGAGGGCGAGATGGCCACGCTCTCTGGCTCGGAGCTCAAGTCGATCATGGAGCGCTACGCCCGTTTGCAGACCGAGTATGAGCACTCCGAGCCCCAGACCATCGACGCCCGCATCCGAACGGTGCTGGCCGGCATGGGGTTTGCCCAGAGCGACTTTGAACGTCCCTGCCGCGAGTTTTCGGGGGGCTGGCAGATGCGCGGCGCGCTGGCGCGGCTCTTGTTGATGGCTCCCAGCCTGCTCTTGCTAGACGAGCCCACCAACCACCTCGACCTGGAAGCAGTGGAGTGGCTGGAGCAATACCTGTCAAGATACTCCGGGGTGGTGCTGCTGGTCTCCCATGATCGCACCTTCCTGGACCGGACCGTCAACAAGATCCTCGAGCTTTCGGGAGGCGAGCTCGAGGAGTATGCCGGAAACTACAGCTTCTATCTCGAGGAAAAGGAGCGTCGCCGAGAGTTGCAAGAGGCCGCCTACCACACCCAGCAGCGCAAGCTGGCCCAGGACGAGCGCTTCATCGAGCGCTTCCGCTACAAAGCCACCCTGGCCAGCCGCGTCAAGAGCCGAGAAAAGATGCTCGACAAGATCGAGCGGGTGGAGTTGCCCGAGGACGAGCCTCGCCCGATGAGGCTGAGCTTTCGCCCCTTTCCCGACAGCGGTCGCGAGGCCTTGCAGGCCAAAGGCCTGTACAAGAGCTACGGACCCATTCAGGTCCTCAAGAGCTTGAGCCTGTTGATCGAGCGCGGAGAGCGGGTGGCCATCGTGGGTCCCAACGGCTCGGGAAAGTCCACTTTGCTGCGGGCCCTGGCCGGTCACGAGCCTCCCGACGCTGGCAGCATCAAGCATGGCCACCGGCTGACCCCGGTCTTCTTTGCCCAGCACCAGGCCGAGGCGCTCAACGGCCAGCTGACCGTGCTCGAAGCCCTGGAAGAGGTGGCCCCGCCTCACACCGATCAGACGCGCCTGCGCACCCTGCTCGGCTGCTTGCTGTTCGTGGGCGACGAAGTGCACAAGAAGGTGGCTGTGCTGAGCGGGGGTGAGCGCAGTCGCGTGGCGCTCGCACGCTGCATCGTGCGGCCCTCCAACCTGCTGTTCCTGGACGAGCCCACCAACCATCTCGATCTCTCCGCGCGCGAGGCGCTGGCTGATGCGCTGCAGGAGTATCCCGGCACCATCGTGCTGATCTCCCATGATCGCACGTTCATGGACACGCTGGCCACCCGCGTGGTGGAGCTGCGGAGCGGGCAAGCGCTCTCTCACCCCGGCAACTACTCCGACTTCCAGCGAGGCCGCAAACCCCCCGTCAAAGCTGCTCCCGAACTGGCCGAGGAGAACCTGAAGGGTCGCGATCTGGTGCCCAAAGGCAAGCGGGCCCCCGCCAGCCCCCGCCAGTGGTCGCTTCCCGCCCTGGAAGCCAAGATTTTCGCCATGGAAGAACAGATTTCCAACCTTGCCGAGGAGATGGCTCGGCCCGAGAACGGCCCTCGACTCAAGGAGCTCGAGCAGAAATATGAGGCTCTGACGGCCGAGTGCGACACGCTCACGAAGACCTGGGACGAACTGACCACCTGAGCAGCGGACAACCGCTCATGTGGTGTGACGTCGCTGAAATTCCTGGCTGTGTAGGGGAATGAGAGACAGGCCAAGAATGGCGATCGGCATCTTGATCATGGACGGCCCTGAGCGATGATTGTCTGGCAGACCTACCTCGAGTCGGGTAACAAATATTTCAAGCAGGGGCTTTACGAGAAGGCTGAAGAGCTCTATGGGGCCGCCGTCCGTGAAGCCGAGAAGAACTTCGGGTCTGAGGACGTGCGGCTAGGCACGAGCCTGAGCCGTCTGGCCACCCTGCATACCACCCACGGCGAGTTCGCCAAGGCCGAGCCTCTCAGCCAGCGGGCGCTGGAGATTTTCGAGGCCGCTGACGCGGCCCACCCCGAGCTGGCGGGGGTGCTCGACAACCTGGCTGGCCTGGCCAGCATGCGGGGTGACTTTGCCGCCGCTGAGGCTCACTCCGAGCGGGCCTTGATGCTGAAAGAGTCCAGTCTGGGACCGGAGCATCCCGAGGTGGCCAAACAGCTGAGCAACCTGGCCTCGGTGCGCATGGCCCAGGGCCGGCACACCGAGGCCGAGCCCCTCTATTCGCGCTCGCTGGACATCCTCGAGAAGGCTTTCGGGACCAATCACGCCGGTCTGGCTGCTACACTCAACAACCTGGCCGCTATCTGCTATCTCGACAAGCGTTTCGAAGAGGCCGAGCCGCTCTGTCTGCGGGCCCTGGAGATCGACGAGCAGGAGCTTGGGGCCGATCACCCCGACGTGGCCACCGACCTGAAGAACCTGGCAGAGCTGTATCGCGCTCAGGAACGCTACAGCGAAGCCGAGCCTCTCTACCAGAAGGCGCTGACCATCCGTGAGAGGGTACTGGGCGATACCCACCCCGACACGGGCACGATCCTCACCAACATGGCCGACCTGATGCTCGCCCAGCGCCGCCACGAGGAGGCAGAAGGGCTGTTGAGGCGTAACCTGGCCATCCAGGAAGCCAATCTGGGCAACGACCATCCCGAGCTGGCCTCCCATCTGCTGAAACTGGGCGAAGTGCTGCTGGCTCTCAACCGCCTGGAGGAGGTGGAAGAGCATCTCGGGCGCGCCCTGGAGCTGCGCCAGGCCGAGTATGGCAGCAACCATCTGCTGGTGGCCCAGGTCTTGATGGCCCAGGGCGAGTTGCAGCAGCAACGTGGCAATCTGGCCGAGGCCGAGGCCCTGTTGCGCAAAGTCGCCGCTACCCACCGCAGCAAGCTCGACCCCAAGCATCCCGAGTCGCTGGCCTCCTCGTTCCGACTGGCCGAAGTCATGGTGCTGCAGGGCAAGTTGCCCGAGGCCGAGCCCATGCTGCGCCGCATCCTGACGGTGCAGGAGACCGAGCTGGGCTCCGATCATCCCCAGTTGGTCCAGGTGCTGCAACGCCTGGGACAGATCAACCTGGGCCTGAGCCGCTTTGACGCGGCCGAGCCCTACATGCAGCGCTGGGTCTCCATCCAGCGGCTCACGCTGGGCGAGGAGCATCCTGACCTGGCCCCGGCCCTGGAGGGCCTGGCCGAGGTTTACAATCAGCTCGGGCGGGTGGAGGAAGCCGAGCCGCTGCTGGCCCAGGCCGTCGAGCTTCGGGCCGAGGCCGACGATCCGGCCGCCGACAAGAGCATCGAGGCCCTGGTCGAGTTCTACACCTCGCGCGAGCATATCGATGCGGCCGAGAGCCTGCTCAAGAAGGCGGTCGAGATCCACGAGCGCAAGTCGGGCGCGAGCAGCCCCAATCTGGTTCCCCACCTGGACAAGCTGGCTCAGCTCTATCTTTCCCGCACCCGCCCCTCCGAAGCCGAGCCTCTCCTCAAGCGCGCCCTGGAGCTTTCTGAGGCTCAGGGCGAGGAAGTGGATATCTCCGAGCGCCTGATGGCCCTGGCCGATGTCTACGTTCAGACCGAGGACTTCTTCGAGGCCGACAACTCGCTGCGGCGTGCCATCGAGCTCAAAGAGAAGCGCTACGGACTAGATCACGCCGAGGTGGCCCGCAGCCTGGAGCGGCTGGTTGACCTTCAGATCACCACCGAAGACTTCGAGGAAGCTGAGAAGCACCTGCGGCGGTCCCTGAAAATCCGCGAGGACGGCCAGCACCCCGAGCTGCCGACCACCATCCGCAAGCTGAGCCAGCTTTCGACCCTGCTCGGGCGCGAGACCGAGGCCGAGGTGCTGGCCGAGCTGGCGGCTCGACTGGAAGAGCAGACCGTCAACGCCTGACGGGTCACCAGGCGTGGTCAGGGCGACGAGGTCAGCCTGTTCTTCAGCTCGATGGCGGGCTGAAAGCCGGGGTCGAGCTGCAGGCAGCGGTCCAGCTCGCGCCGAGCCCCCTTCAAGTCGTTCTGGGCGGCCAGCGCCACGGCCAGGTTGAAGCGAGCCGGCGCGTAGCCGGGTGCCAGGCGTACGGCCTCGCGGGCATCCTCGGCGGCGCCGGCGAAGTCGCTGGCGGCAAAGCGCAACCGGGCCCGTCCCAATCGGGCCTGCACGGTGTCGGGAGCGAGCTCGAGCACCTTTTGATAGCCCTCGGCCTGCATCGCCGCATCGCCCGTGCGCTCGCCCAGCACGGCCCACAGCAGCCAGCCACGAGCCACTCCGGGGCTCTCGGCCAGATAGCGCTCCAACTCGGCCCGGGCGGCCAGAGGATCGGGGCCGAGCGGGTCGGGACGGCCGGGGTGCAGGGCCCGGTAGGCCGGCAGCCCCAGCCGGGAGGGCATGTAGAGCACGGCCACGTCGTCGAAGTAGACCAGATCCCAGTCCGGGCTCTGATCCAGGGCGGCGATCAGCCGGCTCAGATCGTCGAAGTACTCGTAGTGCAGCAAGAAGGCATCCAGGCCGTAGCGCGAGACCATCTCGCTCAGGCTCTCCGGGTTCTGGCGCAGGGCGAAATAGTCGCGCAGCAAGGGATCGGCGATGGCCGACATCACGCTGTGAAAGAACGGCTTCTGGTGGCGGAACACCAGGTAGCCGCCGAACTGGTTGGAGTTGAAGATCACCCTGGCGGGATGCCGCTCGAGAAACTCCACTGCCCCGACCGGGTAGATGTGGCGCCCCGGCTCGAATCGGAAGTGCTCCGGGCGGGTGCACTCGCGAGCCAGCAAGAGGCCCAGGAGCAGGCTCAAGAGGAGCGTGAGCAGGGGGCTTCGGGCCAGCTTCGTGAGGCGCTCGGGGAAGTTGAGGCTGGCCCAGGTGGCGGCCATGAGCGGCACCCCCACCGCCCCCAGCTCTCCCAGGGCGCGAACCCAGCGGAAGGAGAAATAGCTCAGGGCCAGGCAGGCGAAGAGATAGGGCAGCTTGAGACACTTCTGGCGCCAGGCCAGCAGAAAACCGACCAGGGCCAGCAGCAGGTAGAGCGGCAGCGGGCCCATCCACCAGTCGGGCATGACCCGCGCGAGCGGCTGCCACTCCATCACCCACTCATAGACCTGGGGGCGGCGAAAGTGGGTGAGCACATACATGGGGAGCTTGTGGCCGTCGGGTCGGCACAAGAGGGCCACCAGGCAGCCAATGGTGGGCGGAGCCAGCTGGCGCCAGCTCAGGGGAAAGCGACCGAAGCTCGAGAGCGAGCCGATCCACCACAGGCCCAGCAGCCCCACGCCCAGCGAAACACCGGCGTGCACGTTGCTCCACAGCACGAAGAGGGGAGGCAGCCCCCACAGCCAGCGGGGCGAGCGCTCGGCCCGCAGCAACATCGCGATCATGGCCGCGGCCAGCAGCTGGGTCACCAGGTGGGGCCGCAGCGCGTAGCGGGTCTGCATGAGGGCGTCGGCCAGCAGCACCGAGAGCGTGGCCGGCAGGGCCGGAACGCCGCCGGCCCGGCAGGCCAGGAAGACAGCCAGGGCCAGCAGACCGATGAGGCCGGAAAGTCCCCAGGCCAGCCCGGCGTAGCCCCAGCTGCGGTAGAGCTGCCAGCAAAGCCAGCCCATGCCCCACTCGTCGTTGACGTAGTAGTGCGGCTCCACCCTGTCGGCCGCCCCGGTCAAGGTATCGTAGTGGGGCACCGCGCCGGTGCGCTGGATCTCCTGGCCGATGCGCACGTGGTACCAGACGTCGAAGTCGATGGGCGGGCCCAGGTTGCGCACCATCAAGACGGCCAGCAGCAAGGCGATAGGCAGGGCGCGCATCAGAGGAAGATGTCGTCGAGCGCGAAGGGGACGGGGGAGTCGAGCTGGGCGAAGTCGCATTGCTCGGCGGGTTTGTCCGTGCGCCAGCGCAGGAAGGTGGCGGCGTGGCGGAAGCGGTCTTGCTGGAGCTTCTCGTAGGCCACCTCGCAGACCAGCTCGGGGCGCAGCTTCACCCAGCTCAGGTCCTTTCCGCCCGTCCAGCGACTGGGCGCGCCCGGGGTGCGCCCGTCGCCGAAGCTGTCGCCCCCCCGGTAGGGCTCGAGCCGCTGCACCAGCTCGCGCTTCTCGGCCGCCTTGAAGCTTGCGGTGTGGCCCACGTGGTGCAGGGTGCCGCTCTCATCGTAGAGCCCCAGCAGCAGCGAGCCCACGGCCTGGCCCTCCAGGTCCCTGGCCCAGCGAAAACCGCCCACCACGCAATCAGCGGTGCGCTGGTGCTTGATCTTCAGGAAGTCGCGCTTGTCGGGGCGATACGGATGCTCGTGGCGCTTGGCGATGACGCCGTCCAGGCCGGCTCCTTCGAAGCGCTGGAACCACAGCTCGGCCAGGGCCCGGTCGCCGGTGCTGGGGGTGAGGTAGACCGGGCGCGGCACCTGCGAGAGCAGGCGCTCCAGCCGCTCGCGCCGCTCGACCTGGGGCACCGCCATCAAGCTGTCGCCGTCTGAAGCCAGGAGATCGAAGGCCACGAAGGAGGCGGGGATCTCGGCGGCCAGCTTCTGGATGCGCGAGGCGGCCGGGTGGATGCGCATCTGCAGGGCGTCGAAATCGAGCCCTTCCGGCCCGATGACCACCAGCTCGCCGTCCAGCACCACCCGGGGCGGGAGAACCTCCCGCAGAGATCGCTCCAGCTCCGGGAAGTAGCGCCCCATCGGCTTGAGGTCGCGGCTCTGGAGATAAAGCTCGGAGCCGTCGAAGAAGATCAGCGTGCGAAAGCCGTCCCACTTGGGCTCGTAGTTCCAGCCGGCACCCTCGGGGAAGGCGCGGTTGAGGCTGGCCAGCATGGGGGCCACCGGGGGCAGGACGGGGAGGTTCACCCGGCCTTGACGCTCGGCTCCGACTGGCGGCTCTGGCGCGCCTTCTCGGCGGCTTCCACGCTGGCCCGCAGGGCGGCCATCAGGTCCACCACCTGGGCCGGCGCGGGGGCCGGCGAGGCGGCCACCTCCTGGCCCTGGATCTTGGCCTCGATCAGCTTCATCAGCGCTTCTCGGTACTCGTCCTTGAACTCGCCGGCCTCGAACTTCTCGGCCGTCAACAGGTCGATCAGCGTGTTGGCCATCTGCAGCTCGCGCTCGGACACCTCGAGATCGCCCGGGACGCCCTCGGGCACGGCCTTGATCTCGTCGGCAAAGTGCAGCGTGGAGAGCACCACCGCTCCATCCCTGGCGCGCAGGGCGCAGACCCGCTCTTGATTGCGCAGGGTCACCTTGGCGATGCCCACCAGGCCCTTCTCCTGCAGCGAGCGCACCAGCAGGGCGTAGGCCTTCTTGCCGATCTCGTCGGGGGCCAGGTAGAAGCTCTGCTCGAAGTAGAGCGGATCGACCTCGTCGAGCTTGACGAAGGCTGACAGCTCGATGCTCTGCCTGGAGGGAACGGGCAGCTGCTCGAAGTCCTCTTCGGTCAGCACCGCGTACTGGTTCTTGGCAAACTCGTAGCCCTTGACCAGGTCGCTGCGGGGCACCTCGGTCTCGTGCACCGGGCAGTAGACCTGGTACTTGACCCGGCTTTTGCAGGGGGCGTGCAGGAGGTGGAAGGAGACGTTGTGGTTGCTGGTGGCGGAGAACAGCTTGACGGGGATGTTGACCATCCCGAAGTTGATCGATCCGCTCCAGAGCGCGCGCGCTGCCATGACAGCGAGTTTCGCCACCTTCGGGAGGGGCCCCTGGCGCGGCCTGGAATCCTCAGGCTCATGCGAATCCTCAGATGGGTCTGGAGTCTATCCGCTGGCTGACCTGAGCACCCGGCACGACTTCTACCTCGCCCTGGACGAGCTGTTCGCCCGTCTCGACGCCGCCCTGCCCCGTCACCCGGGCAACCCCTGCGGAAGCTGCAACCTTTGTTGCACGGCCGCGGGCCTTTCCCAGCACGTGGTCAGCGACCTCGAGCTGGACTACCTGGCCGCCCGGGTCGGTTCCGAGAAGGTGGAGGACTTTCGCCGCTACGCAGCTCGCGAGGAGGGCGCGGCGGCCGTCTGCCCCTACTACCAGGGCGGCTGCACGGTCTATGCTCATCGCCCTTATGCCTGCCGCACCTTCGGCCATTACCGCGAGCAGCGCACCGTGTTGCCCGGGGTGTGTGTGTTTCGCGGCCACGAGCGCGAGTTCGCGCCCGAGGAGTACTTCGCGCTCCTGCCTGAAGCCCGCGCCATCCACCAGCTCAAGCGCGACTACCTGGCCATGCGGGCTCCCGGACCGGTTAGCGCCGGGGGCGGCCACCCGGCCGTCAACCTGGCCCATCTCGACGCGACCGACCCGGTCGATCGGGCCTGGATGGAGCTTTTTCTAGGCGAGTACGCGGCCGCCGAGGCTTCGGCCTGCCAGGGCCGCACGACGGCCATGCAGCAGATGACGCTGGGCCTGGCCCGCTCGGGCCAGGAGAACTGGGAGGGGGCGCGCGAGGCCTTCCTGCGGGCCGTCACGCTGGCCCCCGAGGCGGCTGACCTTCGCTACCAGCTGGCTCGCGCCGAGCTCGAGCTGGGCGCCTTCCAGCCCGCCGCCCAGGCCCTGGACGAGGCCGTGCGCCTCAATCCCCAGCATGCTCCGGCCCTGACCTACCGGGGCTACCTGGAGCTGGCTCAGGGCCAGATGGAGGCCGGCATCCCCTGGCTTTTGCGCTCTCTGGAGGTCGACCCCTCCCAGTCGCTGGCCCGCCTGCGGCTGGGCGTGGCCCTGAGCCGCCTGGGGCGAGAGGACGAGGCCCGCCCCCACCTCGAGCGCGCCGCCGCTGAAGGGGTGACGGCTTCTTGAGGTGGATTGCCCTGCTGGCCTTGCTGCTGCCCTGCGCGCTGGCGACAGAAACCGACTACTTTCCGGTCGGCTCGGGGTTGAGCTGGGTTTACCAGTTCAAGGGCCGTCAGTCGTTCGACTACTCGGTGGAGGTGGTCAGGAACGAGGGCAACCGGGCCCTGGTGCGCACCATCATGCCCCAGGTCCTGACCCAGGAGTGGTACGAGGTGGGCGCGGGCGGCATCCTTCTCACGGGTCTGGAAGACCCGGACGGCGAGCAGGCGCTCTACCAGCCGGCCCGGCCTTACCTGCGCTTTCCCATGAAGCCCGGCACCAGTTGGGGCTGGACCGGTCGGCTGGGGCGCAGCAGCGAGATCACCGACTCCAACCGCATCCTGGCCACTGCCCAGGTGAACGTACCCGCCGGCACGTTCACCTGCCTGGTGGTGGAGACTCTCACGACCCAGTCCGGCAGCACCCTCAACCAGACCAGCTACTACGCGAGCGGCGTGGGGTTGGTCAAGTACGTCAGCGAGAGTCCGGCCGGGAGCTGGGTCAGTTTGCTGAAGAGCTGGTCGGGATCTTCTCCAAAGCCTTGAGCACGATGCTGGGGGTGAGCACCTGGGGCAGCACCTCGGGCTCGCCGCCGGCCGGATAGAGCACGTAGAGGGGCACGCCGCTTCGCCCGAACTTTTCCAGCTCGCGGGTGATGACCTCGTCGCGGTTGGTCCAGTCGGCCTTCAGCATGGTGATTCCCCGGGCCTGAAAGGCATCGAGCACCTCTTTGGGCTTGAGGGCCACCTGCTCGTTGACCTGACAGCTGAAGCACCAGGCAGCCGTGAAGTCGACGAAGACCGGCTTGCCGGCGGCCCGCAGCTCGGCCACCTTCTCGGGCGAGAAACTCTGCCAATGGCCGCTCGGGCCCCCGAAGCGGGCGGCCTGCATCGAGACGGCCAGGCCTGCGACGAGCAGCAGGGCGGTGAAGGCCAGCCCCCGGGCTCGCACTCCGGTCTTGATGGAGAAACCCCAGCGGCCGTAGGCCCAGGCGGCCATGCCGAAGAGCACCAGAGCCTGCAGCATCACGGCCACGGCGTTCGAGCCGCGTTGCTGGCCCAGCACCCACAACAGTCCGCCGGTGGTGGCCAGCAGCGGGAAGGCCAGGAACTGTTTGAAGCTTTCCATCCAGGGGCCGGGACGGGGCACGAAGCGCAGCAGAGCCGGAACGCTGGAGAGAACCAGGTAGGGGAAGGCCATTCCCAGCCCCAGCGAGGTGAAGATCAGGAACGTCTGCAGCACCGGAGCGGTGAGGGCAAAGCCGACCGCGCTGCCCATAAAGGGGGCGGTGCAGGGGGTGGCCGCCAGGGTGGCCAGCACCCCGCTCCAGAAGGCCCCTGACAGACCTGACTTCTGCTCGGCGACATCTCCCAGGCGCGTGAGCGTCAGGCCGATCTCGAAGACGCCCAGAAAGTTCAGGCCCAGCGCGAAGAAGAGCACGGCCAGGGCGATCACGATACCGGGCTCTTGCAGCTGAAAGCCCCAGCCCACTTTGGCCCCGCCCGCCTTGACGGCCAGCAGGGCCGCCGTCAGGGCCCAGAACGAGACCAGAACGCCCAGCGTGAACACCAGGCCGTGCATCCATGGCTTGCCTTTGCTCTCGCCAGCCGCCTCCACGAAGCCCAGCACCTTCATGGAGAGCACCGGGAAGACGCAGGGCATCAAGTTGAGCAAGAGCCCGCCCAGAAAGGCCGACAGGAAGGCGGGCAGAAAGCTGACCTGAGGGGCCTGGGCGGCGGCCCCGCCGGTGGTCAGGGGCAGATCCACCTGGTAGGACTTGTCGCCCATCACCAGCACGCCCGAGAGCCGGGCGGGAGCTTTCTCGGCCGCCTGCAGCTCGAGCTGGTCCTGTTTGAGGGTCTGGGGGGCATCCAGCTTGATCTGCTCGTTATCGAGCGGGAAAAACTCGGCCTTCTGAGTGCCGGGCGGCAGGCTGAGAAGGATCTTCGTGCCTTCCAGGCGAGCCTGCACGGCCGGGTCCGGCCCCAGGGGCAGTTGATCGCGGGCCCGGGCCAGGCTCTCGGCCTGCTCGGAGGGCTGGCTGGCCGCCCCGGCGCTCAACTTCAGGGTCAGGTCGGCCTGGCCGGGGATGCACTCCTCCTTGCAGGCCAGGTAGCTGACGTTGGCCTTCAGCGTGAGCGGCCCGCTCTTGAGGTCGGGAGCGGTCTGCAGCTGGGTGAGCAAGACGACCTCGTGCGAGTAGCCGAAGCTGACCAGCCCGGCCAGCTCCACGCGCTCGGGAGCCGGCCACTGGATCGGACCGGCCGTCACGCCCTCGGGCAGGGTCCACTCGATTTTGGTGGCCAGCCCGCCGTCGCCAGGGTTCTGCCAGTAGGTGTGCCACTCGGGCTCCATCTCCAGGCGCAGGCCCACCCAGAAGGTGCTGCCCGGTGCCACCACGGTCTGATCGCTGATCAGCTCGGATTGAACGTGAGCCTTCTTGACTGGTTGGGCCGAGCCCGCGACCAGGAGTAGAATGGCCAAGCAAAAGGTGAGCCAGTGTCTCATCTGTTCCCCTTCAACGCAGCGGCGGGCCGTCCTATCCTGCAGGGCGATTTCGCTGCGAGAAGGGGAATCGCCGGCCGGTATAGGGTGCGACCGGCCGTGATGTTGGGACGGCGCCACAAAGCGACCTGCCACCGAGCTGTCTGGGAATCAACACAGTAGCAGATTTCCATGCAGGAAATCTCACGTCCAGTGCGCACGGGGTGGAGACTCCAAGAGAGAGGTGAATTATGTCACGGCTACGCTTCTTGTTCCTGGCGCTTGCCCTGCTGGCCGCTCCGGCCCTGGGCCAGGCCCACTACCAGCCGGGGGCTTTCCCGCTGGATTCCCTGACCAATATGCCGCCATTTCCCGGAGTGTATTTCTCCGAGAACATGATCTACTACACCGGTCAGGCCCAGCTGGACCGCACGCTCCTGAACGGGCGCGTGCCGGTCACCCTCAATCTGGACGCCAACATCTTCGCCGCGAACCAGATCGTCATGTGGCAGACCGGGGAGAAGCTCCTCGGGGCCGATTACGGCGCCATGATCCTGCTCCCACTGATGCAGCCGAGCGCAGGCGCCCAGCTCGACGTGGGACTGCTCCAGGCTCGCCAGGCGGGGGGCAGCAAGTTTGGTCTTGGAGACGCGCTCATCGTGCCTTTGATCCTGGGTTGGCACGGCGAGAAGTACGACGCCATGTTCAGCTATGGCATCTGGGCTCCCACCGGCTCCTACTCGAGCGGTGTGCCGCTCAACGTGGGCCGAGGCTTCTGGACGAACCAGCTTCAGCTGGGTGGAGCTTACTACCTCGACGACGAGCGCACCTGGAGCCTCAACGCGGCGGGCACGTATGAAGCCGATAGCAGCCGCTCCAACGGGTTCAACCCGGGCAACTACTTCTCGCTCGACTGGGGCGTTCGCAAGAAGCTGGACGATCAGTGGACAATCGGCCTGACCGGCTACGACACCTGGCAGCTCAACCCGGCCAGCGCGGGCTTCGGGTTCAACAACCAGATCACCAACCAGGCCCACGCCGTCGGAGGCGAGGTGTCGGTCACGATTCCCGAGGCCAACTTCCTGGGGATCACGCTCAAATTCTCGCACGAGTATGACGCCTACGCGCGCTTTCAGGGCGACGTAGCCAGCCTGACCTTCTCGGTGCCCATCGACATGGAGCTGCCCAGCGCGCCTCCGCCCGCGGCCAAACCCACCGAATCGAAACCGGCTTCGGTGCCGGCCGAGCCCTCGGGCGAGGTGGCTCCAACGAGCGGCGAGCCCGTGCAGCTGAGCGAGCCGGCGCCGGAGCAACCCTGACGACCGGGCGCGTTCCTCGCTGCTCGATGCTCTGACCGCTCAGCGGTTGCCCAGCATCGAGGCTCGCTCGATCAGTTCCTGCGTCAGGCGCTGATCTCATCCTGACGACTGAAGGAAAGTACCCGTACTTCCCGAAAGGCCCACCCCGCTTAGGTGCGCACAACTTGACGAAGCGCAAAGTGTGTGCGCTCGGGGGGAAGAATGATTCGGGGCGGGCTACCAGCCCCATCCGTGAGACCCCTGCGGCGAGTTCGTTGAAAGGAAAACACACAGATGAGTGAAGTGAAGACCGGTAAGAAGATCGAGAAGAGCGAAGCCAACACGATGGACCGCTCCAAGATGGGCGTGGCCCTGGCCAGCAACGACGCCGAGGTCGAGGCCCAGGCCCACCCGGCTCTGGTTCAGTGCCCTCACTGCGCCAGCGTGGTCCGCATCGTTCAGTATGACAGTGTGTACGCTTGGTACACCTGCGGCTGCTGTGGCGGGGCGTTCTACTCCTAACTCCCCTGCGTCCGCTAACGAGAGGTGCGGCGACCCTTCAAGGGAGCCGCGCTTCTTGTTTTGTGGATACCCGCACCCTCCACGGAAAGTCCGCCCGGCTCGGCTCTCGGCCGGTCAAAATTCGCTGCCAGTCGGGGTTTGCGGGAAGAGGATGGCTCGCAGTGGGTCCGAAGTCTGGCCCGCTCGCTATGAAAGGGGGTCAGCGCCATTTCCTCGCAGTCGGATGATACCAGGAAGACAGCTCCGATAGCTGCCCCACCGGCAGCAGCCCCGAGGGCCGGGCTGCCCGGCGCCCCTCCGGCAGCAGCCCCGAGGGCTGGGCCGCCCGGCGGCCCGCGCGCAGGGGTGCCCATGGCCCGGGCCATCCAGGCCGGAGGCGGGGACATTCCCTACAAGAAGCTCATCCGCTGGGGCTGGTTCACGGTGTCGGTGGCGCATTTCTGGTTCATCCTCAACACCGTGCTCACCATTTCCCTGGACCTGCTCACGCAGTACAACGTGCAGGTGTTGGCGGTGGTGGTCTCCGGGCTTACGGGCAACCAGCGCGGCGGCGGGCAGGGTTTTCTGAGCTCCATCCTGCCGGGAGACGTCAAGACGGCCGCGGTGGTGTTCGCCGCGCTGGCCATCGGTCTGTTGCTGGCCCGCATGCTCGAGCGCGTCATGACGGCCTGGACCGACACCCTGATGCTGACGCGACTGCAGCAAGTGCTGCATGATCGGCTGCTCAAGCTGGGGGCCGACTACCACAACCGCCACGATGTGAGTGAGACGACGGTCCTGATCACTCGCTTCGCGCCCGGGGCCCAGCTTTTTCTGCGCAGTCTGATCAGCTTTCCCCTGATCCAGGGGATCGGGCTGTTGTCGGCCATCGTCTTCCTGCTCAACAACCTGCAAGCGGTGGGCAACACACCCGTATGGATCCAGCTCAGCCTGTTGGCGGTGCTGGTGCTGCTGCCCATCGGGGGCTACCGGCTGGCTCAGAACGTACGCTCCGCCTTCACCCAGCTGCGCGAGTCCGAGCTGGAGCTGGTGAACGAGCTCACCAACTCGGCCAGCCTGCCGTTGGAGGTGCAGTTGATGGGGGCGGAGGAACAACGCGCCCAGGCCTTCGCGAGAAAGCTGGCGGGTTTTCGAAAAGCCAAGGTGGCGGCCACGGTGCGCAATGAGATGGCCAGCCAGTTTCAGCAGATCACGCCGGTCACGCTGCAAACCATCTTCTTGCTTTACGGCGTGTTTGTGGCCCTGCAATCGGGTAACCCGGGCGCTGCCGGCGCTATCCTGGGCATCTTCTACTTCGTGCCGATGGCGGTGGGCCCGATTCAGCAGATCATCCAGTTTTTCAACGGGCTGAACTCGGCCTGGCCTCAGGTGGAGCAGGTGGTAGAGGTGCTCGAGACTGAGCCTGATTTCGCAGACCAGTCAGGCTCGCGCGACCTCACCCCCGGGCCCAAGGACGTGGTGCTCGACCAGGTGGTGTTCACCTACGCCAGAGGGGGGGCACGCATCCTGGATTCGGTCACGCACACGTTCCCGGCCGGGAAAATCAGCGCCATCGTGGGCCGTGCGGGCTCGGGAAAATCCAGCCTGCTTAACCTGGTGAGCCGCATCCGCACCCCCGATAGCGGCGGGGTGAAGCTTGGAGAGACCCCCATCCAGGACGTTCGCCTGGAGAGTCTGCGCGACACCGTGGCCAGGGTATCGCAGTTCCCGCTTTTCCTCAACGACACCATCCGGGCCAACTTCAAGCTCGTGCGCGCCGACGCCAGCGACGCCAATATCGAGGCGGTGTGCCGCAAGACCGGGCTCTGGGACGTGCTGGTGAGGGCCGCCGGCTCGGGCCAGCCCCTGGACTACGTTCTGCCCCGCAACGTGGCCGAGGGTCTGAGCGGCGGGCAACGGCGCCTGCTGGCGGTGACGCGTGCGCTGCTCTTGCAACCGGCGATCTTGATGCTGGACGAACCGACCACCGGCATCGACGCCATCGGCAGGGCCGACCTTGCCCAGGTGTTGAAGGGTGCCTGCGCCGAGTGCACCGTGCTGCTGGTGGACCACAGCATGGAGTTCATCTCCCGCGTGGCGGACCAGGTCTGCTGCCTGGAGAACGGTCAATTCGCCGACGTGGGCACGCCCGAGGAGCTGTCCGAGAGACCCAATCTCTTCCAGAGTCTGCTGGAAGCCTCTGACGAGGAGGAGGAGCACTGATGAGTACGAGTTTGGAGCTGCTATCTCGCCATCTGGCCATCCCGGGAGCGGGAATGGAGGAGCGGGCTCTGCGCCTGATTCTCGAGCTGGGCACAGAGCTGGTGGGGGCCGAAGAGGGCTCTTTGTTTGTGGTGGACGACCAGGCCCAGGAGCTGGTGCTCACCATGACGGTGGGCAGCGCCACCTCTGAGGAGGCGCTGCGAGGGCAGCGTATGCCCATCGGCAAAGGCTTGACCGGGCTGGCGGTGCTCACCCGCGAGGTCCAGATGGGCTCCACAACGTATTCCGATATCAAGCAGTCCAAGGAGCGCGACCCGGATCAGACGGGCCTCGACCCCACCGCGGTCGTGGCGGCGCCTCTGATGGCCGGCGAGAACGTGGTGGGGGCCATCACTGGAGTGAGTTTTCTCCCCGACAAGCGCTTCACGGCCAGGGATGCCGAGCGCTACGCCCGCTTCGCCAGCGTGGCCGGGGTCGTGATCGACCAGCGGCGCCGTCTGCAGCTGGTGTCAGGCAACCAGGGCGAGGAGCAGGAGCTGGTGGAGCAGCGCATCATCAATCGGCTCACCCGCATCATCGATCGCAACCCGCACTCGCTCGAGGCCATCGCCAACCTGTTGGAGGCGGTGGACGCCATGATGGCGGTGGAGAGCCTGCTGCCATGAGTCCGAGCGCTCTGCGAGACGCCCTGGCGCTGAGCCTGTCTGAGCTCAAAGAGCGGGGGGCGACCCCGGTCGAGGTGGCGGTGCTCGACAGCGGGGTGGATGCCACCCACCCGGACCTGCAGGGACGCGTCGCCGCCGCCTACCAGGTGGGCATCGAGGGCGGCAAGCCCACCATCAGCGAGGTCGCCAACAACACCAACAACGATGCTTTCGGACACGGCACCGCCGTGGCCAGCATCATCGCCCAGATCGCGCCCAACGCCAGCATTGTCGACATCCGGGTGCTCGGAGGCGGAGCCGTGGGCGCTGGAGCGGCCATGGTGCTTGGCCTGGAGGAGGCACTCAAGCGTAAGTCGCGGCTGATCAACGTCAGCCTGGCTGCCTCGGCAAAGTTCTCCCAGCAGCTCTGGGCCTGCTGCGAGAAGGCTTACCGGAACAACCAGATCGTGGTGGCGAGCCGGCGCAACATGCCCCTCACGGACAACGGATTTCCGGCCGAGTTTTCCAATTGCATCAGTGTAGACCGCGACGACTTCGACAGCCCGTTCAAGATCAAGTACCGCGAGGGCCAGGTGATCGAATTTGCGGCCCACGGGGACGAAGTGGTCACGGCGGCTCCGGGAGGCGGCTACACCACTCAGACCGGCACCAGCTTCGCCACGCCGGCCATCACGGGGCTGTGCGCCTTGCTGCTGGGAAACTTTCCTCAGCTGCGTTTGTTCGAGATCAAGTCGATTTTGAAGGCCAATAGCCTGTGAAGGGCTCCGCTGTCAAATCTCGACTGAGCCTCTCGCGAATTGTTACCGCAGCAAGTCTTTGTTCAAAGCCACTTGCTTGACGGCCAGCGCGCCCGCGGCCACGATGTGGAGGGCGGGAGCCAGATGGCCGAACAGGCCCGCCCCCGCGATGGCAACTCCCATGGTGAGCTCGCCCAGGCCCACCAGTTTGCGCTCGAGCCCTGCGCCCTCTCGCGAGGCACGCCGCAGCTCGCTCAGGCCCAGCCCCATGCTGGCCAGGCCGTGCACCACCTCGAAGGCGCCGATGGCGGCGTGGGGAACGTGCAGATGGGCCAGGTGCTGCACCGCGTGCAGGGTGGAAGCGCTGGCCAGGGCCAGGTGACCCATCCCCGCCACCTTGTCGGGCCAGGCGCCCGAGCGCAGGCGCGAGATCCCCCACCCCAGACCCATCAGGGCTACCGCGCCGGCGGCTACGCCGCCCACCGTGGAGGCCGCACCGGAGTGTGCGTAGTCGAGGAAGATGTCGGTGCCCACGTGGGCCACTTCGAAGGCCTGCTCGCCCAGGGGGTTCTCTTCGTGGAGCACCTGCACCGGGCTCTGCCACGACTTGAAGGGGTCAGCTTGACGCTGTTGGTAAGAGAAGAATTGGGCGGGGCGCACTTGCACGGGCGCAGTGTAAGTCTTGTTCTGGGAACTTAGTTTACCAGCCTGTTACAGGTCCGGCAGCGTTACCTGCTTGAGCCCGGGGAAAGTTGACAGCTTTCGCGTCCGCTCATGAGCTGACCCCCGGCCTGTCAACTCACCTCGACACCACGGTGCGTCGCGCAGCGTGCGCTCCTGGGAAAGAGCTGATAGCATTTGAGCCATGTCGCAGGTCTCGTCAGTCCTCAGCACGGGGAGAGCTTTTCCTGGCTGCACACGGAATACTAACGTGACGCCTATACCCTTTTCGCTCCCGGTCGGTTAGACTGACCACGATGTTCAAATCCTACTCGCTTGGTAAAATCGCCGGCATCGAGCTGAAGATGCACGGCACGTTCTTTCTGCTGATCGCCTTCCTGGCTCTTTCGGGCCTGATTTCGGGCGGCACGACCACCATGGTGGTGGAGGTGCTCTTTGTGCTCACGCTGTTTGGCGTCGTGGTTCTGCACGAGCTGGGTCACGCCCTGACGGCTCGCCGACTGGGCATCCCCACCCGCGACATCGTGCTCACCCCCATCGGGGGCATCGCAAGTCTGGCCCGCATCCCCACTCGACCGGTGCACGAGCTCTTGATCACGGCCGCCGGACCGGCTGTGAACGTGGTGCTGGCCGCCCTGGCCTACACCGCGGGTCTGCTGGTGGCTCCCGCCAGCCCCGTGGCTGGCTGGGCCCTGAGCCAGCTCTTCTGGATGAACGTGATCCTGGCTGGCTTCAACCTGCTGCCGGCCTTCCCGATGGACGGGGGGCGCCTGCTGCGTGCCTACCTGGCCATGAGGGGCGACTACCTGCAGGCCACCCGCACGGCCGCTCGCATCGGCCGCATGATGGCCTGGGTGTTTGGCCTGGCCGGCCTGTTCATTACCCCGATGCTGATTTTGATCGGTGTGTTCGTCTGGTTCGGCGCCACCGCCGAGGAGGCGGCCGTGGCCGTGCGCCATCGGGCTGCCACCCATCCGCTGCAGTTCGTGGTCGGCTCGATGTTTGGTCGCCCCACGGTGGACGCGGAGGGACCTGACATCTTGTTCACGCGGCCTTCTGCCCGGCCTCGCCGACCGAACGTGGTGGTGGATGCCGATTACACCATCCGGCGCTGAGGAAAGCTCCCGGCCGCGTCGAAGCCTGCCGGCATGACGCGACTGATCCTCAAGTTGGGTGACATCACGCAAGAAGAGGTAGATGTCATCGTCAATGCAGCCAACTCAGGCCTGGTCGGGGGAGGCGGCGTGGATGGGGCTATCCACCGCTCTGGCGGTCCTGCCATCATGGAGGCCTGTAAGAAAATCCGGGCCGAGCGGGGTCACCCGCCCTGCCCCACCGGGCAGGCGGTCATGACCACGGCGGGCAAGCTGAAAGCCGGCCACGTGGTGCACACGGCCGGCCCCATCTATGACGGGGGCCGAGCGGGTGAGGCCGAGCAACTTCGCTCATGCTACACCAGCTCGCTGGCTCTGGCGGTCGAGAGCGGCGCCCGGACGGTCGCCTTCCCCTCCATCTCGACCGGGGTCTACGGCTATCCCATCAGCCTGGCCGCCCGGGTAGCCGTGCAGGCCGTGCGCGACTTCGTGGCCGAGCATCCCGGAGCGCTCGACGAGGTCCGCTTCGTGGTCTTCTCGCCCGACGACGAGGCGGTCTACCGCCCCCTGCTGGCCTGATGCTCCCCCCGGGAACCCTGCTGCAACGGCGCTACCGTATCGAGCGGCTGCTCGGTCAGGGCGGTATGAGCCAGGTCTACCTGGCCACCCACCTGGGCCTGGATCGCCAGGTGGCCGTCAAGATGCTGCAGCAGCTCAGCCGTGAGCCGGCCGAGCAGTGGGGCTTTGTGGAGCAGTTCCAGGAGGAGGCGCGCATCCTGGCCCAGCTCGATCATGTCAACCTGGCCGCCATCATGGATCTATTCCTTGACCAGCAGATGCCCTATCTGGTGATGGAGTACATCCAGGGCCGCACCCTGGAGGAGATCGTGGAGCTGGCCCCGCGCCGTCTGAGCCAGCGCAAAGTCCTGGACTGGACCGCCCAGTTGCTCGACGTGCTGGAGTACCTGCACACTCGTCAGCCCCCTGTGATCGTGCGCGACCTCAAGCCAGCCAACGTCATGCTGGGGGCCGACAACCGTCTGCGCCTGCTCGATTTCGGGTTGGCCAAGCTGTTGAAACCGGGCTCGCGCACCCGGGCCATCGTCAAGGGCATGGGCTCGGAGGGCTACGCGCCGCTGGAGCAGTACGGAGGGGGAGGCACCGACCAGCGCACCGACCTCTATGCCCTCGGGGCCACGATGTACTATCTGCTCAGTGGTCAGCATCTACCCGAAGCACCTCTGCGGGTGACCAATCCAGCCCTCACCCGGCCCGCCGACAATCCGACCCTGACCGAAACCGTCTGGCAGGCCGTCGTCAAACTGTGCGGGCTCTATCCGCAGGGTCGGCCCCAGAACGTGGCCGAGGCCCGAGCTCTCCTGGGGCTGGCGGTTCAGAGCCCGGTGGCCCCCTCGGCGCCCCCTCCAGGACGTCGCTGTCTCAGCTGCGCGGCCCTGCTTCGGGCGACCTCGCATGCCAGCGTGCAGCTCGAGACCTGCCCGAGCTGCGGCGGAGTCTGGCTGGAGCGGCTGGAGCTGGAGAAACTTCTCCAGAACGCCTTTCCGACCACGCCCACCCCGCCTCCGCCCCGCAAGCGAGGCTCCGGCTCGGGCCGGCGCCGGGCGGCCGCAGCCGCTCAACCGGCCCCGCCGCCTCCGCCTCCGGCTGCTCTGGGCGGCCAGAAATCGCGTGAGCGCAAGCCTCAGCCGCTCTGGCTGCAGGTCCTCGAGGGGCTGCTCGACCCCAACAAGCGCTAGAAGTCCGGCCGCAAACCCCCATGTGGTGTCGGAGGGAACCTCCGCCACCACAAGATATTGTGGGCGGCCGGACTTCTAGCACAATATGTTGGACG
>JAANMX010000119.1_pt1 | contig 94196 bp, 71 predicted proteins | sample 7279681 | NCBI WGS metagenome assembly JAANMX01 (sample SAMN14094542, study PRJNA606508) | bioreactor metagenome | isolation source: A lab-scale SPAN reactor treating ammonium-rich wastewater day 351 | place: Ireland: Galway | collected 2018-01-01
GCGCTGACCGACTACCAGGTCGGACTGCTCGTGTTCTTCGACGACTACAGCGGGCTGCAGACGTACCTCGACCACCCGCTGCACACCGAGTACCTGGAGAAACACGGCAAGTACTGGGACAAGGTGCCGGTCTACGACTTCGCCAACCAGAAGAAGTGACCGCAAGGTTTCCCAAAGTCCACGGGCGGCGTCCCGTGGGGGAAGTGCTGAAGACTTCCCCCACGGGGCGCCACCCGTGGACTTTGCCAGACCCTCTTCTCTCACCCCGTCGCTGGCGAAGTCCATAGAATGAAGAGAAACCGGTCGCCGCTGCGCCCGGGGTCTGGGCCAGGCCGGGGTCAACCATGCAACCACGCACGATCGCCATTCTGGTTGGAGCCATCCTGCTCGTGGCCGTCGGGCTGCGCGTGTTCGTCTACGACTCGGCGCTGCTCCCCGTCAGCGAGGAGGTTATCCTCAAGCAGGCCACGCAGGTGACGGTCAAGTACACCCTGCCCCACCAACCCGATCCGAAGAAGGGTCCTATCCTCAAGGAGAAGCCCTTGCTCGTCGATCGGGCGGAAGACCTCCAGGCTCTTCTGGCGACTCTGACGGTGCGGCGCGGGCAGTACCACGACGACCCGGGGATGAAGTGGCCCGTCGCCGGTTGGGCCGCGCCGCCCCCGGCGGTCGTTTTCCGGATGCCTGACGGCAAGGAGATAACGCTCACCTTCGAGCGAGAGAATTACGTGCGGAGCAGCCAGAACGATTGGGGGTCGGAGGTGGACCCGCGCTTTTACGAGAAGGTGCGCGAACTCGTCTCCCGCGCCGAGAAGCGGCCGATCGATCTGCTCCAGCAACAGCCCGGTGCGATCAAATTTGACGGCGGACCGCTGCGCCCCGGGCAGTGGCCGCCCGGCGTGGCCCCGCCGCCCGGTGCGGTCGATCCGCTGGCGCCGGGAGGGGTGCCCGCCCCCGGCAACTGACGCCCGCCCCCACAGACCAGCGTTGGCAACCGAGTGGATGCAGCAGTCCGGAGACGCGAGAGGTTCCTGCCGGCCTGCCGACAGTCGAGGTATCATCATGAGCGATTCCGACAAGCCCGAACCCACGTCCACCCCGACTCCGCCCGAGTCGCAGGTCCAGCCTCCCGCGTCCGAGCAGCCCGCGCCGGCCGAACGGGTTCCCACCTCGCCCGGCCGCCAGGATCGGCCCGGCGGCGGCGATCGCGGCGAACGGTTCCGCCGCGGTGGCCGACCCCAGGGCGCGACCCCGCGGCACGAGCCCGTTCCGTCCGTCCAGGAGGAGCATCTGTTCGGCCGCGCCCCGAGCCTCCGCGACCTGGACCGGGAGATCGAGGACGAGTTGCAGCAGGCGCTCGCCGGGGTGGACGAGAAGCTCCTCTCCGGCGGGGAGGTGAAACCGGCTGGCAAGGGCGAGCAGCAGGCCGGGCCGCCGGGGCGCAAGAAGGGCAAGGTTATCTCCGTCCGCGGCCCCGACGTGTTCGTGGACGTCGGCGGCCGCAGTCAGGGGTTCCTGCCGATGACGCAGTTCCCCGAGGGGCCGCCCGCCCCGGGGACCGAGGTCGAGGTCGCGATCGAGGGCTACGACCACGCCAACGGCCTGCTCATCCTGACGCGCAAGGGGGCTGCCATCGAGGCCGACTGGTCCACCGTCGAGGAGGGCCAGATCGTCGAGGCGCGGGTGATCGAGACGAACAAGGGCGGGCTGGCGGTGGACGTCAACGGCATCCGCGGGTTCATGCCGATCAGCCAGATCAGCCTTTACCGGGTCGAGAACACCGAGCAGTTCGTCAACCAGCGGCTGAAGTGCCTGGTCACTGAGGTGAACCGGGAGGAGCGCAACCTCGTGGTCAGCGCCCGCGCCCTGCTGGAGAAGGAGCGCGAGGAGAACCGGGAGAAGCTCTGGGCGGAGCTGGCCGAGGGCCAGATCCGCACCGGCATCGTCCGGTCGGTCCGCGATTTCGGCGCCTTCGTGGACCTGGGCGGCGCGGACGGCCTGCTCCACGTCAGCGAGATGAGCTGGCAGCGCGTCCAGGATCCGACCACCCTCGTCCAGCCCGGGCAGTCGGTCCAGGTCGTCGTGCTCCGGATCGACCGCGAGAAGCGCAAGCTCAGCCTGGGGATGAAGCAGCTGACAGCCAGCCCGTGGGACAACGCCGAGGAGACGTACCACCCGGGTACGGTCGTTCCGGGCAAGGTGACGCGGACCATGGATTTCGGAGCGTTCGTCGAGCTGGAGCCCGGCGTGGAAGGGCTGATCCACATCTCCGAGCTGGCCCCGCAGCGCGTCTGGCGCGTCACCGATGTGGTCAAACCGGGGCAGGAGGTACAGGTGGCGGTGCTGAGCGTCGATAAGGCATCGCGCCGCATCTCGCTGTCGCTCAAGGCGGCCCAGCCGAAGGAGCCGGAGAAAACGGAGGAGGAGACAGAAGAAGCCGTCGAGGAAGCGCCGCCGAAGCCGCCGCGCCCGCGAATCACGCCGCTCCGCGGCGGGCTCGGGAGCCAGTAACACTTTCGTCTTTCCCCCTCTCCCCTCGTGGGAGAGGGACAGGGGGGTGAGGGGGAAAGCCAGACACCCTTCGCCGGATCCTGAATGAGTTCTGGTCTATCAAGGTCACGTCGTGCGTCTCTTCAGCTGGTAGCCCCTGTTCGGGATGTTCTCAACCTTTTCCTGCTTGACGAGGTTCCCCAGTGCTACCCAGACGACGTTCGTGAAATCCTTGCTCTCCGTCTGGTATCCCGCCGCACGGGCGCGGTCGGCAAGCTCTTTCGCCCGCAGAGGCTCATCGCTGGCGTCAAGCAACCGGAGCAAGAGCGCACTCAGAGGCTCCCGCAATTTCTTCCCAGCCGGAGGAACCTTCCCGTTCGAGCTGGCCGCTTTCCTGGAACGCTGTGCCTTCGTCGCCCCGACTGCCGGTTTGGCCCGCTCCTTGACGAAGACCACGCCGGCCGCCCCCTTGCGCTGCAGCACGCCCCGCTTCACCAGTTCCGAAACCTTGTTCTTCACCAGCTTCGGGATGTCCCGGCTGGTCGTGGGGAATTGGTCCTGGACCACCTTCTCCGTCAACTCCTTCACGGTAATCGGGCGGCCGGCCTGCTGGACGAGATCCTCCAAGAACCGCGACAAGGTCATTCCTCCCTGAATCGGGCTCTGGGATGCCGGAGGCTCTGGCGCGGGGGCCACCGGCGCCGGTTGTCCCGCTGGGGCTAGCGGCTCAGTATTGGGGACACGGGCTGCCGCGATCTCGGCCTCCACCGTCTGGAGCTGGGCAACGAGTTCTTCCCGGCGCCGGACCAGCTCCTCGCGGCGGCCCTCGAAGGCCCGCCGCGCCTCTTCCAGCTCGGCTTGTTTCTGAGCTTGACGTTGGGACAGCTCCAGCAGGGAAAGGTCGGCGGGGGGCATGGTCGGTGGCACCTTGAGGGACTGGGAGCGACTGGCTCTCTCTACTTTGCCTGACGGCTCGTTTCTCGTCAAGGACAGGGACCGGACGGGTGGGGCAAGCGCGGGGGATTGCGGCGGACAAGGAGGGCTGTACCGTTTGCTCCGTCGCGGCACCTGGTGCAGACCGACTCCGGTAAAATGAGGAAGGCACGCGGTCCGACCGCGTGCCCGAGTTCCGTGAAGCCATTACGGAGTGCTATCGCCGTGAAAGCGTCCCGCTACGTTGTCGGCATCGACCTCGGCACCACGAACAGCGCGCTGGCGTATGTCGATACCGCCGTGGGCGAGGGGCAGGATCCCACGGTCCTGCACCTGCCCGTCCCCCAGGTCGTCCAGCCCGGGACCGTCGAGGAGCGCCCACTGCTGCCGTCGTTCCTGTACCTGCCTGGCCCAAATGAGCAGCCCGTCGGCGCCCTGAAGCTGCCGTGGGCGCCCGATCGAGATTACGCTGCCGGCGAGTTCGCTCGCACGTTCGGCAGCCAGGTGCCGACGCGCCTGGTCGCGTCCGCGAAGTCGTGGCTGTGTCACGGCGGGGTGGACCGGCGGCAGGCGATCCTCCCGTGGAAGGCGCCCGAGAACGCCCGCCGCGTCTCCCCGGTCGAGGCGAGTACCCTCTACCTCAAGCACCTGGGCGAGGCGTGGAACCACCTGATCGCGAGGGACATCGCCGAGAACCGGCTCGAACAGCAGGACATCATCCTGACCGTGCCGGCGTCGTTCGACGCGGTGGCGCGCGAGCTGACCGTCGAGGCGGCCCGCGCCGCCGGGCTGGAGCACGTCACCCTGCTGGAGGAGCCGCAGGCCGCGTTCTACAGCTGGATCGAATCCAGTCGCGAGGGGTGGCGCAAGCAGGTCGAGGTCGGCGACGTGGTTCTGATCTGCGACGTCGGCGGCGGCACCACCGACCTGAGCTTGATCGCCGTCAGCGAGGAGGATGGCCAACTCGCCCTGACGCGCGTGGCGGTCGGCGACCACATCCTGCTCGGCGGCGACAACATGGACCTGACGCTGGCCCACGCCGCCGCCCAGGGGTTCGCCGCGAAGGGCGTCAAGCTGGACTCCGGCCAGATGCACATGCTGTGGCACAGCTGCCGGCTGGCGAAGGAGAAGCTGTTCGCCGACGCCCACCTGGCCGCCGCCCCTGTGACGGTCCTCGGCCGCGGCAGCCGGGTGATCGGCGGCACGCTCAAGGGCGAACTGACCCGTGCCGAGGCCGAGCGCGTCCTCGTCGATGGCTTCTTCCCGGAGTGTACCGGCAACGCCGCGCCGCGCCGCCAGAAGGCGGTCGGCCTGCAGGAACTCGGGCTGCCCTACGCGGCCGACCCGGCGGTGACGAAGCACCTCGCCTGGTTCCTGACGCGCAACCACGAGGTGCTCGCCCAGCGAGCGCCGAGCAAGCGCAGCAAGAAGAAGGCGACCCAGGCGACGGCGATCCTATTCAACGGCGGCGTCTTCAAGGCCGTCCCGCTGCGCCAGCGACTCCTGGAGGTCGTCAACCAGTGGACAAAGACGGCGGGCGGCGTCCCGGTGAAGGAGTTGGAGGGCGCCGACCTCGACCTGGCGGTCTGTCGCGGGGCCGCGTACTACGGGCTGGTGCGGCGCGGGCGCGGCATCCGCATCCGCGGCGGCACGGCCCGGGCGTACTACGTCGGCATCGAGACGTCCCTGCCCGCGGTGCCGGGGAGTCCGCCGCCGATCAAGGCGCTGTGCGTGGTGCCGTTCGGCATGGAGGAGGGCAGCGAGACGGACGTGCCGGGGCAGGAGTTTGGGCTGGTCGTCGGCGAGCCGGCGGAGTTCCGCTTCCTCGGCTCGAACGTGCGCCGCGGCGACACGGTCGGCACGATCGTCGAGGACTGGGAGGAGCAGATCGAGGAATTGAGCCCGCTGACGATGACGCTGGAAGCGCCGGGGCGCGAGGGGCGCACCGTGCCGGTACACCTCCACAGCAAGGTGACCGAGGTGGGGACGCTGGATTTGTGGTGCCTCAGCCGCGACGGCGAGCAGCGCTGGAAGCTGGAGTTCAACGTGCGTGAGCGGGTCGAGTAAGGGCTCGCGCACGGATGGGGCCGGGCATGGGTTCACGCCGGCGCAGGGAGGGCGGTCGTCTGCACCTTCGGCGCCAGCAGCCGCAGCCGGTCGCGAGCCAGGAACCACAGCCCGGTCGCGTTGACCAGCACCCACTCCAGCGCGTGCAGCACCGCCGCGAACGCCAGCGCGACCTCGCCGCTGTGGACCGCCACGAGGTACAGCCCCAGCCGCGCGAACCCGTGGTACGTCCCGACCGCGCCCGGCGCCGCCGGGACCACCGCCCCGAACGCCGTCATGAACACAACCACGACGTAATGCTCGGGCGCCAGATCCAGCCCCAGTCCGCGGCCGACGAACCAGCACGTCCCGACCGACACGCCCCACACCCCCAACGACAAAATGCCGACCTGCACCACCTGCCGTACCGAGGCGAAGACCTTCAACCCCTCGCAGAAGCGCAGCGCGATGTCGGCCGCCCGGTCGGCGAGCCGTGCGCTGACCAGTGACAGCGGACCGGCAACGCAGGCCCGCAGCCAGTGCCGGCGCCAGTAGCCCAGCGCGAGTACCGACGCCAGCGCCAGCGTGATCGCCAGCGCCACCCACCCGGCGAGGGCCAGCTCGGCGGCGTGCGGCCCGGCCGACACCAGGACGAGATACCCGGCGAGCATCAACACCAGCGCCAGCAGGTCGAGGACGCGCTCGATGGCGACGGAGCCGAGGAGCGCGGCGGCGCTGACGCCTTCCAGCTGGCGCAACGACCGGACCCGCACCAGCTCGCCGAGCCGGAATGGCAGCACGTTGTTCGCCAGGAAGCCGACGCACGTGGCCGAGAGGCACGATCCGGCCCGGACCCGCCGGCGCCCCTCCAGCAACACCTGCCACCGCCAGGCGCGGAGCCAGAGCGTCGCCAGGAAGCAGAACCCGGCGAGCATCAGGTCCGACCCGCGGCAGCTCATCGCCCGGTGCCAGCTCTCCGACACGTCCACGCCCTGAAAGGCGAGCACGGGCAGGACCACGCCGAGCGCGATCCCCAGCACCAGGGCCGCCCAGCGCTTGCGGTTCGATTGGGGATATGCGTCCGTCCCGTCGCCGTCCGGCCCGCCCCGGACGGCTTCCGTCGCGATCTGTGCCATGCCCTCTCCCTGCTCTGCTGTGCCTCGGTCGCGGTTCCAGTCCGTGGGCTGGCACGTCGGGGGACGGGTGCGCGCGTGCCTGCCGACCAAGCCTAGCACACGGCCGGTCGGGCGGCGCGGCATGGGCGGAAAGAAGGGGTGAATCGACCGAGGTGAGTTTGCGAGAGGGCCAACGGTGTGCTAAGTCCCTGGCAAGGACTGTAAACCGTTTCCAGGGCAAGCGTGTCCTTCGCGGAGGGTGCATGCTTCCACAACCGCCGATTGTCCAGGCGGGGCCGGTCGCCTCGGCCCGCCCGTGGTGGCCGCTCGCCCTGGGGGGACAGTTCGTCTTCGTGTTCACGGCGCTGGCTCTGTCAGGCCCCGGGCGCATCGACATCGTCGATGGGCAAACCCGTTACGAGGTCGCTCGCAGCCTGACGGAACACGGCGACTCGGTCATCCGCGACCCGCTCGTCTGGTTCCGCGTTCATCGGGGCCGGGACGGCCTGAAGCACACGCCCTACCGCTTTCCGCAGAGCGGCCTGGGCGCGGTCGCCATCCGCGTGGCCGACGCGACCGGGGGCCAGTCCGAGTCGCGCCGGCACTTCTTCTTCGTCCTCACCAGCGCCGTTGCCGGGGCCGTCCTGGCGGTGACGTACAGCGTGCTGTTCCGCCGGCTGGGCCTGCGCCCCTGGCCGAGCCTGTTGTGGGGGGCGGCGGGCATCTTCTGCACGCCGAGCTGGTACTACAGTACGAGCGCCTTCGACGACATCCTGGGGGCGTCGGCGGTCGTGCTGGCGCTTGTGGTCGCGCTGCTGTCTCGCGAGCGCCGCCCGCTGCTCGGGGCGGCGGCCGCGGGCCTCCTCCTCGGCTGGGCCGTTAACTGTAAAGAACCGCTGGCCGTGTTCGGCCTGCCGGCGGTGGCCGCACTCTGGCGGGCGGACCTGCCGCGGCGCCGGCGGCTCCTGCCCGCGGTCCTCGTTGCCGGCGGGCTGTGCCTGGGGATGGTCGCATACAAGGCTTACGATGACTACAAGTTTCCGCCCGGGTCGGAGGATCCGAACGCGGAGTACGAGCAGCTGTACGGGGCCATGTGGACCGCGAATCCTGCTCCGGCTCTGCTCGGGCTTACCTTCAGTCCCTCGTCCGGCATGTTCTGGTACTGCCCGACGTTCCTGCTGAGTCTCGCCGGCTGGACGGTGTGGCGTCGGCGCTTCCCCGGCTTCTGCGCGGCGGTGGGCGCGTCCTCGCTGCTGTACGTGCTGTTCCTGTCGGTGCTGACGTTCTTCAAGGGCGAGCCATGCTGGGGGCCGCGCTACCTGACGCCGGTCCTTGCCGTCTGGTGGGTGTTCGCCCCGGCGGCGCTGGTCCGTGTGCGCCCGTTCCTGGCCGCCGTCGCCCTGGGACTGGGCGCTGTGGTGCAGTTCCTCGGTCTGAGCGTCGATCCGCAGCGCCTGCTGCTGGAGAAGGCCATTCCGTTCAACTACTACATTTACGATCCGTGGCTTCAGTTTCACCCGGAGGCGTCGCACCTGTTCCAGCGCCCCCGCGAAATCGCCCGCATCCTGTCGGCCGCGGAGCGCGAGCCGCACTACACCCCAGTCCACCAGCCGACCTACGCGACACGCATCCCGCCGGCCGTGCCGGTGGCGCTCACGAGCGCGCTGGGGCACGTCCCCTCGCCGCTTGCGCCCGGCCCGCTGGCGGGGGATTCGGCGTACCTGCTGACGGCGACGGGCCACGGCATCAACCAGTACCGGGGAGCGGTGCGGCGCTACCACGTCTTCGGTGGATTCCGGCCGTGGTGGCTCAGCCAGCGCTACCTGGCTCCGGGCGAGCGGCCGGTCGATCTCGAACGGACCGTGTTGCTGCTGGCCGGCGTCGGGTTCGGCGGGCTGGGGCTGATGCTGGCGGGCGCCCGGGCGTGCCGCCGAACGCCGACGAGGTGACCGCATGACCGACGGCGCGGAGAGAATCCCGGATGTACCTGCACGCCGCGGCGGGCCGTGGTGGCGGGTCGCGCTGGCTGGTCAGTTCGTGTTCGTCTTCGCGGCGGTGGCGCTGTCCGGGCCGGGCCGCATCGACATCGTTGACGGCCAGACGCGCTACGAGGTCGCCCGCTCGCTGGTGGATCACGGCGACTCCGCCGTCCGCGATGAGCGGGTCTGGTTCTGGGTCTTCCCGGGCCGGAACGGCGAGCGTCACACGCCGTATCGGTTCCCGCAGAGCGTGCTCGGCGCGGGCGCGATCTGCCTCGCCGACGCGACCGGGCCGGTTGACGAGGGGCGGCGGCACTTCTTCTTTGTCCTCACCTCCGCCTTCGCGTGCGCCCTGCTGCCGGTCGCCTACGCGCTGTGGTTCCGCCACACCGGCCTGTCTCCGGGGGCGGCGCTGTTCTGGGGGACCGCTGGCGTGTTCTGCACGCCGATTTGGTACTACGGCACGAGCACATTCGACGACATCCTTGGCGCGGCGGCGGTCGTGCTGGCGGTGTGCGTGGCGCTCCTGATCCGGCACCGCCGTCCGCTCCTGGGGGCCGCGGCCGCCGGCCTGCTGCTTGGTCTGGCGTTCAACTGCAAGGAACCGCTCGGCGTGTTCGTGTTCGCCGCGATTGCGGCCGGGTGCGACCCGCGACGCCCGCTGCGCCGCCAACTGGGCCGGGTCGCGCTCGTCGTTGCGGGGGTAGCGCTCGGGGTGCTCGCGTACAGGGCTTACGACCTTGCCAGGTTTCCGCCGCGCAGCGCCGAGGAATGGGCGCGGGTCCAGGCGGGCTACGTCCCGTTCTGGCAGAGCGAGCCGAGCAACGTGCTCGCCGCCGCTCTCGGGCTGACGCTCAGCCCGGCGAAGGGCGTGCTGTGGTACAGCCCCACGCTGGTTCTGTGCCTTTACGGTCTGGCGCGCTGGCGCGTGCGGGAGCCGTGGCTGGTCCGGACGGTGGGCGGCGGTTGCCTGGCGTTCGTCGCGTTCCTGTGCTGCCTCACTTTTTTCGCTGGCGACCCAACCTGGGGGCCGCGCTACCTGACGCCGGTCCTCGCGCTGCTGTGGCTGTTCGCGCCGGCGGGGGCGGCGTGGGTGCGCCCGGGGACGACACGCCTGCTCCTGCGCCTGGGCCTGGTGGTGCAACTGCTCGCCCTGGCCGTCGATCCGCACCGGCTGTACGTCGAGCGCGGGCTCCCGGCGGCGTTCTACTACGACCGCGGCCCCGGGCTCTACTTCCACCCCGATACCTGGCACCTCCTCCACCGTCCGCGGGAAATCCTCGAAGTTGTAAACCCGACCCGCTCCCGTGCCGAGGCTTTCACCCCCGCGCCTGCGCGGACGTTCGCCTTCCCGGTGCTGCACCACGTTGGGAGGGTCGATGCGCGCCTGGCCGCAGTCCTCACCGGCCAGTGCGCTCAACCCGGGGGCGGCCCGTTCGGGGCGAGCATGGCTGCCGCCGCCACGATGCCGATGGACGCCGGCCCGGACGCTGTCCACCGCTACCACGTGCTGAACGCCCTGCGGCCCTGGTGGGTTAGCCAGTGGTATCTCCCGCCCGAAGAACGCCCGGTACACCTACCTGCCACTCTTGCCCTCCTCGTCGTCGCACTGGCCGCGGGTCTGGCCCTGATGAGGGCCGGTCGGCGCGCTCTGGGGTGACTTCAGTGTTTCGCGCAAAGACGCCAGGAGCGCAAAGAGAAGGGTCGCTATCTTCCCTTTGCGCTCCTGGCGTCTTTGCGCGAAACAAAGACACGAACTCCTGTCTCGCCGGAATAATCGCGACATTTGCTCGCGCGGATCCTGTGACCTATGTTTGCAGCGACACCAGCCCCGTCCCGGGGAGCAGACCCGGCGCGGTGGGCCGAACATCGACACCCTGGACTCACCGAGGCACCCATGCAGGCGACGTTTCCCGATACCCCAACGGCCGCCCCGCCGGACAGCAAGCCTCCGGTCGAAGTGTCCATCGTCATGCCCTGCCTGAACGAGGTTCGCACGGTCGGCGCCTGCGTCGGCAAGGCGGTCGCGGCGCTCGAACGGCTCGGGGTCCGCGGCGAGGTCATCGTGGCGGACAACGGCAGCACGGACGGCTCGCAGGAGATCGCCCGCGGCCACGGTGCCCGCGTCGTCCACGCCGAGCGGCGCGGGTACGGCAGTGCGCTGCAGGCCGGCATCGCGTCTGCCCGCGGCACCTACGTCATCATGGGCGACGCGGACGACAGCTACGACTTCGGCAACATCGAGCCGTTCGTCACCCGGCTGCGCGCCGGCGATGAGCTGGTGATGGGCAACCGCTTCCGCGGCGGCATCCGCCCGGGCGCCATGCCGTGGCTGCATCGCTACGTCGGCAACCCGGTCCTTACCGGCATCCTGAATCTGTTCTTCCACACCCCGATCGGCGACGCCCATTGCGGTCTGCGCGGGTTCCGCAAGGACGCCTACGAGCGCCTCGGACTGCACACGCCCGGGATGGAGTTCGCCAGCGAGATGGTCGTCAAGGCGGCCCTCAACCGGCAGAAGATGAGCGAGGTGCCGATTGTCCTCTATCCCGACGGCCGCGATCGCCCGCCGCACCTGCGCAGCTTCCGCGACGGGTGGCGGCACCTGCGCTTCTTGCTGTTGTTCTGCCCGCTGTGGCTGTACCTGATCCCGGCTGGCCTGCTCCTCGGCGGCGGGTTCGCCGTGATGGCGTGGCTGACCGCGACTCAGTCGGCGAGCGCGGTCGGCGTCCATACGATGCTGTTCGCGGCCCTGTCTGTCCTCGTCGGCTACCAGACGCTGTGGCTGTGGGCGTATGCGAAAATCCACGGCTGGACGAGCGGCCTGCTCCCGCCGGACACGTTCTCGCTGCGGGTGTTCCACTACCTGAACCTCGAACGCGGGCTCCTGGCGGGGCTGGGGATGCTCGCGGGCGGACTTGGGCTGACGTTCTGGCTGCTGAGCGAATGCTGGGGCCGCGAACTGGGGACGCTGGAGACGCAGAGCACCCTCCGCGCCGCGCTGTGGGGCTTCACCCTGATCATCATGGGCGTGCAGACCGTCTTCGGCAGCTTCTTCCTGAGCATGCTCGGCATGTCCGAGAAGGCCCAGGAGGCGCGGACCCGGGCGGCCCAGGTGGTGTGACCGGGGCCGGAACCGAGCGGCGGTCATTCCCCATCGCACTTAACCGTTGAGCAAACTCCCATGCGTTGCATCGATCGCGTGCTGCAGAGGTGGCGTGCCCGGATGGCCCGGCCGTGGATCCCGGAGGGGGCGAACGTCCTCGACATCGGCTGCCACCAGGGCGAGTTCCTGGACAGCTTCGGCGAGCGCATTGGCCCGAGCGTCGGCTTCGATCCGCTGACGGACCCGTCCGTGAGCCGGCGGCATCGGCTGGTCCGCGACATCTTCCGCGCCCCGGCCCTGTTTCCCGACGGGTCGTTCGACGCGGTCGTCATGCTCGCGACGCTGGAGCACATCCGCGACAAGGATCCGCTGGCGAGCGAGTGCTGGCGACTGCTGCGGCCGGGCGGGCGGGTGATCATCACCGTCCCGTCGGGGTTCGTGGACGCGATCGTTCACTGTCTGTGCAAGGTGCGTCTGGCGGATGGGATGTCGCTGGACGAGCACCACGGGTACGACCCACGGACGACGCCGCAGGTGTTCGGCCGGTACGGCTTCACCCTGGAGCGGCACCGCCGTTTCCAGCTCGGACTGAACCACCTGTTCGTGCTGGGCAAGCCGGTCGCCGTCGAGGCCGAAACCCCCGACCCCGCCATGCGTCCCGAGGCGGTCCCCATGCCGGCGTGACGCGCCGATTTGACCTTCCACACTGGCTTTTCCGAGCCCGAAGCGTCAGCGCGGGGGAGCGACCTGGCCCGCGCTGACGCTTCGCGGCTTGACAGGACCGCAGCCCAGAAATCGAACCCGGAGTCGAGTCTCGCACCGCGCCCTAAACTGAGAGGAGGTAACACGGCATCCCGTCGCCCGCCCTAACTTCGCAAGGCGGTGACCATGATCCAGGCGGCTCAACCGACCAGCAGCGCCGACGGCATCACCTGGGATCTGAACGACCTCTACACCGGGGTGAATGACCCCCGCATCACGAGCGATCTGGCGAGTGCCCTGGAACGGGCGCGGCGCTTCGAGGCGGCCTATCGCGGTAGAATCGACGTCCCGGACGGCCCCGATCCCGGCCTGCTGCTGGAGGCGACCGTCGAATCGGAGGGCCTCTACGAGCAGATGGACCGGCCGCTCGTCTACGCCCACCTGCTCCACGCCGCCAAGACCGACGACCCGCCGCGCGGCGCCCTGCTCAGCCGCACGCGCGAGCAGCGCACCGTCATCAACAAGCACCTCATCTTCTTCGACCTCGAATGGCTCAAGCTCGACGACGAACCGGCGCGGCGAGTGCTTGCCGACGCGCGTCTCGCGAAGTATCGCCACTACCTCGAAAACAAGCGCATCTACCGCCCGCACGTCCTCAGCGAGCCCGAGGAGAAGATCCTCGACGACAAGGCCATCACCGGCCGGTCCGCGTTCGTGCGCCTGTTCGACGAAACCGTCTCGACGATGCGCTTCCCTTTCGAGCACGACGACAAGACCGAGATGCTGTCAATGCAGCAAATCAACGCGAAGCTGTACGACCCGGACCGCTCGGTGCGCCGCGACGCCGCCGCCGGCTGGACGAAGGGACTGCAGGACAACGCGCGCCTGCTGGCGTACCTCTTCAACACGGTCGTGCTCGACCACAAGATCGACTGCGAGCTGCGCCGCTACGATAGCCCGATAGCGCCGCGCAACCTCGCGAACGAGATCACCCAGGCGACGGTGGACGCGCTCATGACCGCGGCCGAGCGCCATCATGCCACGGTCCAGCGCTACTACCGGCTGAAGGCTCGCCTCCTGAAACTGGATCAGCTGTACGACTACGACCGTTACGCGCCGCTATTCTCCGACATGCCGGCGTGCGACTGGCCGACGGCCCGGCGACTGGTCGAGGAGAGCTACCAGGCGTTCAGTCCGAAGGCGGGGGCGGTGATCCGCGAGTTCTTCGACCGCCGCTGGATCGACGCCGCCCTGCGTGAGGGGAAGCGCGGCGGCGCGTTCAGCAGCAGCGCCGTGCCGAGCGCTCACCCGTACATCCTGATGAACTACACCGACAAGCTGCGCGACGTGATGACGCTCGCCCACGAGCTGGGCCACGGGCTGCACCAGTACCTGTCGCGCGGCGTCGGCTACCTGCAGTGTGACACCCCCCTGACAACGGCCGAAATGGCGAGCGTGTTCGGCGAGATGCTGACGTTCCGCCGGCTGCAGGAGGTCTATCCCGACCCCCGCACCCGGCTGGCGATGCTGTGCAGCAAGATCGAGGACGGGTTCGCGACGGTGTTCCGCCAGGTCGTGCTGACGCGCTTCGAGCAGGCGATGCACCGGACGCGGCGTGAGGAGGGCGAGCTGCCGACCGAGCGCCTCAACGAGCTGTGGCTGGCGGCCAACCGGCCGATGCACGGCGACGTGGTGCAGTTGACGGACGGGTACGGCTGGTGGTGGTCGTACATCGGCCACTTCATCCACGTCCCGTTCTACTGCTATGCGTATGCGTTCGGCGAACTGCTGGTGCTGGCGCTGGTGCAGAAGTACAAGGAGGAGGGCGAGGCGTTCGTGCCGAAGTACCTCGACCTGCTCGCGGCGGGCGGGTCGGACGCGCCGCACGTGCTGCTCGGCCGGCTCGGGGTGGACGTGAACGACCCGGGCTTCTGGGAGCTGGGCCTGCGGCTGCTCGGCGAGATGGTCAGCCAGGCGGAGGAACTGGCCGCCCAGCTCTGACCGCCCAGGAAGGGAACGCGATCCTCTTCTCCCCTCTCCCCTGGTGGGAGAGGGGCTGGGGGTGAGGGGGACAATGGCTTCTGCCGCGCGCCTACGACGCCGACGCGGCTACCTGGGCGGACGGCCGGGCACGCGGGCTATCGTTTTTTTTTCCCTCGCGCCGGGCAAGGCTCGCCTGGACGAATCCCCGGAACAGCGGGTGGGCGCGCGTCGGCTTGGACTTGAATTCCGGGTGGCACTGCACCGCCACGAACCACGGGTGGTCCACCAGTTCCACCATCTCCACCAGGTTCCCGTCCGGGCTCGTCCCCGTCACCTCGAACCCGTGCCCTGCGAACTGCTCCCGGTAGTCGTTGTTGAACTCGTAGCGATGGCGGTGCCGCTCGTACACGACGTCCGTCCCGTAGGCCGCCCGCGCCCGGCTACCCTCCTTCAGCACGCACGGGTACGCCCCGAGGCGCATCGTCCCGCCCAGATCCGTGATGCTGTACTGCTCGTCGAGCATGCACACCACCGGGTGCGGCGTATCGGCGTCAAACTCCGAACTGTTCGCCCCGTCGAGTCCGACCACGTTGCGCGCGAACTCGAGCACCGCGCACTGCAGTCCCAGGCAGATGCCGAAGAACGGGATGCCTTTCTCCCGGGCGTAGCGGATGGCCTCCATCTTGCCCTCGATGCCGCGGTAGCCGAATCCGCCCGGCACCAGCAGGCCATCGACTCCGCTCAGCAGGCGCTCCGCCCCCTCGCGCTGGATGTCCTCCGAGTCGGCCTTGCGCAGCAGCACTCGGCTCGACAGGCTGCTGCCGGCGTGGTCCAGCGCCTCGTACACCGACTTGTACGCATCGTTGTGCTTGATGTACTTGCCGACGACGGCGATCGTCACCTCGTGGCTCGGGTTGAAGACGCGCTGGAGCATGGCGCGCCAGTCGCCGATCTCCAGTTCCTTCGCGCGCAGACCGAGTTTCTCGACGATCAGCTGGTCGAGCCTGTTCTCGACCAGACTGAGCGGCACCTCGTAGATCGATCGCTCCTTGTCGCGCTCCTCGATGACGGCCCGCGGCTCGACGTTGCAGAACATGGCGATCTTCTCGGCCATGTCGCGCGGCATCTCGCGCTCGGTGCGGCAGATGAGGATGTCGGGCTGGATGCCGATACGGCGGAGTTGCTCGACGGAATGCTGCGTCGGCTTGCTCTTGGCCTCCCCGGCCGCCTTGAGGTACGGGATCAGCGTCAGGTGGATGTACAGGCAGTTGTGCTTGCCGACGTCGAGGGCGAACTGCCGAATCGCCTCGAGGAACGGCAGTCCCTCGATGTCGCCGACCGTCCCGCCGATCTCGGTGATGACGACGTCCACATCATCGCCGGCCAGGCGGCGGATTGCCCCCTTGATCTCGTCGGTGACGTGCGGGATCACCTGGACGGTGCGCCCGAGGTAGTCGCCGTGCCGTTCCTTGTCGATGACGGCCCGATAAATCTTCCCGGTGGTGTAGTTGCACTCGCGGCTGAGGGGGGCGTTGGTGAAGCGCTCGTAGTGGCCCAGGTCGAGGTCGGTTTCGGCCCCATCGTCGAGGACATACACCTCCCCGTGCTGGTAGGGGCTCATCGTCCCGGGATCGACGTTGATGTACGGGTCGAACTTCTGCAGCCGCACGCTCAGACCGCGCCGCTCCAGCAGCATGCCGATTGAGGCGCTGGTGAGACCCTTGCCGAGCGAGCTGACCACGCCGCCGGTAACGAAAATGTGCTTTGCCACGCCAGTACCTTCCGGGAGTGTCGGAGCCGGGGGGAGGTTTTTTCTGCTTCTAATGCAACAAGCCCACAGGGCCACCCCGTGGGCTTGCGGCTCGGGTTCACTGGTTAGTATACCCAACGCCCGCCATCGTGCCAAACGGCCCGGGCCGACGCGGGCGGTTAAGCCGCGCGGTCCTGCTGGGTTTGCAGGTAGTCGCGAACGAACCGCTCGTAGTCGGCCGGGGTATCGACGCCGCGGCCCGCGTGGGCCACGACGCCGACGCGGATCCGGCGGCCAAGCGCCAGCACGCGCAGCTGCTCCAGTTTTTCCGCCTCCTCCAAAGGTTCCGGCGGGAGTTGCGCCAGGCTGAGCAGGAACCGGCGGCGGTAGGCGTACAGTCCGAGGTGCTGCAGGAACAGCGGCGGGCGGCGCGCGAAGTCGGGCGCCCCGTCGCGCACGAACGGGACCGGACTACGCGAGAAGTAGAGCGCCCGGCCGCAGGCATCGACGACCACCTTGACGCACGCCGGGTCGCGCCACTGGTCCTCCGACGCAATCGGCACCGCCAGCGTCGCCACGTCGGCCTCCGGGTCGCTCCGCAGGAGTTCGGGCAGCAGGTCGAGGGACGACGGCTCGACGAGGGGTTCGTCTCCCTGGAGGTTGACGATCACGTCGGCGTCGAGGCGGCGGGCGACCTCGGCCACGCGGTCGGTCCCGCTCGGGTGGTCCGCCCGCGTCATCTCCACGCGCCCGCCGAACGCGCGCACCGCCTCGGCGATGCGCGCGTCGTCGGTGGCGACCGCGACCGTGTCGGCCCGCGCCAGGCAGGCGCGTTCATACACATGCTGGATCAGGTACTTGCCGGTCTGGCGGAGCAGCGGTTTGCCCGGCAGGCGCGTCGAGGCGTAGCGGGCGGGGATGAGGATGGCGGTCTTCATCGTGACCTCCTTGTCGGCGGAGAAATGTCCATCAGGTAACAGGGACCGGCCGCCGGGTCAAGGCCAGCGCGGCTGCGTCGTGCGGCACGGCCTGCTTGCCTACAGCTGGGGCGACGTGAGCCAGAGCGGCGACATCGCGTCAGCCGTCAAGCCGATCATCAGCACCCTGCTGTTCCTGGCCGTGCAGGAGGGCCGGCTGCGCAGCGTCGATGAGACGCGATACCGCCAGGCGACGCCGGGCAGGCGGCGGAACAGCCGGGCGTGGTCCACCACCAGGGCCGCGCCGGCAAAATCCTCCTTAAACCTCGCGTCGCTGCGCTGTCGCGCTGTCGGGGTCGTGGCGGGCTATAAGATGGGGGGGTAGGGGAGATTGGCGTTCGCTCTTCAGGCGAGGTGCCGCCCGTGATTCGCTTCCGCTGCGACCACTGTAACAAGCTGCTGGCCGTGCCCGACGGTAAGGCCGGCGCGGCCGGAACCTGTCCCAGCTGCAAGGGGACATTCCGCGTGCCCGCCGGCCCGCTGGCCGAGGAACCCGCCCAGCAGCCCAAACCGTCCCGTCCGAAACCGCCGCCCCTCCAGACTGTTCCCGGCGAGGATGACGAGGCGGCGGCGCCTGAACCCGGCGCGGGCGGCGGCACAGCGTTCCAGTTCTCGCGCTCGGGGCTGCGCAGGGCGCTGCTCTGGTTCCTCTGCTTCCAGCTGGTCTCCCTGGCCGTCGGCGTCGGCTGCCTCATCGCCTTCGTCTTCGTCCTCGTCCACGAGCCGGTTTCCTTCAAGATGATCCTCGCCCTGGTCATGGGCGGCGGGGTCGCGTTCGTCGGGCTGGGCTATTTCTTCGTGGCCCTGCCCAACTATCGCCTGTTCTTCTTCAGCACGATCCCGTCCAGCGACCACTATCTGGTGATGCGAGATCGGCTTCAGCGCTTTTCGTGCGGCGGCGAACTGGTGGAGGAGGTTCCCTTCGCCAACATCCTCGAGGTGCGGCTGATCACTCGGCGCAACGAGGAGAATCCGGAGGTCACCGCCAGGATCCTCGGCATCGACCTGCGAAACCTCGACAGCCGCGCGACGACGCTCGACCCGCAGTTCTGCCGCTGGAGCCAGAAGACGCAGGACTACGACCTCGCACTGATCGAGGACTTCTTCGAGGTGCCCGTCAAGCAGGTCTACCGGAAGATCAAGAAACGCTGGGAACTGTGGCAGCAGACGCACCCCGGGGAGACGGACGAGGCCGAGGAGGCGCCCGCGCGGCGGCGGAAGCGGCTGTCGTGGTATCAGCAACCGCTGACCTATGTGTTCGGCGTTCTGGGGCTCGTTGGCCTGGGTGGGCTGATCTGGCTGCTGGCCTTCCTGCTGGGCAGGAGGGATGGCGGCCAGCCGCCCGTGGCGGGGCTGGAGCCCGGGCCGCGTCCGGGACCGGAGCCTGTGGTGAAACTGCCGCTCGAGCAAAAGGGCGTCCCCGAGGCGTCTGGCCCGCGAAGCCTGCCGGGCTTGCTCGCCTACTGGCCGCTAGATGAGGCCCAGGGCAAGGCGGTCGCCGATGCGTCCGGGAAAGGATCGCAAGGCCGCATCGAGGGCGGCGCGTGGGTTCCTGGAGTCAAGGGCTCGGCGCTGCGCCTCGACGGCAAGCGCGACTTCGTGGACCTGGGCACGGAACCGCGCCTCAATTTCGGCCCGGGGACTCCGTTCACGGTGGCTGGCTGGGTCGCCACCGAGTCGCAGGACGGGGTCATCAGCTCGTTCCGGCGGCGCGGCATGCTCTTCCCGATCATCGAGCTGAGCGTGCGCAAGGGCAGCCTGTTCGGCTGGGTGCGCGACGACACCAGCGGCTTCGGCGGCGCCAAGGCGACGGGCGGCCCGGTCAACGACGGCAAGTGGCACCACGTCGCGCTGTTGCGGCAGGCCGACGGCACCATCGAGCTATTCCTGGATGGAGTCTCACAGGGGCGCGACCAGGGTAAGAGTTCGGGCGGGCCGATCACCACGGACTTGCGCGGCCTGGGGTGCGACCGACTGCTCCGGGACGTGGGCAAGAAGGCGCCCGGGTATCTGGCCGCGAGCTTCGACGAGTTCTGCGTGTACGACCGGCCCCTTGCCGCGGCAGAGGTGACCGCCCTGGCCACCAGGAAGCAGTAGGACGCCCCGACCCGCCGGGCACGCACTGGGGCGGGAATTTTCGGCGCACCGAGCATGGCCCGAACTACTGGACCGACGACCCGCGCCCGGACCTGCGCGAGGGGAAGTACCCCGGGGCGCGGACCGTGAATCGCTGGCGTGTGGATTACCTGCGCGACTGGCAGGCGCGCATGCTGCGGACGGTGGATGGCGTCGGCGAGCGATTGTGTCCGGCGAGCGCGCATGAGTTGCCGCGCGGACTGGCAAGGGGGCCGAACGCGGGGCGCCACCGCTGTGGCCTGTCAGGCATAACTATTTGAATAGAAATCACTTGCAATTATCGACGTACGCGCGAGCTACTCTTGGCATTCTGTTTGCTCGGATGTTGCGGCGAGATATAACTCAGACCGTGGACCAGCGCTCCATGCACCCGAATCCTCCAGCGCCGCCCGGGAGCCGTTTCGCGAGGGATCACTCATGATCCATGTCGAGAATCCCCTTCCCTTCGATGACGAGATTGCGGAGCTTTCCGTCTTCCTGCCGGGTTGGCAGGTGACGGGCCTGGAGCGTGCCGCCCACCAGCGCGGCCTGACCGTGGCGCAAATGCTGCGGCGCCTGGTCAACGATTTCCTGACCCGGGGACAGCGCGGGCAAGGGTGTGTCGCCGAGACGGCGCGGCAGTGGGCGTGATGCCGAAGCGTCCTGGATTCTCCTGGTAGGCCCCGTTGGACCAAGTGGGCTCCCCTGCCCCGGCTCCTACCGTTGCAACAAAGAAAGAGGGGTGCGGTCCGCCGCACCCCTCTTTCGCACCCTGCACTGCCTCGTTGCCTCTTCGTACCGGCCCCATCGCCTCCTTCCGCTCTTCCAGTTGTGGAGAGGTCGGCGGACAAATCCGGCGGTCCGCCGACCGTGCCCCCACTACCTCTGCCTGCTCCGCGATTCTCGTACAGGGTGGGTTAAGCGTGGCGCTCACTGTGCCGTGGCAGCAGCTCGCGCTTGGCGTGTTACATCAAGGTTCTCCTGGTGTGTGGTGAGATTGACCAGTCCGCAGCGCGCTCACCGGCGAGCGCGGGGGTTCCGTGGCGTTCGTGGGCGATCTCGGGTTCCGATTGGCCCGACCGCCGGGGTCCGGCGACCGGGCCGGGAGGAGCGTTGCTTGCCTCTTGCTCTCTACCTGACTATGCAGAATCGCCCGCCCGGGCGGACAGGATTTTGCAACTTTCCTGGAGCGAAACTCAGGGGAACGCCGCGCGCCTTGCGGCCGCGTCAGCGCTTCAACCCGACGCCGAGGTACAGCTGCATGCCCTCGGTCCACGGCCGCGGGACGGGCTGCTCCTCCCAGGCGTGTCTGGCCCCGAGGCGGATCTGGCCGGCATTGCCCAGCGGGATCGCGAACCGAACGTCCTGGTTCAGCCGGTGGCGGTCGAGCGGCGTCAGCGCAGGCAGCGCCGTCCCGTCGTATTCCACCTTGAGCGGGCCGAGAAGCTGATACCGGGCCTGCAACTCCACGACCATTTGCGACTTCTCCGAAGGGAGGCGCTCCGGCCGCAGCGGATCCTCGGCGTAATGCATCACCGACGCGCCGGACAGGACCACCTCGCTTTTCTCGATCGGCCGGAGCTTGCAGCCGACGCCGGTGCGGCCGGTCATGGACATCTGCTGGGCGGTCCAGGTGTCGTAGCCGGCGCGAACCTGGCCGAACACGTACAGCGGGCCGGCGACCGGAACGTGCAGTGCCTCCTCTGCCTGCCAGCGCTCGGCACCGGGAACGTGGGCCGTTTCCGGCGCGGTCTCGAACTGGAGGTGCGACCTGAGCGAACCGAGGACGCCGCTCAGTTGCCCGCCGGCCTTGCCGTCGAACTCTCGGGGCGGGGCGGCCTTCACGCCGAGCAGGCCGCGGACCCAGTGATAGCGCCACTCGGGGTCGGGGTCATGCGCAACGTATCGGCGGAAGCGGGAGAGGTCCGCGTCGCCGACCAGCCAGGGTAGCGCAGGGGTGGACCGGACGGCCTGTTCCAGCGAGATCCCGTACAGCTCGCAGCAGGAATCCTCGAACGAGAAGGGGGCCGGGGCGAGCAGGCGCTGCATGTCGCCGTGGGTGGAGATTCCCGGTCTTCCTCGCCCCTCGCGAACCGACCACGGCAACGTCAGGCCCAGCCGGTCGGTCAGGGAGACGTTCGGCTGCGCGGGCGCCGGGTGTGGGGAGTACGCGACGGCGTGGGGAGGCACCGGCCCTCGCGGGACGATGGCGCGTGGACCCGGGGTTCGTGTGGAGACGGCCGCCAGCAAACCGCACATCGCGATGCGCGCAAGGTTTGTCAGCATGGTTGTCCCTCCGTGGCGGGGAACGACGTGAGAGGGTGACTGGCGGTGGCCCGGATGCGGGGCACCGGGAAAGGCGACTGACTCTATAGCAACTGGGGAGGTGCTGTGCAAGAAGAGCCGCCGGAGCGGACCCGGTCTGCAGAAAGTTCGCGGGCGGGGTTTCGGGTGAAAACACCGAGGGTCCGGGGCGGCCGGCAACAGCCGGCCGCCCCGGACCCTCGCCACTCCCGCAAACCGCCCGCGGCAGGGGTCACGGGGACGCCTTGGCCCGGACCTGTTTCAGAGCGGCCTGGGCGGCCTCGCGCACCGTCGGGCGCGGGTCGCTCTCGGCCAGCTCGCTGAGCGTCCGCTCGACCGCCTTCGCTGCCGCGCCCAGCGCTCCGAGTTCCTGGATGGCCGCGATGCGCACCTCGATGTTCGCGTCCTTGCGTGCCAGCTTCTCCAGCGTGGGGATGACCTCCTTTGCCACCTTGCCGAGCGGGCCAGCCACGCGCACCGCCTGACCGCGCAGGGTCGGGTCGGCGTCCTGCAATGCCCCCTGCGCCGCCGGCCAGACCACCTTCGCGTCGCTCGTAACCTTACCCAGCGACATCAGCGCCGCCCGCCGCAGCCCGACGGCCGCCTTCGCGTCGCTGACGACCTTCGCCAGTTGCCCCGCCGCCGCGGCCCCGCCGTCGGCGAACTTGCCGACCGCCGCCGCAGCCGCCTCACGCACCGCTGGGTTATCGGTCGGATCGACTGCCACCGCCGCCAGCACCGGGACAACCGTCGGCGCCTCGACGCCCAGCCGGCCCAGGAACTGGGCAGCGTAGACGCGCGCCGGCGCCTCGGTCTTCGGATCCTTGCCGTTCTTGACCAACTCGACCGCCGGGTTGAGGGCGTCGATCGCGTCGGCGCCCAGATCCTTCACCGTCGAGGCGGCGGCGGTGCGCGTCCCGGGGTGCGGATCCTTGAGCGCCCTGGCCAGTTCGGCCGCGACGCTCTTGGAGTACGGGACCATGTTGCCCAGCGCCTTGGCAGCCGCCTCGCGCACGTCGCCTGCCTTGTCCTCTCCGAGCGCCCGCGCCAGGCCCGGGATGGCGAGCCGGGCGTCCTCGCCGAGTCGGCCGAAGGTCTGGGCGACCTCGCGGCGAATCTCCGGGTCGGTGTCCTTTTGCAGGGCCGCCAGCAGTCCTTGCAGGACGCCGTCGGTCTTCGGTCCGAACACCTCCAGGGCGGTCAGGGCCGCGCGGCGCCGCTTCACCTGGGTGTCGGTACGGAGGATCTTCAGCCACTCGGGAGCTTTCTTGCCGAGTACCTCGTCGCCGGCGGGCGCGGGGGCGGGCAGGGCGAGAAGGAGCGTCAGGCCGAGCAGCGTGGCGGTGCGCAACATGGGAGGATCTCCAGGGATGAGGCTACCGGCATCTGTAGGGGGCGGGGCGCGCACCGTCAACTGCCTGCGCAACCGGGTGCGGGGCCGTCGCGCAGAAACGACGATCGGCCGCCTCGGCGCCAACAGCGCGGGCCATCCCGAGGCGGAGGTAGGGGAGATGAAAAAGTCCAGGGAGATGGTGCCCGGTCTTCGCTCCCCTCCCCCACAAGGGGGGAGGGGGAGAAGACAAACCAGACGCCCTCCCTCGGCCTGGGTATCAGTCGCTGAAGTAGCGGAAGTAACTGCCCTGGGCATCGTGCGCCGGGGTGGCGGGGCGCACCGTCACCGAGTCGCCTCCGGGCACCGGCAGGGTGGCCGGTCCGGGCATGGCGGTCGGCTGGCCGCCGGCAGGCACCGGCGCCGGGGCGACCTGCGGGTCGGTCGGCTGGGCGAGGGCGTTCGCCACCTTCTTCCGGCCGGTGTCGAGATCCTGCTTGATCTTCGGAGCGTTGAGGTCGATGTGGACCTGGCGGCGCCCGTCCGGACTGGTTGACGTGTTCACCTTGTACCAGCCGAGCAGCCACCCGACGGCCACGAAGCCGACGACGGCCGCCCCGACCAGCGCGAGCAAGTTGCGCATGGGTTCCCCTCCGGAGTGTGCGGGCACGGCGGCTCGCGAAGGCCGACCTCCGCGCGGGGGCGCCCTGACCGCGGGCGGAGGTGTAGCATGAATGGGGGGGCAAATCCAGTCGAACCTCGGCGCTCCCACTGGCAGGCCCGCCGGCCGCGAATGCTTCCTGCCCACCCGACCACCCGACCGAGGAGTACGTCGAGGTGAGCCACTTCCTCGACGGCTGCCGGCTGACGCTGGCCCTGGCCACACAGGAGTAAGGCGTGAGGAGGTAAAGCTTACGGGGCACGTCCCGTGGGGGAAGCGCTGGCGACTTGACCCACTGCATGAAAGCTCATGGGTGGCGCCCCGTGGGCGAAGCGCTGGGGATCTGGCCCACGGGACGCCACCCGTGGGCTTTGAAAGTCCCAGGGCACACCATCCTCCCTGAACCTGGACCAGACCCGCGGCCCGTCAGAGAGAGGCGTGGATAAGGGCGGCCCGCATCGCCCGGACGTCGGGGAAGCGTAGCTCCGGCTCGCGTGCCAGCCCTTTCTCGATGACCCGGGCGAGCGCTTCCGGGACGTCCGCCCGGCGCGTTCGGACTGGCACCGGCTCCTCATACAGGATCTTCATCAGCAGCTGCTGGTACTTGGCCGGCAGGTCGTAAATGTGGCTCGCCGTCAGCAGACTGTACAGGGTGGCGGCGGCCGCGTACTGATCGACCGTCGGCTTCGCTTCGCGGAAGTTCGTGATCTGCTCCGGCGCCATGAACCCGGGCGTCCCACCGATGTCCCCGGCCAGTGTCAGCCCGCTCAGCGCCGATGCCTGGTACACCCGCGCCAGTCCGAAGTCCGTCAGCTTGGCCGCCTCGCGCCCGCCCTCCTGCGTCACGAGCAGGTTGGACGGCTTGATGTCGCGGTGGACGAACCCCAGCGCGTGCGCGTACTCCAGGGCCTCGAGGAGTTGACACCCCAGTGTCACCGCACGGTCGAGCGCGAGCGCCCCCTGGGACCGAATCAGTCGGTGCGCGTCAGTCCCGCGGACGTACTCCATCGTGAAGAACAGCCGGCCGTTCGCCTCGCCCATGTCGTGGAAGCGGACGACGTGGGCATGCTGCAGTTGCCGGAGGATGTTCGCCTCGCGGAGGAACCGCTCCACGTCGGTCTGCGAAATGGTCCCGCCGGGGGTGACCATCTTCAGCGCGACGGCCGGCCCGCCGGTCGGGGGGACGGCGAGGTAGACCGTGCCCATGCCGCCACGGCCGAGTTCGCGCACCAGCCGGTAGCCCGGGATCAGTTGCTCCAGCCCGCGAGCCAGTTCCTCACAGGCGGGGCACAGCGGCGGGGCGCCGGCGGCCGGCGGCAGCGCCGCGCCGCATGCCCGGCACGCGGCGGACTCCTGCCGGGGCGGCACGACCGGCATGGTGTGGACGGGGGACTGGGTCGCCACCTCGAACGGCGAGGGGACGACGGGCACCACCGCCGGGGGCGGGCCGAGGGTGCCGGCCGGCGTGAGCGACACGACCGGAGGCGTGATCCGTGGCGGCGGGGCGAGGAAACTCGGGACGACCGGGCTGGTGTGGACGGCCGGGGCGACCGACACCGGCGCCTCCTCCAGGGCGAGTTGCAGGACCGTTTTGCCGGCGCGGATCGTGTCTCCGTGCTTCAGTTCGGCCTGCTGGACGCGCTGCTCGTTGACGTAGGTGCCGTTGCGGCTGTCCAGGTCCAGCAGTCGGCAGCGCGGCGGGTTGACCTCGACCATGAAGTGGACGCGCGAGAAAAAGCGGTCCTTCGACGCCAGCTGGAAATGGGCCTTCTTCGACCGGCCGACGAGGAAGGTGTCGTGGCCGGCGAACGTGAAGACGCGGCCCGTGTGGGGTCCGGCCGTCACGGTGAGTGTCACGCGCATCGGAGGCTCTCTCGTCTGTGGTCCTGTCGGGCGGTTTCCACTGGGTGCCGGTTCCGAGGCAGTCATCCGCCCTGGGGGTTGCCCTCAGTGTAACCGCGGCGAGGACGACCTGCCACCGGGCAAAGAGGGCGCAACTGTACAAGGCGAGCGGCGGGGCGTCAGTCCGCCGGTGCAGTGTACCGGCGGGCTGACGCCCCGCCGCTCGCCTGGCACAATCTGGCACTGGGCCGCTTACGCCGCTGCGCTGCGTGCGCGGCTCGGACAGGATGACCGGACCGTGTCTCAGGGCGCCCCGAGCAATTCCCACCTGCTGACGCGGGGGACGCCGCCGGCTCACTGCTTCGGCCGGAACGCCTTGACGACGTTCTCATTCGTGGTCAGGTACGGACCCTCGATCAGGTCGATGCAGTACGGGATCGCCGGGAAGACCGCCAGCAGGCAGTCGCGGATCGCGCTCGGCTTGCCCGGCAGATTAACGATCAGCGCCTTGCCGCGGACCCCCGCTACCTGGCGCGACAGGATCGCCGTCGGCACCACCCTGAGCGACACCGCGCGCATCTGTTCGCCAAACCCGTCGAGCATCTTCGCGCACACCGCCTCGGTCGCCTCCGGCGTCACGTCGCGCCGCGCCGGCCCGGTGCCGCCCGTCGTCACGACCAGGCAGCAGCCCTCGCGGTCGCACAGTTCCCGGAGCGTCTCCTCGATGCCCGGCCGGTCGTCCGGGATCAGGCGCGGTACGGCCTCCCACGGGCAGGAGAGGATCTCGTTCAGGCAGTCGCGGATGGCCGGGCCGCCCCTGTCCTCATAGACGCCCTTGCTGGCGCGGTCGGAGACGGTCACGATACCGATGCGAATCGGCTGGCTGGTCGTCATGTTCACCACCTCGGAGAAACCCGCCGGGGATGCTCGTTCCCGGCCGAGGGATTATCATACTCCTGCGGGGCGGGACGAAAGTCCACGGGTGGCGTCCCGTGGGCCAGATCCCCGGCACTTCCCCCACGGGCCGCCACCCGTGGACTTGCCAGGCAACACCCCAGAGCAGTCTGCGAACCCATGTAATATCCACAATGAGCAAATTGGGCACCCGTTCTTCTTCACGGTGGCAGAAATGTCGCGACCTTGATCAGGGTTTTCATGGTGGAAGATTGAATTGCAGCAACCGGCACGCGATCTTTCCATTGTAAAGCGGCACCTGTTCAGCCGGCTCCATCCCGATATCGCCCGCCAGCCGCGGGTTGCCGGTGAACACGAACGCCCGCCAGCCCGCGCACCGCGTTCGCAGCACCTCGCCAAGCGCCGCGTACAACCCCCTGAGTTCCTTCTCCTCGCCGATGCGCTCGCCGTAGGGCGGGTTGCAGACGATCACCCCGGGCGACCCGGCCGGCGGGCGGAAGTCACGCACGTCCTTTATCTCGAACGGGAGCAGGTGTCCCACCCCGGCGGCGCGGGCGTTGGTCCTTGCGAACGATACCGCGTCGCGGCGCACGTCGGACCCGCGGATCGGCGCGGGCAACTGCTTCAGCACTCCGCGCCGCGCCTCGTCGCGCAGCTCCGCCCACAGCGCGACGTCGAAATCCATCCACCCCTGAAACCCGAACCGCTTGCGCGTCAGTCCGGGAGGACGGCGCAGCGCGAGCCATGACGCCTCGATCGGCAGTACGCCCGAGCCGCACATCGGATCGACGAACAGCGTCTCGCCGCGCCACCCGGTCAGCAGCACGATGCCCGCCGCCAGCGCCTCGTTGAGCGGCGCCTTCGTCAGGATCGGCCGATAGCCGCGCTTGTGCAGCGACTCGCCGGAACTCTCCAGGCTCAGGACTGCGTGGTCGCGGTAGATGTGCAGGTTCAGCCCGACCATCGGCTCCTCGACGTTCACGCTCGGGCGCCGCCCGACCTTCGCGATGAACTGGTCGCAGATGGCGTCCTTCGTCTTCAGGGCGGCGTATTTCGAGTGTGTGAGGTGCGAGTCGCGCACGTTGCAATCGACCGCCAGCGTGTGGTCCGGCGTCAGGTAGCGCGACCAGTCGATGGTCTGCACCGCGTCGTACAGTTCTTCCGGCGACGTGACGTCGGCTTCGAGGATCGGCTTCAGGATGCGAATGGCAGTGCGCAGCCAGAGGTTGGCGCGGTAGAGCAGCGGGCGCTCGCCGGCGAACGCGACGCCGCCGCGGCCCGGCTTCACCTCTGCCGCGCCGAGGGCGCGCAGCTCGTCCGCCAACACATTTTCCAGCCCGCGGGCACAGGTCGCAAAGTAGCGCTCCATGCCCTTATTTTGGTTTGGTGCCGTACCGTTCGGCCAGCTGCATCAGATCCTGGCCCTTGATCGCGCCTTCGAGCAGCGGCGGAAGCATGTTCGGCGTGCAGCCGAAACACGGCACGCGCAGCTCGGCGAGCTTCTTCGCCAGCGTCTCGTCGTAGCACGGCACCCCGCTGTCGGACAGCGCGAGCAGGCAGATCACCTTCACGCCGGACCCCACCATGTCCTCGACCCGGCGCAGCAGCTCGCGCTGGTTACCGCCCTCGAACAGATCGGTGATGAGGATGAACAGCGTCTTGTGCGGATCCTTGACGAACCCCTGGCAGTAACCGACCGCCCGGTTGATGTCGGTGCCGCCGCCGAGCTGAATGCCGAACAGCATGTCCACCGGATCGTGACACTGCTCTGTCAGATCGACCACCTCGGTGTCGAACGCGACGATGTGTGTCTCCAGAGCGGGCATGCTGGCGAAAATGGCGCCCATGATCGAGCCGTAAACGACGGAATCGGCCATTGATCCGGACTGGTCGATGGCGACCATGACGTTCCACTCCTTGCGGCGGTGCTGGCGGGCGAAGAAGTGGAACGAGTCGGGGATGACGACCTTGCGCTTGCGGTCGTAGTTCTTGAGATTGCGGCGGATGGTGCGCACCCAGTCCATGTTCGGCAGGCTGCGCATCGGGCTGTGGCGGCTGCGGTCGAGGGCGCCGCGCACGGCCTGCTCGACCGCCCCGCGCAGGCGCTTCATGATCTCCTCGACGACCTGGCGGACGATCGCGCGGGCGGTCTCCTTGGTCTTCTCCGGGATCATGCCGCGCAGCGACATGAGCGTGCCGACCAGCTCGACGTTCGGCGTGATCTGGCTCAGCGTTTCGGGCTCGAAGAGGAGCTGCTTGAGGCCCTTGCGCTCGATCGCGTCGCGCTGGATGACGGTGACGACGTCCTGGGAGAAGTAGCCGCGGATGTCGCCGAGCCACTGCGCCAGGCGCGGGGCGGACGAGCCGAGGCCGGCGCTGCGTTTGGCACCTTTCTGCGGCGGCGTGGTGTCGGGGGCGCCGCCGTAGATCATGCCGAGGGAGGCGTCGAGGTTGGCCAGGTCGCCACTGACAAGGCTCTCAGCGGGGCAGCCGGCGAGCTGGGAAAGACCCGGATCGGATTCGCGACCGAGCACGAGGCGCCAGCGGACGTATCGATCGGTTGACATGAGTGCAATCCAAAAACGTTTCGCGCAAAGCCGCCAAAGAGCGCAAAGGAAGACACAACAGCGCCCAATCACTCCTGAAGATTATTGACGAGCCGGGTGATGCCTTCCTTGATCAAGGCCACGTTAAAGTTGATAAGCAGACCGAGAGGCTTTTCTGCCAGACGCATGTAGGTAAGGGTTTGTTTCTTGTGGACCGGGGCAACCGCCTCGATCGCTTTCAACTCGATGATGACCAGGCCTTCAACAATGAAATCCGCCCAAAAGCCTTCTTCCAGGTGGACCGATTCGTAGACAACCGGGATAGGATGCTGCCGCAAGAAGCTCAGTCCACGTTTCTTCAACTCGAAGGCCATCACGGCCTCATAAACCGATTCGAGCAGCCCCGGCCCCAGTGTTGTGTGAATCTTGTAAGCCGCATCCACAATCTGACGAGCGACTTCGTTCGGGTGCATGACAAAGCTCGGATGGGGTTTTCCTTTGCGCTCTTTTGCGTCTTTGCGCGAAATGCAATTCACAGGTCCAGCTCCAGCTCTCCAAGTTGTTCCTGGAGCTTTTTCGCCTCTTCCTCGCTCAGCTTGACGTCCACGCTCGCCTGGAGTTCCTGCGCCCCTTCCTGCGAGATCTCCGCCAGGTTCGACACGACGCGCCGGATCTCGGCCGGCTCGAATTCGCTGAACGCGCGGCGCAGGTAAACGAGCGCCTGCCGAAACTCATCGTCCTGCAGGCTCTGGATGTAGGCGTCGAGCTGCCGCCACAGGACCAGCCGCGAGAAGAGCGCCTGACGGTTGCCCTGCACCAGCCCTTCAAACCAGCCGGCCCCCAGTTCGGCGCCGACGCCCGGCGACAACCGCCGGCTCACCTCGCGCGCCAGTTCGTCCTCGGCGATGCGGCCCTTCTCCAGCATGATCGAGCAGGCCAGCCCCGACAGGTACGAGTTCAGATCGTCCGCCGCCGCCACTGCTTGCAGCTCCGTGTCCCAGCGACGGTGGTCCACGTCGTTGGCGTTCTCGCCCGAAACGCGGTTCAGCGCGATGATCGCCCCCTTGACGTCCTTGGCCGCCTGGCGGTCGCAAACGCACGCCTGCTTCAGCTGCAGGCACGCCCGCAGGAACAGCTGTCCCAGAAGCGGCCGCAGCGGCGCCGGGTCGAACTGGCGCACGTCCTTGTAGCTGATCGACTCGGCCAGGTCGTCCACCGCGCGGGCCAGCGGCACAAACCCGGTATCCTCGACGCCGATCGCCTGCAGCCGCTTGCGCGCGTCCTCCAGGGCGTCGGCGAGCTGACAGCGGATCGCGTCCTTGACCACGCCCGCCGCCTGATCGACGCGCTCGCACTCGGTCAGCCGCTCCGACAGCGCCACCGCCGCGGCCACCTCGACGGTGTCGCCCCGCAGCGCCGCCTCGACGAGCTGAATCTCGCAGTCCGGCTTCCAACGCAGCTTCCACCGCTCGCGCGCCGTCCCGTATTGTCCCTTGACGTCCTCCCGCTTGCCGAACTCCAGTCCCAGCGCGTCGAGACGGTGCAGGAAGATGCTGCGGTTGCGGTCGCGGAAGGCGGCGTCCTCGCCCTTGACGAAGCGGTTCTCGCGCAGGTCCAGTTCGAGCGGTTCCTGGTCCTTGTCCACCTGGTACTTTTCGAGGCGCAGCCCCTCCAGGTGCAGGTAGAAGTCGTCCTGCAGCGCGGTGCGGCTAACGCCCTTCGGCAGCTTGCCGATGTTGCTGCCGATTTCCACTTCTGCGAGGAACGGCCGGACCAGATCGACCTCGCCGCGGCCCAGCAGCGTGACGGCCGCGTCGCGCAGGTCGCGCAGCGTCGGCGCCGGCGCCTCGTTGAGCGCCGCCAGCGTTTGCGCCAGGCGCACGCCCTCGATCACCTCGGCCGGCGAGCGGATCTGCCCGCCCTTGCGCATCGCGTGGCAGACCTCGCTGAGGTAGCGCGAGGCCAGGCGGTGCGAGTGGCCGTGGCGACGCTCTTCGTGCAGGCGCTGGAAGTACGCCGGCGCGTGGTTGCCGGCCCCGTACCCCGACTGTGACGACAGCCGGTAGTAGCTGTACGGCATCAGCGTGATACTGGTGGTTACCTTCGGCAGGCTCTTCAGCTGCCGGTCATCCATCGGTGGTTGTTCATGCGTCAACGCGGCGGAGTGGAAGGCGCCGCAGACGACAACGACCTTCTCCGGCCGGTGGCCTTCCTTCAGCACCGCGTGGATGCAGCGGCGCATGTACGCCTCGCGGATCAGGTTCTCATCGTTCTCGGCCATCGGCCGCAGGTCGCGCAGCCCGCGGCCCAGCTCGAAGATCTGATGCGCGTAGGCGGCCGGCTCGGACGTGTGCTCGAAGTGCCGCTCCCACCACGTCTCGTGGTCCGGGTCGCCGGCCAGGCGCGCGATCGCCTCATACGGGTCGTCGAGGTACGCGCGCGTGTGCTCGCTGACCTGCTTGCGGCGGGCCTTCGGCGGCGTGACGGCGGGGCGACTGCCGTCGGGAAGCTCGCCCTTGCCGTTACCGTTCGGGGTCGGCTCGTCGTCACCGTCGGGGGCGGTGATCCTGTGCAGTTCGAGGAAGACCGCCGCTGGCAAGTCGATGAAGCGCGTCGCCTTCGGGCAGTTGCGCAGGCCCCACTGCAGCGCCACCCACTCCGGCGAGTACTCGGCGAGGGGGTAGAGGATCGATCGCACCGGGCGCTCCTTGGTGTACGCCAGCAGCGCGACCGGCGGCTTCGTCATCTCTTCGAGGAGGACGCTCGTCCTCTTGCTCTTGAGCGACTGTTGAATGACCTCGGTGGCGTCGGACGGCCCCTCGATCAGGACGGCGGTCGGCTGCAGCGCGTCGAGGACATTCAGGAGGTGATGTGCCGCGGCGGGCGAGAGGTGGCGGACACCGAAGACGCACGCCAGCGGCTTCGCTTCCCCATAAGGGGCGTGGAAGAAGGCCGCGGGGTCGAGAACGGTTGTCATACCAGCTCCTTGCAGGCAGTGTACAACTCGCGCCACTCGGCCCCGCGCTTCTTCATCACGTTCTCCAGGTACTCGACCCACACGGTGCCGTCGCGCGAATCCTCCTTGACGATCACGCCCTGCAGACCCGCCGCCAGGTCGCGGTCCTCCACGGTGCCCTCGCCGAAGTGCCCGGCCAGCGCCATGCTGTTGCCCAGCAGGCTGATCGCCTCCGCCGTCGAGAGCACGCCCGACGGCGGCTTGACCTTCTGCTTGCCGTCGAGCGTCTGCCCGCGGCGCAGCTCCTGGAAAATCTGCACGATCTTGCGCACCGCCTCCTCGGCCGGCGGCGGCGCCGGCAGCTTCAGCCCGGCCCCGATCTCGGCAACGCGCTTCGTCACGATCGACACCTCGGTGTCAAGGTCTGTCGGCACCGGCAGGACGACGATGTTGAACCGCCGCTTCAGGGCGGCCGACATCTCGTTGACGCCGCGGTCGCGCGTGTTGGCCGTCCCGATCAGGTTGAAGCCGCGCTGCGCCGGCAGGTGGAACCCCAGCTCCGGCACCGCCATGATCTTCTCCGACAGCAGCGTGATCAGCCCGTCCTGCACCTCCGCCGGGCAGCGCGTGATCTCCTCGAACCGGACCAGCTTGCCGCCCTCCATCGCCCGGTAGATCGGGCTCGGCACCAGCGCCTTGGGCGTCGGCCCCTCGGCCAGGAGGAGAGCGTAGTTCCAGCTGTAGCGGATCTGCTCCTCGGTGGTGCCGGCCGTCCCCTGCACCAGCATCAGGCTGTTGCCCGAGATGGCCGCCGCCAGGTGTTCGCTCAGCCAGCTCTTGGCCGTCCCCGGCTCGCCGATCAACAGCAGCGCCCGGTCGGTCGCCAGGGTCGCGATGGCAATCTCGACGACGCGCTCGCTGCCGAGGTACTTCGGCCGGATCTCGGTCTTGCCGGCCGTGCCGCCGGTGATGTAGGTGCGGACCGCCTTGGGCGAGAGCTTCCAACCTTCCGGCCGCGGATCCCTGTCTACCGCGGCCAGCGCTTCCAGCTCGGCCTTGTACTCGATCTCGGCCGGGCGGCGCAGGATATCGGCGCTCCCGTTCCCCGAGCTGGAGGCGGGGGAAGGAGCCTTGGTTTTCGTGGCAGTTACGACCTTCGCCATGATGGATCACCCGTGGATGAGGATTGTCGTTTTCGGTCGCGGCGAGTGCGTCACGCCTTCGCCTGCTTCGCTGCTTTTTCCAGGTACTCGATCAGCGATTCGAGGTACTGCTTGCGGTAGCTATCCTTGGTCTTCTTGACCAGCTCTTCCAGCGCCGGGAGGATGGAAAAGTCGCCGATCTGCCGCAGCGCGTGCTGGATCGGGTAGATCAGGCTCCCTTTCTTCGTCAAGAGTTCCGTCAGCGGTTTGACCGCTTCCTTCGCCCGCAGCATGCCCAGGGCGATGATCACTCCGTACTCGTTCTTGGCCGCCGACGCCGCGAGGATCTTCAACAACTCCGGGATCGCCTGGTCGTGCAGCAGGACCGCCAGCGCCTGCGCCACGGTCTGCCGCTGCGGTCCGTTCAGGTGCTTGCGCAGGGCCGGCACCCAGCGCGGATCCCACTCCGCGGTCGGCTTGCTCGGTTCGTCGTCCTCGTCATCGAAGTTGTCGTCCTCGTCGTAGGCATACGGGTCGTCGTACTCGTCGTCGTCGTACTCGTCTTCGTCCTCGTCGTACTCGTCGTCGTCGTACTCGTCCTCGTCCGGGTTCAGGAAGTGCAGCTCGCTCGTGAAGAGGCTCAGGACGCGCTCGCCGCGGTAGCGGTCGGCGGCCCTGGCCGTGGAGAGCTTGGCGAGGGCCGGCGCGAGGCGGTCGAACCGCTCCTTCGGGGACATGGTCCACGCCGCCTGGATGGCCAGCCCCCAGAGGTTCTTGTCGTCGATCAGGTCGGCCACCGCCTCCAGCCCTTTCCGGTCGCCGAGCCGGATCAGGGCATTGCCGGCCGTCTCCCGCACCCCCGAGTCCGCGTGCTGCAGGAGGCTCACCAGTTTCGGGATCGCCTTGCTGTCCTTGCGCCCGCCGAGTACCCGGAGCAGCCGGTAGACCTGATCGGCGGACTCGGAGAGGAGCCGCTGCTCCTTCTCGGCCTCCTTCTGCTGGGCCTTGGTCAGCGTGACCTTCTTCTTCCCCCTGGCGGCGTTCCGCCGGACCTTGTCTTTCGCCTGACGCTCCTCCAGATCCTGAAGCGCCTTCTCCAGTTCGTCGAGGATCCGCTGCGTCGCCTGCGGGTGCTTGAATTTCTGCAGGCTGTTCTCGATCGTGCAGTGGAACGTCCCCTTGCCGTCCACGAAGCACGTCATCAGGGCATCGAGGGCCGCGTCGGTCTTGCCGGTCGCCAGCGCGTAGTAGGCAGCGATGTGGACCTCGTCCGGAACCTTCTGGCCGAGCAGGAGCAGGGCCGCCTTCTCCGTCTCCTCCGGCTTGATACGCGAGAGGCTCCGCAGGGCCTGCACCTTGACCGGCGCGCTGCCGTCGGCCAGCCCCTGACGGCACAGGGCGGCCCCTTTCTCCGGGTCGATGGCGCAGATCGCTTCCAGTCGGTGGGCATCGACGGCCTTGCCCTTCGCCAGATCGAAGGCGGCCTCCAGCTCGGGCAGCACCGACTTGCCGAACGCCGGCAGCGCCTTGTTCGCCACCAGCCGGGCCAGTCCGTAGTGCGACGATCCGAGGGTGCGCTGCAGCGGCCCGACCAGGCGCACGTCCGGGAACTCCGGCCGGGCGAGCGCCTTCTTGAGCACCCGCGTGCGCTGGTAGTCAGACGAGGCGAGCGAGTCGAGCCACCCCTCCAGGGCGCGCAGCGGGGCCGGGCTCTGCCACGGCCCGGATGATGGCAGCGCCTCGACCGCCCCGTCCGTCCCCGCACCGGCCAGGCTGGCGCGCACCTGCCGCACGACCAGGGCCAGGTCGAGCAGGGCCGGTGTCGCCTGCTTCGGGGCGGCGTTGACGACGCGCTCGACCGCGTCGGCGATCTGGTTCAGTACCGGCACCTTCTGGCCGAGGTCGCGCAGCATCCTGGATCGCTTGCGCAGCCCCTCGTCGCCGGCCGCAACCGAGGCGCCGGCGGCCAGCAAACGGTTCACGTCGGCCGACAGCAGTTGAAGTTGTTCGCGCGGCATGATCAGATCCCCAGGCGGAGGTGTTTGTCCGGCGTCAGCAGCGCGAGCGGCTGCGCGACGATGGTGTTCGTGAGCGGGCGGACCGACAGGCGGGCCAGCAGGGCCGGCTGCTTGCGCAGCTCGCCCGCGGCTCGCACGAGGTTCGCCACGTTGTAATCCCGCTTCTCCCGGTCGGCCGTCTCGATGCGCAGCCCCTTCGTGTCCTCGATCGCCACTCTCTCACCGACGCGGCCGACAGCGTGGCAGCGCAGCAGCACCACGCTCTCGCGCGGCGCCAGCGGGTGCTTGAGCTGCTTGCGGAAGTCGGCCAGCACCGGCTCGAACTCGGCGACCGCGAACCCGTGGACGCGCTTCAGCACCGCTGGCGTCAGCGGCACGGCGGCCTCGGCGGCGGGATCCCAGCGCACCCGGCGATTGGACAGGCCGGGGTAGACGGCGGCCTCGGTGACGTGCAGCGGCTGCTGGTAGCTGGCCTGGGTCCGCTGTCCCATCGCCTTGTACGGGCGGTAGGTGATGGCCAGGTAAACCTTGCCCTCCTTCAGGTCGAGGAGGAAGCTCGTCTCGACGCGCTCCTCGCGGGCGTCGTCGTCGTACCGCTCCCACGCGAGTTCGTGGAAGTCGAGGTCCGACCGGAAGTACCCCTTCTCGCGCAGCTCCGTCAGCTGCCACGCCTTGCCGAGCACCTCCTCCATGACCGCGTCGGCCTCGGCCTGCGACTCCTCGCCGGACAGCTTGTTGTCGAGGTAGCTGCGGCCCTTCTGCACCATCGCCCACAGCCGGCCGATGAGTTCGGTCCCGCGGGCGATGCGCTCCTCCTCATTGATGTCCTTCTCGCGGCCGAGCAGGACGACGCGCCGGAGCATGACGCGCGCCCCGGGCAGGTAGTGGTCGCTCATCTGCTTCGACTGGTTTTCCAGGCGAGTGAGGCGCGACTTCTCGAACCACTGGCCGCCGGAAACGAGGTCGGTGAGGACTTTCTCAAGCAGGTCGAGGCCGTCGCGCTGCTGTTTGACCTTCTTGGCGAGGGCGGCGAGGTTGACCTTGCGCGGAGCAGCGGGGCCGCCGCTGGCGTCCTTCGCCTGGGCCTTCTCGGCGCGGGCGACCTGCTTCTCGCGCTTGCCGAGCAGGTCGGCGGCGGGCTCGCGAGTGCTGAACTTGTCCGGCTTGTCGAGGTAGGCGTACAGGAGGCCGAGAGCGTGCTTGCACGGATACTTCCGGCTCGGACAGGTGCAGCGGCCGACCGGAGCGGACGGGTTGGCGAGATCGACGGACACCTGATACGGCTCCTTCGCGGACCCCTTGCACTGACCGAGCAGCCAGGTGCCGTCGCTGGAGACGCCGAGCTTGTCCATGCTCTTGCGGAGACCGCGGCCGGAGGACAGCGCGCTGCTGTCGGGCGCGATCTGCTGGATCAGGTCTTCGGAAATGGTCGGGGGCATGATTGGGTTCCTCGAAGCGGTACGGGCCACCCGAGATGGAGGATATTGCTGATTGCTGGCGTATTGTAGGTCAGTAGGGAACGCGAATGCCAACGAAAAGTGGCCAACTTTCGAGCCTGCTCGCCGGCCCGCCGCCATTCTGCCAAGCGGTGCTTGACACGCGCCACTTTTTTGGTCTAATGCCCTCGATCATCAGGTTCTTGCGGTTGTGCCCGGCAGGCTGCCAGGGAAAACCCAGAACCGCAGGATGCCCAGGTCAGTTCTCGTTGGCCAGAGGAGCCCAGCATGTCGCAACTCTCGCGCTGGCGTCGCTTCCTGAACGCGGTTCGCCCCTCTCGACATCGCCCCCCCCGCAATTCCGGTGCCAGCTTGCCGTGGAGCAACTGGAGGTCCGTGAAGTGCTGAGTGGGGCTCCGCCCGTGGCGGGGGATCTCAGCGGACTGTCCGTCTTGCACGGGCGGATGCTCGAAGGGATTGACCTCGCCGGCAACTGTTCCGATGCTGAGAACGATCCCCTGACGATCGAGATCGTCGATCAACCCGCGTATGGTTCGGTTGGGTATAACCCGGTGACCGGGCTGTACGCTTATTCGTCGTACCTGGGAGAGCACCTCGGTCCCGTCAGCTTCACCTACCGGGCCTTCGACGGGGACTCCTACAGTAATCTGGCCACCGTCTCGATCACCGTCACGAACACCACCCCCACCGCCGGAAACCTCGGCCCGCTCTCGGTCCATCACGGTGGCAGCTTGACCGACCTCGATCTGCTTGGGAATACCAGCGACGCGGACCAGGACGCGCTGACGGCCGAAATAGTCCAATACCCTTCGCATGGCTACTTGGACTACGACTCCGGCAGTGAGACGTGGAGTTATTACAGCGACGCCGATTACGTCGGAAGCGATTCATTTACCTATCAGGTGTTCGACGGGGACGCGTACAGCAACGTGGCGACCGTGTCGTTCACCGTGACCAACACCGCCCCAACCACGAACAACGCTGGCGTGTTCTCCCTGCACCACAGCGACAGTCTGACCGGGATCGACTTGCTGGCGTTCGCCAGCGACGCGGGCGGGGATCCGCTCAACGTGGAGATCGTGCAAGAACCGATGCACGGCGGGGTGTGGCAGAACTTCACGACGGGCCTGTGGGAGTATTACCCCTACGGCGGCTACGCCGGTCCCGACTCATTCACCTTCCGCGCCTTCGATGGGGTGGCGTACAGCAACGTCGCCACCATGTCGCTGGACCTCACCAACACCGCTCCTATCGCCAACCACCTCGGCGCGTATACCGTCGAGGAAGGGGGTTGGTTGTCTGGACTGGATCTGCTGGCGAATGCCTACGACCCGGACGGCGATCCGCTCAGCGTGGAGATCGTGCAGGAACCGACGTATGGGTCAGTCTGGCAGAACGCCACGACGAGCCTGTGGGAGTATTACCCCTACGGAGGCCACGTCGGTCCAGACACCTTCACCTACCGAGCACATGATGGAGTGGCCTACAGCAACGTTGCGACCGTCTCGATGTACTTGCTGGGTGGGGAGGGGTACGAGGCGTACAACGCCTACTTGATGGAAGTCGTGGAGGCCAATGCGAGTTACGCTTCGGCGGTGGCGTCCGCCAAGGCGGGTTACGACGACGCGGTCACCGCTGCCCATGCCGAAGCGGCAAGTGAGGCCAGCGCCGCGTACGCCCTGTACGAAAGCACTGTGGCGTCGGCGCACCAGACTTATGTTGCCGCTGAGGAGCCGGCTTATGCGACCCTTACAGAAGCGGTGGACCAGGTTTATGCGGTCGCCGGGGCTGCCCTCGATGAAGCCGATGGGGAATACGCCAACGCACTCGCCGACGCAGAAACGGCGTATCAAGCAGCCTTAAGCGCCGCAGATCAAACCTACCAAGCGGCTGTGGATCCTTACCAGCAGGCACGCGACCAGGCCTATGCGAACTATCTCGCCAACCCGGAGGATCCCGAGGCTCAGGCGGCCTACGAGCAGGCCGAGCAGGATCTGGCCAATGCCATTGCCCAGGCTGCGCCGGTTCGTGATGCTGCCCACGCGGATGCGCTCGCCGACTACGAGGTGGCCGCAGCAGACGCTCAGGACACACTGGACGCCGCGCGGGCAATCGTCCAGCAGGAGTTGCAGTCCGACGAAGAGGCCGCCTGGGCTGCCTACGCCGCGGTTGCAAACCCTGCCCGGAGCGCCCTCGTCAGCGCCGAAGCAGCTGCGTGGATCACGTACATGGATTCGGTGGCCACGGCCCAGGCTGATCTCGATGTGGCCGTCGGCAATGCGGCCTCGGAGTTCCAATTCGCTGCCAGTGCGGCGCTAGCCACCTGGAACGCGGCCGAAAGTTCGGCCTGGAACGACTACCTGATCGTTATCGGTAATAATCTCCCGGAGGAGAGGATTACCGCGCCGCCCAGGCCCCTTCCGGCTCTCGACCCGCCGCCGCAACTTCAGCCCGGCCAGCGCGATCCCGGCCAAATGCTGGCCATGGCCCAGCCTGCCAACGAGCATCTGGACGGCATCCTGCTCCGGCATTTCAATAACTGGACTCAAGGCGATGATCACCTCACTTTGAACCGCCTCAACAGTCTGATCAATAATGAGAACACATCTGCGGCAGAGACGGCTGCGCTGGTCGCCCTCAAGTACTACGTCCTGCAAAACGGTGGGGGGTCCGGCCAACTCGGGTTCTATGCGACCGGCAATAACAGCGTGTTCGGTACTGTGGGCCGCATCGACAACATCCCACAGCTCACCCGCGCCAACATTGAGCGCTTCCAGGCTCTCCGCGCCGGGACAGCCAACCCCGCCGAGCCGACCTTGACCCAGCATGCTCGCAATCTGGATGCCCTCTTTGTCCGGATGCGGGCTTCCGCCAGCGCGCTGCGGAACGACGTTTTCCCCCAGGCGGCGACGAGCGAGCAACTGGCCAACGCGATCACCCAGGGCATCCTCGGCGACTGCTCGTTCCTCTCCGCGCTTATCAATCTCGTCCGCGCGACGGACGTGAATCAACTCCGGAGCAGGATTCGCCCGGGGCAAGGGGGAGGCTACGAAGTTCGGCTCTACAACCTGAGAGCAGGGGAGTGGCAGTGGATCTGGGTGGCCACGCCGACACCCTCTCAGCGGTTGTTGTACGGGCAGGCAAACAACGGCTACCTCTGGGTCTCCTTGTTCGAGGCTGCCTACCTCCAACTCGTCATCCGGGAGACCTCAAGGCCGAACGCCTTCCGGGTTCTGCAGAACAGCAGCTATTACGAGGGGATCGTGAATGGCGAAGAAATGACCCGGAGCATCCGGCGTCTGCTGGGGCCGGACGCGCGGCAACCGGCCTCCTACGTGATTGCGAATTTGAATAACGACAATGAGTTGATCCGCAACCTATCCACGCAGCGGACGCGCCACATTGTGAGCGTGAGCACCCGCGGGGATCTTCCCCTGGCAGCACTCAATGCCGGCCTTGTGCCGAACCACGCCTACGCCGTGGTCCGATGGGACGCCACGATGCAACGGGTTATCCTGCGGAACCCCTGGAATAACCCCAATGTGCCAGGAGGGGTAGAGGTCAGAGTCTCGCTTGCGGATTTGAGGGCCTGGTTCAACAACCTTGCCACCGATGCTTGGATTGTCGCTCAGACCCCGTAGCCGCACCACACGCATTCCGCAGCCGCAGGTTGAGGAAGCGGCCTGCGCCTGCACTTCGGGAGTAAGGATACCAGGGGTTGCCGGCACGTGCCAGCAAACCCTGTCCCTTGGACCGCTTTCAAGGAGAGTCGGACGATGGATCTGGCGCACGCCGCCTTGTCCTTTGTCGTGCTGCTTCTGCTCGGGGCCACCTGCGCTGAAGGCCAGGGGCCTCAGCGCCCAGCCTTCGCCGAGGAGGACCAATCGTATTACGCCTTCTGCCTTTCCCGCGACGGCATGAAGCTCGCCGTCGGCGCGTCAAGCCTCGCGCCGGCAGGCTGGACGATCTGGGATGTCGCCGCCGGCAAGCGGCTGCGCTTTGGCCGGGGGATGGGGGTGCATACCCTGGCCTTCTCCCCCGACGGCCTGCTCCTGGCCGTCGGGGAGAACTACGCCCGGCTGAACGTCATCGACGCCCACGGCGGCGTTGTGGTCTGGGAGTTGACCCGCAAGGGCCATGTGGGTGTCCTCAACCACCTGGAGTTCACGCCCGACGGCAGGTTCCTGATCTCCTGCGCCACCGACGGCATGCTGCGTGTCTGGGATCTGCTCGAGCGGGCGCCGCACGCTGTCTTCCGCTTCACCTGCCGGAACGAGGCCCTCAGCAGCTGGAGGAACCAGCCGAAGCCGCTGCCCGAGAAAGCCAAGATCGTCGTCACCGTTCCGGGCTTGATCGACGACATCAATGCGTTCTCCGTTTCCCCCGACGGCAAGAGTGTGGCCGTGTCCCTGGGCACCCCGGAAGTCAAGCTGTTCGAGCTGGCCACGGGCAAACTGCTCCGGACCGTGCGCACCGCGCAAGAGGGCACGGTTGCGGTCCGCTTCTCCAACGACGCCAAGCTGCTCGTGATCGGCGGTGCCTGTGACAAGGGGACCATCGAGGTGTGGGACGCGACGGGCTGGCAGCGCGTCACCACCTTGAAGGGGCACAAGCACTCAGTAATCCGCCTGGCGATCAGCCCGGACAACCAGACGATTGTCTCGGCCGGCACCCTAGACGGCGCCCGCCTCTGGGATGTCAAGACCGGCCAGCAGAAGTTCGCCTACTATCAGGAAAAAGAGACAGCGGTGGTTGGCGTTGCGTTCCTGCCCGACGGCAAGACCTTCGTCACGCTGCCTCATCATCCCCTTGGCAGCCCCGCGAAGTTCTGGGACACGGCCACCGGCAGGGAGGTGTCCCCTCTCCGGCCTGGCGGCATTACCCCGAAGGATGACTGACGCAGGGTGCGGAAAGGGGAGACGCAGGTGTGCCCCGGCTGTGTCAGCCGTGTTGGAAGCGCTCGCACGGCTGACACAGCCGGGGAGAAAGGGGATATTGCGCGCACGCCTGCTGGCCCCGACCACCGGAGCGGCAGATGACGTACAGCGGTTCGTCGCTGGTCCCGTTGCGGGTCTGCATCACCGCCGCCGGGTCGAGCCGGTCGAGGGGAACGTTACGGGCGGGCTCGGCATGGATTTCTCGGAACTCCACCGGGGTCCGCACGTCGAGCAGGTCGATCTTGCCGCCCTGGCACAGGTCCGCAAGCTGACGGGGACTGATGGTCGGAACGCTCATGACGATCTCCTTTCGTCCTCAGAATGCGAGTCGGGGGTCTTACCGATTCCACCGGGGTTCTTCTCTTCCACGGGGCGAGCGGGGCCGAAAGTCTGTCCCTGCACTGACCTCACGGCGCCGGCGCCGGCAGCCCGGAGAGGTTGTGGCCGACCAGGTCGTAGCCGATCACCATGATGCCGACGTCGATGAGCAGGTGGCTCAGCCACGGGGCGTACAGCGATCCGGTCCGGTCGTACAGCCATGCCCACACCGCCCCGCCCACGCCGACCCCCAGCGACAGCGGCAGGACGATCGTCAGGAAGTGGAACGCTCCCGGGAAGTAGGCCGCCATCACGATGACGTGGTGCGCCATGAACGCCGCGCCCGACAGCACGACCGCCGGCCACAGGCGCACATGGTCGCGCAGCCGGCCGAAGATGAACCAGCGGAAGTAGTACTCCTCGAACAGCGAGTGGACCAGCGCGATGAACGCCGCGAACAGCACGAACCGGGCCGGCGTGTTCAGGCCGAACTTCAGCACCTGGGCGGTGATCTCGCGCTCGCCCACGGCCCGGAGCGCCGGATCTCTGCCGAGCCAGAAGTGGTACAGGGCGAACATCCCCGCCACCACGAGGGCGCTGAACCCGACCCCCAGCCCCAGCCCGCGCACGGTCGGGGCGGTGAGCCGCAACCGGCCGCGGTCGAACAGCCAGGTGTAGACGAGCGGAAACGCGAACTGGATCGCCTTGCCGGCCCCGTAAGCGGCGACCGCCAGCCCGCCCGCCGCCGAGGCGTCGGCCGGCAGTCCGAAAAAGCACACCCAGCTCAGGAAGCTGGGGAAGGCCATCGCGAACGCCAGCGCCGCCCAGTCGCGCTTCACGGCAACTCCTCGACCACGCGCCGGACCAGCACGCGCAGCTTCTTCTCCGCGGCGTTGGCGACGGCGATGATCTCCTCCAGTCGCACCGGCGCGAGCGCGTCGGGCAGACACATGTCGGTGACGATCGAGAAGCCGAGGGTGCGCATCCCGGCGTGAACGCCGACGATCGCCTCGGGCACGGTGGACATCCCGACAACGTCGGCGCCGATGCCGCGCAGGAAGCGATACTCCGCCCGCGTCTCCAGGTTCGGCCCCGGCACCGCGACGAACACGCCCTTGTGGCAGCAGATGCGTTCCTCCAGCGCGACCCGCTGCGCCAGGCTGATCAGGACCGGATCATACGGGTAGCACATGTCGGGAAAACGCGGGCCGAGGCGCTCGTCGTTCTTGCCGATGAGCGGGTTGTCGCCCATCAGGTTGATGTGGTCCTCAATGAGGACGATGTCGCCCTTCGCGTGCTGCGGGTTCATCCCGCCGGCGGCGTTGCTGACGATCAGCACGTCGCACCCGAGGGCTCGCATCACCCGCACCGGGAACGTAATCTGCTTGAGGGAGTAGCCCTCGTAAAAGTGGAACCGGCCCTCCATCGCCATGACCGACTTGCCCCCGAGCTGCCCGCAAACGAGCCGGCCGGCGTGCGACTGGACCGTCGAGACCGGGAAGTGCGGGATCTCGCCGTATGGGAAGGCGGTTTCCGTCTTGATCTCCTCGGCCAGCCCGCCGAGGCCGGTCCCGAGGATGATGCCGACGCGCGGCTTGCCGTTCCACTTCGCCCGGATGGTCTGCCTGGCCTCCTCGATCTGGTCGTACAGCTCCGCCATCGCACAGCGCTCCCTGGATCTTGTCGTTCGGACCCGGTTGGCTTGATAGTATATAGTGCCCCCGCGGCACACGACAGAGGCAAGTCCCCCGCACGAGGACGGGAAAACCTCTCCCCCCAACCCCCTCCCCCTGTGCGGGGAGGGGGGAGAGGTTTCAGGCCCCGTTACCGGCCCGAGAGGTTCCATCATGGCCGTCAACCTGACCCCCCAGTACCTGGAAGCGGAAGCCGAGTACAAGAAGGCCCAGACCGCCGAGGAGCGTCTGGCCTGCCTCAAGAAGATGTGGACGCTCGTCCCCAAGCACAAGGCGTCCGAGAAGCTCCAGGCCGAACTCAAGACGAAGATGAGCGAGCTGCGCGAGGAGGTCGAGCACGAGAAGAAGGCGCCGAAGAAGGGCGGCCTCAGTCACAAGATCCCCAAACAGGGCGCCGGCCAGTACGTCATCCTCGGCGCCCCGAACGCGGGCAAGAGCCGCCTGCTGACGCGCCTCACCCGGGCGACGCCGGAGGTGGCTGCCTACCCGTTCACGACGCGCGAGCCGCACGCCGGCATGATGGACTGGGAGGACGCCCGCGTGCAGCTGATCGATACGCCGCCCATCACGCCCGACTATCTGGAGGGCTACCTGTCGAGCATGGTGCGCACCGCTGACGCCGCGCTCCTCATGGTCGATCTGGGCGACGACGACGGGCCGTTCGCCGCCCAGGCCGTCCTCGACCGACTGCAGGAGGTCAAGACGGTGCTGGTCGGCACCCTGCCAGCGGAGGAAACCGATCCGTCCCTCAAGCACGTCAAGACGCTGCTGGTCGCGAACAAGATCGACCTGCCGGGGGCGGACGAGCGGCTGGAGTTCGTGCGCGAGCAGTTCGGCGATCGCTTCCCGATCCACGCGCTCGCGGCGGAGCAGGGGACCGGCCTGGAGGAACTGCGGACGGCGATCTACCAGTTCCTGAACGCGATTCGCGTCTACACCAAGCAGCCGGGCAAGCCGCCGGACCTGACGTCGCCGTTCACCTGCCCGGTCGGCAGCACGCTGGTGGAGATGGCGGCCCTCGTCCATCGCGACTTCGCCGAGCACCTCAAGTCGGCGCGCATCTGGGGCACCGGCGTCTACGACGGCCAGAGCGTCTCGCGCGACCACGTCCTGCACGACAAGGACATCGTGGAGCTACACATGTGAGCCACTCGCCGCTGCCACTTTCCCCTCATCCCCCCGCTCCCCCCGGTCCCTGGTTCCCAAACGGAGTTTGGGAACCAGGGAGCAGTACAACAGGTCACTGCCCGCGGCGCACCTGCTTGACCTGCGTGTGGACCGCGGCGACGATCAACTCCTCGACGCGCGGCGCCCACACCGTCGGCAGGCCGTAGTAGACCATCGACCCGCCGCCCTCGTAGCCGCCCTCCTTCAGCACGCGCAGCGACGGGATGTAGGCCATGACGTCATTCGCGTAGCCCATCGCCCAGGTCCGGTCCGCACCCAGCTCCTTCTTCAGGCGCAGGGCGTAATCCACCACGACCTCGCCGCCGAGGGTGACGAGGGTCGGACCGTAGCCGAGCTGCCACGCCTGAACCGGGTATGGGTAGGTGCCGCGCAGCGACCTTTTCTCATTCAGCTCCTTCAGCAGGAGCCTGGCGCGGTTGACGACGAACTTGTTCCCGCCCAGCGAATCCTTCACCAGCTGCTCGCGCGTCGGCAGGTCGGCGAACGGCAGGTCGATCTCGGTGTAGGCGGCGGTCAGCGGACCCACGACCGGCGCCAGCTTCGTTTTCAGCACGGCGTTGACCGCGTCCGCGAGTTGCTTGCCGTAGTTTTCGGCGAGGGCAACGGTGCGGCGCGGCAGCGGGTTCTGATCGGCCCCGCAGCCGGCCCAGAACAGGGCAACCGCGCCGGGGTGGGCCTTCTCCAGTTCGAGCTGCGCGAACCCGGGGTAGTCGCCCGACCACTGGTAGAAGCCCAGCACGGTCGCGTGGCAGGCGTAGCCGAACACGACCGCCCGCAGCTGTCCCTTCGCGCCGCGCACCGCCAGCACGGGAACATCATGATCGATCGGCCCCTTGAGCTTCCCGGCGGCGCGGATCTTCGGAACGTCGGCCTCCTTGTTGTTGCGGCGGTTGACGGCGAACGTCGCCCGGCCGGTGCCCCACGACAGCCGGGCCGGCGCCAGCTTCCCGAGCGCCTCGCCCACGACGCGCACCACGTTCGCGTGCACCTCCTTCGTGTACTCGGCGACGTACTGCTGCTGCTTGGCGTTCAGGAAGTACATGGCGTTGAGGTTGGTGCCGACCACCGGCCCGGTGTGGGTGTGCGACACGGACAGGATGATGGCCGCGCGCGGCAGGCCGTACTTCGCCTTCAGGTCGCGGCAGATGGCCACCGAGAGATCGCGGTCGATGCCGACCAGGTCCAGCGTCACCAGAACGGTGCGACGGCCGGCGGCGTCTTGCAGGGCGAGCGCCTTGGCCCACAGGTCGTGCAGCTTGCCCTCGGCGGGCTTGTCGCGGCTGCCGTAGCCGGACATCCACATCGACGTTTTCGGTGTGATGACCACGCTGGCGGCGCCGGCCTTCCAGCCGCCTGGGGCGGGTTCCTGGGCCGGCGACCGCGCCGCGAACACCGCGACGCAGGCCAGGGAAACGATCCAGCGAGACATGGGGGGACTCCGGGAACATGAGGGTAGGTCAGGGAACCCGTCGTTTCCGGCGGCGCCAGGGCGGGGACACACCGCGGTCAGGGTGAGAGCCTGACCTGTGGCGGGCTCGCGGATATCATACCGGCTGACGTGGTCCTCGACATTCCCATTCCGCTGTAAGAGGGTTGCACCATGTTACGTCTCTGTCTCCCCCCCTTGATCGCCCTTGCCGTCCTCGCGTCTTCCGCCCCGCGCGCTGCCGCGGGGGAAAAGGCGCCGCAGGTCATTCGGGTCGGCATCATTGGCCTGGACACCTCGCACGTCACCGCCTTCACTGCCCTGCTGAACGGCCCCAGGGCGAAGGGCGAGTTGGCGGGCGTGCGCGTCGTGGCCGCCTACCCCGGCGGCAGCGACGACATCCCGGACAGCAAGAACCGCGTCGCCGGGTTCACCGCGACGCTGCGCGACAAGTACAAGATCGAGATCGTCAACTCCATCGAGGAGTTGCTCGCGAAGGTGGATGCGGTCCTGCTGGAGAGCGTGGACGGGCGGCCGCACCTGAAGCAGGTCATCCCGGTCCTGAAGGTGGGCAAGCCGGTGTTCATCGACAAGCCGGTCGCCGGATCCCTGGCCGACGCGGTGCAGATCTACCTGCTGGCGCAGAAGTACAAGGTGCCGGTCTTCTCCAGTTCGTCGCTGCGCTACTACCCGTGGGTGGCGGGGGCGAAGAAGAACCCGAAGATCGGCGAGGTGCTCGGGTGCGCCGCCTACGGCCCGTGCAGCCTGGAGCCGCATCACCCGGACCTGTTCTGGTACGGCATCCACGGCGTCGAGACGCTGTTCGCGATCATGGGTCCGGACTGCGAGAAGGTGTCGCGCGTCCAGACGAAGGATTTCGAGCTGGTGACCGGGACGTGGAAGGGCGGCCGCATCGGCACGTTCCGCGGCATTCGCAAGGGCAAGTCCGGCTACGGCGCGACGGTGTTCGGGACGAAGGGGATTGACCTGCTGACCGGCCCCGGCAGCTATCAGGTGCTGGTCGAGGAGATCTGCAAGTTCTTCCGCACTGGCCAGCCGCCGGTCAGCGCCGAGGAGACGCTCGCGATCTTCGCGTTCATGGAGGCGGCCGACGAGAGCAAGCGCCGCGGTGGGGCGCCGGTGGCGGTCGCGGACGTGCTGAAGCAAGCCCGGGCCGCAGGAGGCAGTCAGCAGTAAGCAGTCAGCAGCAAAGCCCACGGGACGCCACCCGTGGGCTTTGCTGCCTCCTGCCTCCTGTCTGCCGCCTCAATTCAGGTGCGGCCCCAGCTCGCGCAGGCGGTTGCGCAGGTAGCGGGCGCGGGCAGCGTTGCGCTCCTCGCCGTCGAGGGTCGCGCCCATGATCTTTTGCAGGTGGGCCGGCTGCGTTTGGATGAACAGCTCGTTGACGGTCGGGATGGTGATGTCGTCCAGCAGCCCCAGGTTCACGCCCAGACGCACGCTCGACAGCAGATCCATCGTCTCCTCGGACGTCATCATCGTCGCCGAGCAGAGGGTGCCATAGGCGCGCGAGACGCGATCCTGAAGAGCCTGGCGCGATTCGCGCACCATTGTCGCCCGCGCCTGCCGCTCGTAGGTGATGATCTGCGGGATCACCTCGCGGATCTCCGACAGGATCGTCGCCTCGCTCTTGCCGAGCGTCACCTGGTTGGAGATCTGGTAGAAGTCGCCGGACGCCCGGCTGCCCTCGCCGTACAGCCCCCGGACCGCCAGGTTGATCTTCTGCAGGGCGCGGAACACCTTCTCGATGTGCTTGGTCATCACCAGGACCGGCAGGTGCAGCATGACGCTGGCCCGCATGCCGGTACCGATGTTCGTCGGACACGCGGTCAGGTAGCCGAACTCCTCACTGAAGGCGTAGCAGACGCGCTGCTCGATCAGGTCGTCCACCCGGTCGATCTCCTGCCACGCCTCGTCGAGGGTCAGACCGCTGCGCATTACTTGCAGGCGCAGGTGGTCTTCCTCGTTGATCATCAGGCTGAGGTTCTCGGACGGGGCGACGGCGACGCCGCGCGGTCCCTCGGCGGACGCCAGTTCGCGGCTGATGAGCTGGCGCTCGACCAGGAACTGGCGGTCGAGGGCGGACAGGCCGGGCAGGGCGATGTAGCTCAGCTTCGGCTCGAGGTCGAGCTTGGCGACGCGGTCGCGGAGCATCCCCTCGATCTCGGACTTCTGGTGGGCGCTGGCCCGGTTGGTGAACGGGAAGGCGGCCAGGTTGCGCGCCAGCCGGATGCGACTGGAGACGACGATGTCCGCCTCCGGGCCGGTGCCGCGCAGCCACTCTCCGCTGGTCTGGATCAGGCTATCGAGGTTCATCCGCGGCTTCCTTCTGTCGTAGCAGGTCGCGCAGGCGGGCGGCCTCTTCGTACGCTTCCGCCTCCACCGCGCGGCGAAGTTCGCGCCTCAGCTCGATAACCTCGGCCTGGCGCTCCAGGGTCCGGCGCGAGTGCCGGGGTACTTTGCCGATGTGCTGGGCAGCCCGGTGGATGCGCTCCAGCAGCGGCACCAGGACCGTCCGAAACACCGTGTAATCGTGAGGGCACCCGAGCCGGCCGCCCGCCTTGAACTCCATGTACTTGATGCCGCACGCCGGACAGACCAGGCGGCTGGCCTCGTCTCCGCTCGGGGCGAGGTGCGGGGTGATGACCGACTGCAAAATAGCGGAGAGGTTCAGCTCCTGGTGCTTGACCAGCTGCTGCTTCTCGGCGCAGGCGCTGCACAGGTGCGTCACGCGCTTGTGGCCGTTGACGATGTCGGTCAGGTGGACGGTGGCGGGGCTGCTGCAAGACTGGCACTTCACCACGTTTCTCCCTCCGTTCCCGCCAGCGTGGGTCGCCGGAACCTCTCCCCCCGGCTCCCTCCCCTGCAAGGAAGCGAGGAGGAGAGGTTTCCCCGATCAGCTCTCTTCGAGACTGCGGATCTTGTCCCGGATCCGCGCCGCCTCCTCGTAATCCTCACGAGTGACGGCCTGTTTGAGCCGGTTGCGCAGCTGGATCAACTCGGACTGGGTCTGCTTGTTCTGAGGCAGCCGGCGGGGCGTCTTGCCGCAATGCTTGGTCTCGCCGTGGATGTTCTCCAGCAGGGGGGTCAGCTCGTCCCGGAATTCCTGGTAGTCGTTCGGGCACCCGAGCCGGCCGGAGTTGCGGAACTCCGCGAACTTCATCCCACACAGCGGACACTCATGCTGGTTGAAGACGCCCTCTTCGGCCTCGGGGATATGTTCGGGGGTGGGAATCTTGGCGCTGCCCTTTTGTTGCGTCTCGTACAAATACTTGTTGGCACACTGCTCGCACAGGTGGAGTTCCTCGAACTGCTCCTCGCCGAGTACCTCGGTGATGTGCAAGGTCGCCGGGTTGTGGCACTTCTGGCATTTCATGGCCGCTGATCTCTGGATGCTCTGCCCGCGCACCTACCCCGGTGAGTCGTTCGGCCCCAACCCGCGCAAATAACCACGGGTTCCTGGAAAGCCCACGGGTGGCGTCCCGTGAGCCAGGTGCTGGGAACTTGGCCCAGGAGGCGCCACCCGTGGGCTTTCCAGAGTCCATGCCACACCATGTCGCCTGTCCCTGTCCTAGCGCCATTCTAACAGGGGGGGGGAAGGTGTCAAGGAAAGGTGCTGCCGGGCTTCCCCACGCTTTCGCCGCGGGAGCGACTTCCTTGGCAGCGGGTTGTCGCGCAGGCAGATCGTGCCGACCATGAGGTAGTTGCGCACCCGCAGCAGCCCTGGTCCCCCGATTCGGTATTAGAATACACTGGGGGTGTCTGCCGGGGCCGGCGCCTTTCCACGCCCCGGCGGGCCGCGCCGCGAACGGAGGCCACATGGAGCAGACCTCAGGTTGCCCCGGAATACAGCAGTTGCTGCACCTCGTCCTGGGCAAGATGCCCGCGGCCGAGGTGCAGCGTCTGACCCGCCACCTGGTCGGGTGCCCCGCCTGTGTCGGTACGCTCCACGGGCTGAAGGTCGAGGATACACTCATCCAGGTGCTCCGGGAGCAGGCCCCGACCGACCGCTCGGCCGAGGATCTCATTGACAGCCTGATCCGGCGCCTCCGGGAGTCGGCCACGGAACCCGGTTCGTCACAAACGATCCCGCCGGAGGTCGGCGAGCCGGCGCCCGAGCCGGAGATGTCCTGGGACTTCCTGCTGCCGCCACAGGCGGAGGGAGAACTCGGCCGGCTGGGGCCGTACCGCATCCTGCGCCTGCTCGGGCGCGGGGCGATGGGCCTGGTGCTGGAGGCGGAAGACATCCACCTGCAGCGGCGGGCGGCCCTCAAGGTGGTGCAGCCGAAGATCGCCGCCGATCTGGGCACCCGCCAGCGCTTCCTGCGCGAGGCCCGCGCGGCGGCCGCCCTCAAGCACGATCACATCGTCACCATCTACCAGGTCGGGCAGGAGAACGACGTCCCGTTCCTGGCGATGGAGTACCTCAAGGGCGAGACGCTGGAGACGCGCCTGGAGCGGGAAGGACGGCTGCCGGCGGCCGAGGTACTGCGGATCGGGCGAGAGATCGCCGAGGGGCTGGCGGCGGCCCACGACCACAGGCTGATCCACCGCGACATCAAGCCGGCGAACATCTGGCTGGAGGTCGGCACGCGGCGCGTGAAGATCCTCGACTTCGGGCTGGCCCGGTCGGCCGACGGCAACTTCAACCTGACCGGCACCGGGCTGATCGTCGGCACCCCGCAATACATGGCCCCGGAGCAGGCCCAGGGCGAACCGCTCGACGCCCGGTGCGACCTGTTTAGCCTGGGCAGTGTGATGTACCGGATGTGCAGCGGGGATCTGGCGTTCGCCGGCAGCACCACGATGGCCGTCCTGACGGCCCTGGCGGTGCGCGACCCGCGGCCCCTGACGGAGGTGGTGCCCGGCATCCCGCCGGACCTCGCGACGCTGGTCCAGGCACTGCTCGCCAAGGACCGCGCCGACCGCCCAGCGACGGCGCGGGCGGTCGTGGATGCGATCCGTGCCGTGGAGGCCGGGATGCCGGTGCCGGTCACGTCGCCCTCCCGATCCTCCGGAACCACCGTCCTGACGCCCGCGGCCGTTCCCGCGTCTCCCCCGACTCCTGCGCGCCGCCGGCTGTGGGTCGGGGCGGCCGCCGCGCTGGCGGTGGCCGTGACCGCCGGGGTGACGTGGTGGCAATGGGGCAGCCGGGAGGAAGGCGGCGAATCCACGCCGGCCGGGCCGATCCAGCTCAAGGGGCCGCCGATCCGCGTCGGGGTGCTGCACGACCTGTCGGGCACCCTGTCGGAGGAGGGTAACTCGGTCGTGGAGGCGATCCAGCTGGCGATCGACGAGATCAACCAGCGCGGCGGCGTACTCGGCTGCCCGGTTCAGGCCATCGTGCGGGACGGCCAGTCCGACCCCGACGTCTACCCGCGCGAGGGCGAGCGACTGATCGTCCACGACCGAGTTAGCGTCATCTTCGGGTGCTGGACGTCGGCCAGCCGCAAGGCACTGCGTCCGGTCGTCGAGAAGTACGACCACCTGCTCATTTACCCGGTCCAGTACGAGGGGCTGGAGTTGTCGCCGAACATCATCTACAACGGGGCGACCCCCAACCAGCAGATCATTCCCGCCGTCCAGTACTGCTTCGGGTTCCTCAACCGGCGGCGCTTCTTCCTCGTCGGGTCGGACTACGTTTTCCCGCACGCGGCCAACGCCATCATCCGCGACAAGCTGAAGAGCCTGGGCGGGGAGGTCGTGGGGGAGGAGTACCTCCTGCTGGGCAGTGCCAAGGTCGGCGGGGTGGTCCGCAAGATCGCCGAGAGCAAGGCGGACGTGATCCTGAACACCATCAACGGCGACACCAACCGGCCGTTCTTCCGGGCTCTGCGCGCCGCCGGCATCCGGCCGGAGCAGGTGCCGACGGTTTCGTTCAGCCTGGCCGAGAACTCGCTCCGCCACCTGGGCGCGCGGGACGTGGTCGGCGACTACGCAGCGTGGAACTATTTCCAGAGCATCGACCGGCCCGAGAACCGGGAGTTCGTGCAGCGGTTCCAGGCCCGCTACGGGGCGCAGCGCGTCGTGTCGGATCCGATGCAGGCCGCGTATGTCGGCGTGCAGCTCTGGGTCCGCGCGGTCGAGGCGGCGGGGAAGGACGAGCCGCGAGCTGTCCGCCGGGCGTTCGGGGGCCTGGAGTACAACGCCCCCGAAGGGCCGGTCCGGGTGGATCCGGAGACGGGGCACACGTGGAAGACGATCCGGCTGGGGAAGGTGGTCGAGGGCGGGCAGTTCGAGATCATCTGGAGTTCTGGCCGGCCGGTCCGCCCGGAACCGTACCCCTCCACCCGGTCGCGGGCGGAGTGGGACGCCTTCGTGCAGGAGTTGCGCCGCGGCTGGGGCGGGCACTGGGCAAACCCGGCCACGGGGCCGTAGCGCGGGAAACAGAGGGATGAGACCACTTACCAGCCCGGAGCGCCAGCGACAGGCGCCTACCGCACCCCGTATTATTCTGGTCCGCGCGGAGAAATCCATGAGCGAGGCAATCGTTGAGGAGTTGTTGCAGTTGAACCAGCGGCTGCTGGACGGCATCGCGGCCGCGGACTGGACCGCCTACGAGGAGTTGTGCGACCCGACGCTGACGGCCTACGAGCCGGAGGGAGCGGGGCACCTGATCGAGGGGCTGGCGTTCCACCGCTTTTACTTCGACCTCGGCGGCGCTCGCAAGCCGCACCACACGGCCATGTCCTCGCCGAACGTGCGCGTCATGGGCGACGTGGCCGTTGTCGCCTACGTCCGTCTCAACCAGCGTACCGGGCCGGACGGCACGCCGGTCACAGCAGCGTTCGAGGAGACGCGCGTCTGGCAACGTCGGGACGGGCGCTGGCGGCACGTCCACTTTCACCGCTCGCGCCCGAGCCCCGCACAGGAGTAAACGCTCCGAGCCCGAAGCGTCCGCGTGGGTTGATCGCTGCCCCGCGCGGACGCTTCGGGCTCGGATGGCGACTGGGCGCGCCTGACACGGGAGGGCGGTTACTTCACGCCGGCCAGGTTGGCGACGAACTGGGCCAGCGCCTCGTGCGTCAGCGCAAACGCGACCTGCTGGCGGCGCTCGATGCTCTGCGGAGACGCCTGGTAGCGGCGCACCACCGCCGCGGTCGTCCCGCGGAGGAGCACCTCGTAGTAGAACAGCTGGTCGCTGCGCCGGGACGGGCCAGTGCTGCGCAGCAGCGCCTCGTTGCGGCCGGAATCGACCTCGTGAACCGCGAGCGGTTCGAGCAGGCCGGTGACGCGGGCGGCGGCGCCTTCGGCCCAGGCACGCAGATCCTGCGGTCCGTCCGCGGACGCGGCGTCGCGCCGCAGCGCGATCTCCCAGACGAGGCACCCCACCACGTCCGCCCGGTCGGCGGTGAGCGCGGCGGTCCAGCCGGAGGCGGGGTCGGTGACAGCCAGGGTCTGGCGTCCCTGCGGCGGGCGCCACTCACTTAGCCTTGCCAGAACTGTGTTTGCGAGGGTCATCGGCGTCTCCAAGGGTTCGCAGGGAGTGTTCCGAACCGTCGAAGGACATCAGGCTGGGCTTCTCGTCCACGACGGTCTGTAAATGGACGGGCCGGCCCCAGAGAAACTGAACGTTCGCCAGGGTGTCGGCCGCCCGGTCCAGGCGCAGGTCGATGCCGTTGTGGTCGTGCCGGAGCAGCAGTTCGCCACGGTTGCGGTAGTTGCCGTCCACGACGTAGATCCACGGCTTGCCGAAGTTCGTCAGACTGAACAGCAGGCGCTTCTTGATCTTGTCGAACTCGCGCGACTCGATGAGGTACTGCCCGGCCTGATCGTTGTAGTTGAACGAGAACATGCGGTGCTGCTGGCAGAACTCCGGCGTCAGGAACGTGTCGATGAAGGTGATGTCGTTATGGACGCGACGCACCTCGAAGATTTTCTGCCGACCCAGGCCGAGCTTCCTGTCCCAGTTGCGCCGCTCGTCCAGGCTGTCGCACTCCTCGTACGCCTTGCCGAACTTGCCGGTGTTCCAGCGGTGCTCGATGTCGCGCAGCAGCTCGATGCCGAGCTTGTACGGGTTGACGCGGCCGCGCTGCGTCGCCATCGTCCCGGAGTGGTGGTCGGCGTAATCGACGCACTCCCACGGCTCCAGAGCCTTCTCGGTCATGATGGTACTGTGCCAAAAACTGGCCCATCCCTCATTGATTATTTTTGTCATCCCTTGAGGTGCGAAATAGTACGCCTCGTCGCGGACGATCGACAGCACGTCGCGCTGCCAGCCCTTGAGCGGGGCATTCTCGATGAGGAACAGCAGGACGTCCTTCTCGGGCCGCTCGGGGAAGCTCCGGGCCGCCTGTTCCTTTAGCTTGCGCCGCTCCTCCTCCTCCTTCTTGAGGGCCGCCGCCGGGTTGATGTAGTCATCCATGTAGTCCTTGCTCTTGAAGCGCGTCAGCTTCAGCGCCTCCTCCTCCTGCTCCTTGAAGTCGTAACGCGAGACGTCGTCCCGGCGGCGGATGGCGGTCGAGTGGATGTCGATCAGATCGTCGAGCGACATGCACTTATCGACGAAGTTTTCGACCTCGTCCTCGCCGATCTTCTCGGCGTACCGGCGGATGCGGACCCCGTGGTTCGCCATCTCGTCCATCATCTTGCGGTTGGTGTGCGCGAAGTAGGCGTTGTTCTTGAAAAAATCGCAGTGGCCGTAGACATGCGCCATCACCAGTTTCTGATCGACGACATGATTGCAGCGCATCAGGTAGGCGTAGCACGGGTCGTTATTGATCACCATCTCGTAGATCTTCGACAACCCGTAGTCGTACCCCTTCTTCAGCTCCTCATAGGACATTCCGAACGACCAGTGCGGGTAGCGCGTCGGGAAACCGCCGTAGGCCGCGATCTCGTTGAGATCCTCCGCGTCGATCACCTCGAAGATCGTCTCGTAGAAGTCCAGACCGTAGGCGCGGGCGTGGCGCTCGATCTCCTCCTTGAGGGCACGCAGGTCGGGCGGCAGTCGGGTGTCATACGGAATGCCCATGGTCGTCCTCGCAAAGCCCACGGGTCGCAGCCCGTGGACCTGAGGCGCTGGGGTCAGCGCCCGGTGCCCAGGAACTCCTTGATCGACCCGAGGATCGCCTCGCGGTCGGGAATCCGGCTGGCAACCACGTTCTTGCGCTCTCCCAGCAACTCGTGGATGTACTCGTAAAACTCACCGCTGCCGTACGGGCTTTCCACCTGCCCATACCCGAACAGGTTTACCTTCGGCAGCAACTTTTCCGTCAGGATCTCGACGCAGTGCGGGATGTCGTCGCCCCAGTTGTCGCCGTCGGAAAAATGGAACGCATACACGTTCCACTGGTCCGGCGGGTACTTCGCCGCGATCACCTTGTCGGCCAGGGTGTACGCCGAGCTGATCTTCGTCCCGCCCGATTCGCGCGTGTGGTAGAACGTATGTTCATCGACCACATGGGCGACGGCGTCGTGGATGATGTAGACGTTCTCGACCCCCTGGTAGTGGGCCTTGATCCAGGTGTCGATCCAGAACGCCTCGATGCGGACGATCTCCTTCTGCTCGTCCGTCATCGACCCGGACACGTCCATCATGTAGATGATGCATGCGACGCTCTCCGGCTTCTGAACTTCCTTCCAGCTGCGGTACTGCTTGTCCTCGCGGATCGGCACCACGATCGGCCGCGTCGGGTCGTAGATCTGCGAGGAGATCTGCCGGCGCAGGGCGCGCTTGAAGGTGCGCTTGAAGTGACGCAGCGACTCCGGGCCGGACTGGCGGATGCCGGTGTACTTGTCCTTGGTCGTGACGATGTTCTTCTTGCCGCGCGGCTCGATGCGCGGCAGGGCCAACTCCTCGCCGAGGATCTGGGCCATCTCCTCCATCGTCAGCTCGACCTCGAGGATGTGCCCGCCCGGCTGGTCGCCGGCCCCGCTGTCGCCGTCGCCCTGCGGGGCGGTGAGCGGTTGGCCCGGGTCGCCCTCGCCCTGACCGACGCCGCCGGAGCCCTTCTGGCCGTACCGGAACTGGGGCAGGTCGATCTGCGGCAGGGGGATGCTGACCAGATCTTTCCCCTTCTTGCCGATCATCTCCCCACGGCTGATGTACTTCGACAGGTTCGACTTCACCTTGCCCCGGACGATCTTCCGGAATCGTTGGTGGTCGCGCTCGATCTTCTGCGACACGGCTGGCCTCTCCGGAAAAAGAAACGGAAGGAGGAAAGGGAGGGCCGTTCTCGGTCCACCAGGCTCGCTTTTGTTCACTCCGCTAACATTATACCAGCAAACGGCGAGCCAGGGGCACCGGACGCGCACGTTTTCCTTCGCTCGTCACGTCTCTCCTGTGTGGATGGCAAGCGTGTTTCGCGCAAAGACGCCAGGAGCGCAAAGAAAAGCCATCTCCCGATCTCTTTGCGCTCCTGGCGTCTTTGCGCGAAACATGCTTACTTCTTCGTGTGACCACGGGCGAAAATGCTGGCGACGAAGCTCAGGACGTCCGTGGAGCAAATGTCGCAGTACCCGTAGTTCCGGATCAGCCGACTCTTGACCACGTCGATCTTCTCCTGGGTCGCCTTGTCCACAACGCTGGAGACAAGACTCGTGAGCTTGATCGTATCCTTCTGATCCTCGAACAGCTTGAGTTCGAGCGCCTTCTGGAGACGCTCGTTTGTCTTGTAGTCGAACTTCTTGCCGTCGATGGCGAGGGCGCCGATGTAGTTCATGATCTCCCGGCGGAAGTCGTCCTTGCGGCCCTCCGGGATGTCGATCTTCTCCTCGACGGACCGCATCAGCCGGTCGTCCGGATCCTCGTAGTTGCCGGTGTAGCGGTTGCGCACCTTCTCGCGCTGGGTGTACGCCTTGACATTGTCGATGTAGTTGGAGCACAGCCGCTGCAGGGCGTCCTCGTCGGCGGCGATGGCGCGCTGGACCTCGTTCTTGACGATGTCCTCGTACTCCTCCTTGACGACCTGCAGCAACTCCTTGCAGTGCTGCAGCTGGTCCTGACTGGTGATCAGCGAGTGATGGCGGAGTCCGGCCTCCAGCTCGTGCAGAACCATGAACGGGTTGACGCAGCTCTCCTCCGGGTGGGCGACGAGGGCATTGGAGATCTTGTCCTGGATGTAACGCGGACTGATCCCGTGCATCCCTTCATTAACGGCCTCGCGCTTCAGCTCGACGACATTGTCCTCGGTGAACCCGGGGAGGGTCTTGCCGTTGTATAGCTTGAGCTTCTGCAGCAGCGTCAGGGTGGCGTGCTTCGGCTGGACCAGGCGGGTCAGGACCGCCCACATGGCTGCGATCTCGATCGTGTGCGGCGCGATGTGCTTGCCCTTGACCTTCAGCGAGTTGAAGTCCTTCTCGTAAATCTTGATCTCGTCGCGCAGCCGGGTGACGTATGGGACGTCGATCTTCACCGTCCGATCGCGGAGCGCTTCCATGAACTCGTTGTTCTGCAACCGCCGATATTCGGGCTCGTTCGTATGACCGAGTATTACCTCGTCGATGTCGGTCTGGGCGAACTTCTTCGGCTTGATCTTGTGCTCCTGGGATGCGCCGAGCAGGTCGTACAGGAACGCGACGTCGAGCTTGAGAACCTCGATGAACTCGACGATACCGCGGTTGGCGATGTTCAGCTCGCCGTCGAAGTTGAACGCCCGCGGGTCGGAGTCGGTCCCGTATTCGGCGATCTTGCGGTAGTTGATGTCGCCGGTCAGCTCGGTCGAGTCCTGGTTCTTCTCGTCCTTCGGCTGGAACGTGCCGATGCCGATCCGGTCCTGCTCGGACAGGATGAGGCGATAGACCTTCACCTCCTCGAGCATGCGGTGCCAGTCGCCGTCGTACCGGGCGATGCGCTCGTTGTACATCTGGCGGCAGAACGGGCACATCTCGCCCTGGATGGTGACGTGGCAGTCGGCCGGCTTGCGGTTCTCGTTGAGGCGCTCGACGAGGCCGGCCCGCAGTTCGTGCGGCACCAGGTGGAGCGGCTCCTCGTGCATCGGGCACTTCTGCCAGCCGCCGTCGGCGCCCTTCCACGCATAGGAGAACAGCATCCCCTCGTCGGTCTTGGAGTACTCCTCCAGTCCTTTCTTGAGGAGGCGGGCGATGGTGCTCTTGGACGACCCGACCGGGCCGTGCAGGAGGAGGACGCGCTTCTCCGTCCCGTACCCCTTGGCGGCCGACTTGAACGTGTTGACGAGATGGATGAGTTGGCGGTCCAGGCCGTAGATGGCGTCCCCGTGGCGGGTCGCGAACTCGGTGAAGAACCGATACCGGGTGACCTTCTCCTTCTGCTCGAACACCTCCTCGGTTCCGTGCGACATGATCATGTCGTACAGCCGCTGGTAGGCGCTGCGAGTCACCTCCGGGTGCTCGACCACGATGTCGAGGTACTGGTCGAAGGAGCCCTCCCAGTGCTTCTTGCGGTAGTCGGTCAGATTTAGATCCGGGCGGATCGCCTGCAGGATCGATTTCCCCGTGGACATCGTCGTGTTCCCCCTGAACGGGCGGCGGTGCGCCGCGCCTGAGTGCTAGCCTCGGAAGTCGTGAGCCGGCAGCCGGGACCGGCGGGCAAGGAGGTGGACGCCGTGTTGCGTGGGCGAGCCACGCCCCGCGCGGTGAGTCAGGTCAGGATGGCTGCACGAGCCTGGCGCCGGTGGTGCGGAAGCGGGTTGAATGTGCTGGGTCGTTGTGGTTCGCTCGCGGACAAACACGGCCAGACCTTTGGCCCGGTTCCGACACGGGCGTTCCGTTCGCCTCGCGCCTCGCTGTTCCCGTTTCTGCCTGTTGTTAGTTTACCTTGAATTAGGGGGGGCCGTCAAACCGGCCTGGCGGAACCTCCTGCCCATCCCGCCTCGGTCCCCCCGCCGGACGATTCTCTCGCCGGCGTTGGTCTGTTCAATTCTACGCTCGCCGCGGGAGAAGGTGCGTCGCCCGGGAGTGGTTTCGAGCTGAGGTGGCCGCAGCAGCAGGGGAAGGCTCTCCCGCTACGCAGCATCGCTTCGCCGGAGGGGGTTGTCAAGGCCGGTTTGGGCAGGTCCACGCTGACGCGCTGGACACCTGGGGGGCAGGGCTGTTCGCTGATTGAGATTGGCCGGTAGCGAAGGACTAATAGCCCGGCGGACCTGCTGGCTGGACGAATTTCGCTCTTCCGCAAACCGCCGCCTTGTGCTTCAATCCCGCCCCGTTTCGGGCAGTATCCGGCCAGCGGACGCCACAGGCTGGGAGGGAGAAGAGCGATGGGAGACGCAGACAGGGCGGGTCGATTCGGTCTGGTCACGCTGGTCGTGTGCCTGACCGGCGTCGCGAGCGCGCAGGAGGTGCGGCACCCGGGCGCGGAGAAGATCCCGGCGCTGTTCGAGCAGGCCAGGCCCCATCTGGAGGCGGCTCTTGGCGGCAAGCTGGAGCGCCCGCCGCAGTTCCGGGTGGTCACGGCCGCGCAGCTCGCCCAGCTCCCGGATCCGGATCTGCCGGTTTTCCTCCGCTGGCATTTCCCCGACCTGCGGGGTGACGCCCTTCGCCGCGCCCTCCAGGTGGCGCACTACACCGCTGCGACCGCCACCGTCGCCCACTTCGCCGAGGGGTCCGACACGATCCATGTCGCTCCCGACAACCTGACCACGATGGCCGGCTGGGATGCCTCGCTCGCGCAGGTCAACACGCCCGCGTTCCTCCAGCTCGCCCTGGTCCGCGAGGCGGCGCGGATGGCGCTTGTGCAGCGCTACCGCCTGACCGAGCGCCGCGCCACCTGCCGGGACGCGGAGGAGTTCAAGGCCCTGCGGGCGGTGATCGAGGGCCGGTGCCAGTGGGTGACGCGCGCGGTGGCCCGGAAGCTCGGCACCGAGATCCAGTTCGGACTGCTCGCCGAGCGCTTCCTGCGTGTCCCGGACCTGGCGCCGGATCCGGCCCTCCGCGCCGTCAGCCAGTTGCCGCTGCGGCAGCGGTTCTGGGCCTGCACGAAGGGTCTGGCATTCTTCGACCACCTGGATCGGCAGCGTCTTCCGGATACGGAGAAGCGCGTCTTCACCCGGCCGCCGCGTCTGTCGCGCTGGGTCGAACTCCCCGAGCTGTACACGCGCTCGGAACAGCGTAATCGTCCGGACCTTGCCGCCGCGCTGCGGGCGCTGGAGCAGGCGCTCCCGCCGGCCGAGTGGGCCGCCGGCCAGCAGCCGCTGACACCGCGGGTGCTGAAGCAGGTCGGCGCGCTGCTCGGCGAGGGCGCCCGGGTGGACCGGGCCATCGCGACCTGGGACGAGGGGCGCATGCTGGTGTGGGCGCACAAGAAGAGCCCCGGCCGGCAGGTCGGGCTGAGCGTGGTCCGCCACGAGAGCGCGGCCGGGGCACGCGGTTACTTCGGGCTGGCGGTGGACCTGCAGCGTAAGCAGGACACTCTCGACCCGAAGACGTGCGGGACATCGCTGCGCGTGCTGGAGTCGAAGGCGACCACCGTGAAGCTGGCCGGGACGGACGAGGCGGTGCGCCTCGACAAGCGAGTGCAGTACGGAACCGGCGGCGCGCCGGTCGCGGTCAGCACCGTGCTGGCGTGGGCCGGCGATGTGGCCGTCGAGTGCAGCTGGATCGGCCAGCCGGCCGACATGGCGTGGGCCGAGCGGGTGCTGCCCGCGATTCTCGCCGTCGCCGGGAAGTGACGGCCGGCGCAGGTTGGGCTCCGCACCGCACCGCGCCTATGATGGCAGCAGGAGGCGCGGACCATGAGGCGCGTGCGCATCGGCAACGGCTGCGGGTTCTGGGGCGACAACCTCGACGCCCCGATCCTGCTCGCCGAGCACGGCCGGCTTGACTACCTGACGCTCGAATACCTGGCCGAGCTGACCATGTCGATCCTCGCTCTGCAAAAGCAGCGCGATCCGCAGGCCGGCTTCGCCACCGACTTCCTCGACGTCCTCGAACGCCTCGCCCCCACGCTGAAGGCCCAGCCCGCGCTCAGGGTCGTCACCAACGCCGGCGGCATGAACCCGTCCGGGTGCGCCGCCCGGGTCCGTGCTATCCTCGACAGGGCCGGACTCGGCGACCGGGCCGTCGCGACGGTGACCGGCGACGACCTCCTGCCCCGCCTCGACCAGCTCCTGCGGACCGGACACCCCCTCACGAACCTCGACACGGGCGCGGCCCTCGCCGAGATCCGGTCGCGCGTCGTCAGCGCCAACGCCTACCTCGGTGCCCGCCCGATCGCGGAGGCGCTGGCGCGCGGCGCGTCGGTCGTCATCACCGGGCGGGTGGTGGACGCCGCGCTGACGGTCGGGCCGGCGGTCCACGAACTCGGGTGGGGGTGGGAGGACTGGGACCGCCTCGCGACCGCCACAGTCGCTGGCCACCTCATCGAGTGCGGGGCACAGGCGACTGGCGGGCTCTGGTGCAACTGGGAGGCGGCGCGGGATCTCGCGAATGTCGGTTATCCGATCGCCGAGATCGAAGAAGGCGGGACGTTCCGCATCACCAAGCCGCCGGGGACGGGCGGGGCCGTCAACCATGAGACGGTGACCGAGCAGCTCCTCTACGAGGTCGGCGACCCGGCCGCGTACCTGACGCCCGACGTGATCGCGGACTTTACCAGCGTGGACCTGACAGAGACGGCGCCCGACGTGGTCGAGGTGCGCGGAGCGCGCGGGCGGACGGCGCCCGATAGCTACAAGGTGTCGAGCGCGTACCGCGATGGGTTCGTGGCCAGCGGCACCCTTGTTCTGTTCGGCCACGACGCTGTTGCCAAGGCGCGGCTGTGCGGAGAGATGATCCTGGAGCGGCTGCGCCGTGCTGGGGTCGTGCCGGAGCGGAGTAACGTCGAATGTCTCGGCGCCGGCGACGTCGTCCCCATCGGCAAGCGGTTTCGTTCCAGCCCGATCGAGGTCGTGCTGCGCGTCAGCGTGGCGGACTCCCGGCGCGCCGTCGTCGAGCGCTTCACCCGGGAGCTGGCGCCGCTCGTGACGTCGGGGCCGCCGGGCGTGACCGGCTACACGACGGGCCGGCCGCCGGTGCGGGAGGTATTCGCCTACTGGCCGGCGCTGCTTGCGCGGGATGCGGTCACGGCACAGGTCGATCTCATTTAGCGTCCGCGCACGGCGAACCGGCTCCGGATCCGCCGGCACCGGACACGACCAGCGCCACCCGACCAACCCGTTGTCACTGCCGGGAGGAAAGGCCCTCACGATGAAGGCGATCAAGACGCTCGACGGGATCGCCCACGGACGGAGCGGCGACAAGGGCAATCACGCCAACATCGCCGTGATCGCCTACACCCAGGCGGGCTACAACTGGCTGTCCGAGTATCTGACGGCCGAGCGCGTCCAGGAGTACTTCGCCGCTCTCGGCCCGTCGCGCGTCGAGCGCTATCCGGTCCCGAACGTGCGCGCGTTCAACTTCGTGCTGTACGACGTGCTCGCGGGCGGCGCCAGCCGGTCGTTGCGCTGTGACACGCAGGGCAAGACCCTGGCGCTGGCGCTGCTCGGCATGGCGATCGAGGATTGTCCCCTCAACGACGAGATGATGCGCCCGCAGCGGGGAGAAGACCGATGAGCGATGACCTGGTTCTGTACGAGCTGCGTACCCCGGCGGCCGTCCTGACGCTGAACCGCGCTGACAAGCGCAACGCGCTCAGCCGCGGCCTCATCGCGGCCCTCGGGGCGGCGTTCGAGCGCGTCCGCGACGACCCGGCAGCGCGCTGCGTCATCCTCACCGGCTCCGGCCCGGTCTTCTGCGCCGGCATGGATCTGGCGGAGTTGAGCGAGTCGCTCGACGTGCCGGCCGAGGCCACTCCGGTCTGGGAGGATGCCCTCCGGCTGGCGCGCGTCTACGATCTGATTTATACCCTACCGAAGCCGACGGTCGCGGCGGTGAACGGGGCGGCGGTTGCCGGCGGGGCCGGATTGGTGACGGTGTGCGATCTAGCGGTGGCGGCGGAGGGGGCGAAGTTCGGCTACCCGGAGGTGCGGCGCGGGCTGGTGGCCGCGATGGTGCTGCCCCACCTGCTGCGGCACGTCGGCGAGCGAATGGCCCGCTACCTGCTGCTGACGGGGGAACTGATCGACGCCGGCGCGGCCCGCCACGCGGGACTGGTCAACGAGGTGGTGCCCGCGGACCGACTGACCGCCCGCGCGGCCGAGGTGGCACAGTCGCTGGCGGAGGCCGGACCGAACGCCCTGACCCGCACCAAGGAACTGCTGCACCAGTTTTCGCGGCAGGCGGTGTCGGTCGAGGAGGCGGCCAGGGGCAGCGCGGCCCCCCGGCTGACCGACGAGTGCCGTCAGGGGCTGCGTGCGTTCTTTGCGAAACGTCCGGCGCCGTGGGCGCCGGGCTGACAGGGTGACCTGCGTGTCAGGCCCACGGGGCGCCACCCGTGGGCTTTTTCGGTCACCTTGTCAGCCTCATCGCGGCCGTTGCAGCTGCTTCTGCTGGACGATGGCGTCCATCTGGGTCACCACCTGGCGCATCTCCTCCTGCGTGACTTCCATTTGCTGCGCCACCTGCCAGGATGCGCTGTCGGCGTGGCGCTGCTGCAGGCGCTCGTACTCGTCGGTCAGCAGTTGCAGGTAGTCGTTGCCCTGGAGCCAGGTCGCGTTCTGCGGCCCGTAGGCGGCCCGCTCGTCCATCTCCCAGATACCGTCCGGCCGGGAGTACTCGGGGGTGATGTGGCCCGTCACCCAGCCGCGCGGCACATCGGGGCGCGCCTCGGGAATCCCGGCCGTGCAGAGCCAGTAGCGGGCGTCCGGGGTGGCGAGTTTCAGTTCGAGGGCGAGGTCGATGCTCTTCTCGCGGGCCAGCTCGCGCATCGGCGGCGGCAGCCGTTCCGCCGTGAGGCGGTCCAGGGTCGGCATCTGTTCGAGGTACTGGGGTCTCGGGCGGACGCGGATGGTGACCTCGGCCATGACAACCTCCTCAGGGATGGATGTTCGCCCAGCATCGGTCAGGCGGGGAAGCGCTGGGAACCCGCGCGGCCGCGCCGGGGATGGTGTCTGGAGGCAAGGGACGGACAACTCGGACATGGTCCAACCACCTCACTGTCAGTGTAACCGGCCGCGAACTCGATGGCGAGCGCATTCCCGCCACGTCTGAAGCTTCCCCTGGCAATCGTCCTGTAAGGGATTTGTGGCTCCTTGCGGCGCTGGCGGGTGCGGCATAAAATCGCGTTCGACGCACCAGCTATCTACCAACCCCAGGAGCACTCCATGCAGCGTCTTTCGATCGTCTGTCTCTGTGCGGCCGCCGCCGTGCTCGGCCTGGCGTTCACCCCCGGCTTCACTCAGCCGGTCGGCAAGAAGGGGGCCGGCTGGGTGAGCCTGTTCAACGGCAAGGATCTGGAAGGCTGGGTCCAGCACGGCGGGAAGGCGAAGTATCGGGTGGAGAACAACGAGATCGTCGGCACGTCGGTCCCGAACACGTCCAACTCGTTTCTCTGCACGAAGCGCGACTACGCCGACTTCCTCCTCGAACTGGAGTTCAAGGTCGATCCGACGCTGAACTCGGGGGTGCAGATCCGCAGCCAGGTGTACGACAAACCGACCGTCGTGGAGGTCAAGGGGAAGAAGTACAAGTTCCCGGCCGACCGCGTTCACGGCTACCAGGTGGAGATCGACCCATCGCCGCGGGCGTACAGCGGCGGCATCTACGACGAGGGGCGGCGCGGTTGGCTGGCCGACCTGAAGGACAACGAGGCGGCCCGCAAGGCGTTCAAGCAGAAGGACTGGAACAAGTTCCGCATCGAGTGTCGCGGCCCCTCGATCAAGACGTGGATCAACGGCGTGCCGGCAGTGACGCTGAAGGACAACGTCACCCCGTCGGGGTTCATCGCCCTGCAGGTACACGGCGTCGGCAAGAAGACCGAGCCGCTGGAGGTGAGGTTCCGGAACCTGTATCTGAAGGAGCTGAAGTAACCGCCATCCCGGCGTGCCAGCGCCGACGAGCCGGGGGCGTAGGCGCTTCCGGCTCGTCGGCGCCCTTCTGTTTGGTCCGTTAGCGCCAAGGCCGGGGAGCCGCCGTCAGGCCGAGCAGCGCCGCCACGCCCTCCGGGTTGGAGGCGAAGTGGAGGTGGGCATACCCCGCCAGCAACCCGCCCGCGGTGAAGCCGTCCGGTTTCGGCTCCTCGCCCTCACGCTCCAGCAGGGCAGCGGGCTGCAGCGGAGCGAGCGGTTCCAGTCGTGAGTAGTGGTATTCATGTCCCCGTACCTCGGTCCCGGGTGGGCCGAGCAGCGTTACCGCGCTCGCGCGCCAGGTAGCGTAGCCCAGCGCTGCCAGCCGCTTCTGCATCACAGTCCGTGCCGGGAGCAGGTCGAGCATCGGGAACGCGCGGCCTGCCGCGTCCACCAGCTCACGACAGCAGTACATCAACCCGCCACACTCGGCGTAGATGTGTCCGCCGCGCCGGTGGTACGCGCGCAGGCTGTCGCGCAGCGACACCTTCTCGGCCAGCGCTGCCGCGTGCAACTCGGGATAACCGCCGCCCAGGTAGACCAGATCGACACGCGCCGGCAGTTCGGCGTCGGCCAGCGGCGAGAAGAAGACCAGGTCCGCGCCCGTCGCGCGCAGCAGGTCGAGGTTGTCCTCGTAGTAGAAACAGAAGGCCGCATCGCGCGCCACCGCCACGCGCCGGCGCGCAGGCCGTTCGTCCGCTGGCGGCTTCACGACAAGCGCCGGGGGTGAGTCGCCAGGCCGCCAGCGGTCAGGAGAGGCGCTCAGGCGCAGCAGGGCGTCCACGTCCACGGTGGCCGCGAAGGCTCGCGCCAGCTCGTCCAGGGTCGGCCCCGTGGCCGCGTCGAGGTCGTCGCGCGTAACCAGTCCGAGGTGGCGCGCGGGGATGTGCCACGCGGGCCGGCGCGGCAGCCAGCCGACCGGCTCGACAGGCGTGTGTCGGCGGATCGCAGGGGCGAGGTGGGCGTAGTGTTTCGGCCCGGCGACGCGGTTGCACAGGACCGCCGCCACGCACACGCCCGGATCGAGTTCCGCGAACCCCTTGACCACCGCCGCCACCGACGCGGCCATCGCGGCGGCGTCCACAACGAGTAGCACCGGGGCGTCGAGCAGTTTCGCCAGGTGTGCCGTGCTGCCGCGCGGGTCGGCGGCGGAACGGCCGTCGAACAGGCCCATCACGCCCTCGATGACGCTCACGTCGGCCCCGGCCGAGGCGCGGCCGAAGCAGGCGCGAACCGTGTCATCGGTGAGCATCCAGGTGTCGAGGTTGCGCGACGGGCGACCGCAGACGGCGGTGTGATGGCCCGGGTCGATGAAGTCGGGGCCAACCTTGAACGGCTGCACGGTCAGGCCGCGCCGGCGCAGCGCCGCCATCAGGGCGAGGGCAACCGTCGTCTTGCCGACGCCGCTGTGCGTCCCCGCGATGATGAGCCTGCGCCCCATGAAGTCTCCTGCCTGATACGGAATCGCCCTGGCCATTCTTCGTGCCGCTGGCGGCTTCGTGGGCCACCGCTCGCCAGGTCGCCCGCGGTACGGAGAAAAGTCAGTCCTCGACGAGGACGGCGGCCGTCGGCACCCAGCCGACCTCTCCGCCGGGCAGCTGGATCTGGAGCCAGCCGCCGCGCCGGTGCCGCAGTCCAGCCTCCATGCCGCGGTTCAGCTGCGGCATGGTCGGGTGTTCCGGATACGTCGGCCCGTTGCCGCGCCGCAGACTGACGCCGTCGGCCGTGAGCACCACGATCGGATACCGATCCACGCTCGCGGCGCGCCACCGCAGGTATATCCACAGCCCGCCCGCGACGAGTCCCAGTGTCAGCAGCAACCCCGCCCAGCCCAGGAGATGCGGGCGGGCCGCGGTCAGCGCCCGCGCGGCGCAGCACCACGCCAGAGCGTAGAGGCCCAGGCCCGTTGCCAGAAAAAGGCCGCCCCCGACGCGCGGCAGCCACGACGGCCAGGGCTCGTCGTCGGGACGACCACGCCGGTCCGGGCTGGGGTAGTGGACCTGATCGCGGGCGTATTCGAGTTCGACGTGCAGTCCGCGGTCCTGCGGGGCGCAGCGCAGCCCGCGCCGGTAGGCCAGCACCGCTTCCGGCAGTCGGTCGGCGAGCAGGCTGGCGCGGCCGAGGTTGCGGTACAGGTCCGCATTGTCGGCGCCGCGCCGCCGCAACTGCTCGTACAGATCCGCCGCCCGCGCGAAGAGGGGCCGGGCCTGCTCCTGGTCGGTCCGCACCACCACGCCTTGCCGGAACGCCTCCTCCGCCCGGCGCAGCAGTTCCTCGTCGGACAGGAGCACGCGATCGCCCACACTTGCCGTCGTGAGCGCCAGGACGAGCCCGGTGATCAGCCGCGCGGCGAACACAGTTCGACCTCCAGGGCGCGGATGACTGCCGCCGCCTCGGCGGGCAAGGCAGGGGCGGCGGCGTGGGTCGGGGCAAAGCGGGCGGCATCGCAGGTACGGAACAACCCGGCAACCCGGTCTGCGAGTGTGGACGACAGCCCCGCGCGACGCAGATGAGCGATGACCTCGGCCGGAGTCGGTTCGGCAGCGCGCAGGCCGAGTCGCTGGTGCAGGTAGACGGCGACGGCATCGGCGGTCTGCGCCGGCGGGTTGTCCAGGCCGGGGGCCAGGAGCGCCGCCAGCGCCTCGCGCGCAACGCGGCTGGCGAGCCGCCGCCGGGTTCCAGCCGCCGCCGGGTGCCGCACGCGCCAGACGACGTACCACGCGCCGCAGAGCAGCGGCGGTCCCACCAGCAGGACGACCAGCCACACCGGCGACAGGCCGTCGCCCCCGCGCGCCAGCACCGCACCGCCCGTCGCGATCTCGAAGAAGCGGTCCGGCGCCTGGAGCGTCCGCGGCTGCTGGCCCGGCGTGGCTGCGAGGGGGCGCGGGCTGACCTTCAGAACGATGGTCTCGCGCGTGCTCCGCGGCGCGTACTGGCGGCGGGTCGGGTCGTAGTAGACGAACTGGAATCGGGGAACCCGAACCGCGCCCGTGTGCTTCGGCCGGAGCCGCCAGGCGAACTCCCAGGCGCTCTCGGCCGGAAGGTGCCGGTCCTGCTCCGGCGCGGCCTGGACGTAGAAATCCTCCTCGATCTCCTTCGGGAGCAGGCGCAGGTTCGCGCGCTCGGGCTGCTGCCCCTTCGGCCCGGACCCGCTGATACGGACGATCAGGGTGACCGGATCCTCGACAACCACCTCGGTCGGAGTAACCCGGTAGCTGATGCGGTAGGCGCCGACGGCGCCGCTGAAGTTCGACGGGCGGCCGACCGCCGGGGGCTCAACGGGCGTCTCGGCGACGGCGCGGCCCGAGCGATGCGGCGCCAGCGCCAGGGCGAGCGCTGCGAGGATGATCGGGGGCAGGCGTGCGTTCTTCACTTGCGCTCACCAGTCCTTCACGCCCGGGAAGGTGCGCGGCAGTACAAGGCGCTGGTCGCGCTGCTCGCGGGCCACGCGCCGCGCCACCCGTTCCAGGTAGGCGGCCATGTCGCGCGGATCCAACGGCTGCAACTCCTCGTCGTCCGGCAGCGGCCGAAGGTTGCCCTTCCCCGCGATCTGCTCCTGTGTCGCGACGGCCTTTTTCTGATCCTTGGCGGCGTCCGGCGACAGCGGCTGCCCCTTGCCCATCGGCGAGCCCTTCTCGCCCTCGCTCGGCTCGCCGGGCTGCCGGTCGTCGGACTTTCCTTGCTGGGGCTCCGCGCCGTCCTTGGGCGGCGGGGCGGCGTCGTTCGGAGAGGCCTTCGCCCTGGCCCAGAGCAGCCGCGCCAACTCGAGGTTGTACGCCGCCTGCGCCGCCAACTCGGGGTCGGCCGCGCGCCGACACTGACGCAGGCAGCGCACCGCCAGCTCGAGCGCCCGGGCGTCCTTGCCGTCCGCAACGTGGATCAGGCTCGTCCCCAGGTCGTACAGCGCCCGCGCCCGCCGCGGACCCGGCGCCGCAGCGTCGTCCAGGCACCGGCGGTAGCACTGCTCGGCCTCGCGAAAGCGTCCCAGTCGGTACAGGACGGCCGCCTTGTTGAACGCCACCAGTCCCGGGTCGGGCGCCAGCTCCTCGGCACGCTCGTAGCAGGCCAGCGCGGCGGCGAACTCCCTGCGTGCGAACGCCGCCTCACCCCGGCGCAGGAGTTCCTCGACGTCGTGGGGCGAGGCGGCGCCGAGTGCCAGCAGGGTCAGTGTCAGGATCCACAGGGCGCCTTGCCGGGTCATGGTCGTTCCTCCGCTTTCGACGGGCCGCCGCGGCGCGGCAGACCGCCGAGCAGCAGCGCCAACCCCAGCAGGCCCAGCGCCGCCCCGAAGAACCAGGCGTAGCGCGGGCGGTACAGGGCCAGCGGGACGACGCGGTCGGCAGTGCGGGCCTTGCCTGCGAGGATCCCCTCGTACAGCGCGCCCGGCGGCAGGTCGTAGGTCCGCCCGGCGAAGTAGGCCGCGTCGGTCCGGCGGGCGATCTCGCGCAGGGGGCGCTCCTCCAGGCGCGTGCGAACCTCCTCGCCATTGTAGCGCAGGACGCCTTCCGGGTCCGGGATGGACCAGCCGGTTTGCGGGTCGCCGACGCCCAGGCAGTACACGGGGATGCCCCGCGCCTTCGCCGCCGCGGCCCCCTCCGCCCACTCCTCGTCGGCGGCCGGGTCGTCGCCGTCGGACACGACGAGGACATCCTGATACCCCTCGCCGTCCGTGTCGTGCGCCGCCAGCGCCAGCCGCAGGGCGGCACCGAGGCGCGTGCCGGACGGGTAGCCTTCGGGGGCGGGCCGCAGGTCGGGGTGCAGGTTGGCCGCGTCCTGCTGGCGGACCGCGTCGCGGAAGTGGTCGTAGTCGTGGGTCAGCGGACAGACCAGCCTCGCCCGGGCGGCAAAGGTCACCAGCGCAACGCGGTGGCCGCCGCGCCGCTCCAGTGCGTCAGCCAGGTTGAACAGAGCCCGGCGGGCGCGCTCCTGACGGCTGGGCTGCTCGGCGAGCATGCTGCGACTCAGGTCGAGGACAACCACCAGATCGCGGCCGGACGCGGTACGCTGCGCCGCGTCCGGCCCCCAGCGCGGGCCGGCCACCCCGACGACCAGTGCCGTCAGCCCGCTGCTCCAGCACAGCGCCTGCAACGTGCGCCACCCGCGTGTCGGGGTGGTCAGGGCGCGCAGCGCGAGCCCGCTCCCCAGCCGGCGCAGGTCGCGCCGCCGCCGCAACCACGCGCGCACGCCCAGCACCCACAGCACGGGCATGGCTGCCATCAGCCACAGCCCCGCCGGCCAGGCGAGCCGCGTCATCGGTCCGTCGGTCAGCCAGTCGAACATCTTCTTCAAGGGGCTGGCCCCTGCACTGGTCCCTCAGCCCCTCCCTCACGGTATTCGCCGCCACCACGTCAGGTCCAGCGTCTGGGCCGTCACGAGCAGGACGAACGACGCCAGCCCGAACCACACATATCCCTCGGCGTAACGCCGATACTCGAAGCTCACGATCTCCGTTCGCTCCAGCCGATCGATCTGGCCGCACACGCCCAGAAGCGCCTTCGTGTCGTGGGCGGCGAAGTAACGCCCGTTCGTCATCCGGGCCACTTCCTGGAGGATCTTCCGGGCCTTCAGCCGGTCGCTCGCGGAGGTGTCGGGCGGCTCACCGTTGGCGGCCGCCTTCGCCGGGACGTCGCCGCCGGCATCAATGGTGTAGACCGGCACGCCCAGGTTGCCCGCGAGCTGCGCCGCCTGGCGCGGTTTCAGAGCAGGGGCGGCGACGTTGTGCTCGCCGTCGGTCACCAGCACCACGATCTTGCGACGCGGACCAGCGGCGCGCAGCCGATGCAGACCCCACGCGATCGCGTCGCCGATGTTCGTCCGCCCCTCCTCCGGCAACGTGCGCGGCTCCTCGGCGTCGAGCAGTTGCAACAGACTGCCGTGGCTCAGCGTCAGCGGGCACAGGCTCTCGGGCACGGTCGCGAACGCGATCAGGCCGACGAGGTCGTTCCGGCGCCCCTCCAGCATCTCGCCCCCGGGCTCCTTGCCGCCCTCCACGAACAGACGGAGCGCTCGTTTCACCGCGTCGATGCGGCGGACCGGCTCGCCGTGCCAGGTGAAATCGCGCTCGTTCATGCTGCCGCTGACGTCCACCACCAGCAGGATCGCGATGCCCTCGGTCGGGATGCGCGCGCCCGGGTCCGGCCAGCGCGGACCGGCCAAAGCGACGACGAGCAGCAGCAGTCCGGCCGCTCGCAACGCCAGCCCTCCGCGGCGCGCAAGGCGACTGCGCCCGCAGGGCAGCCGCGCCGCCAGCCCGACGCTGGAGAAACGCAGGGCCGGGCGCGCCTGCCTGTGCCACCACCACAGCAGCGGCGGGACGAGCAAGGCCAGCAACAGCCACGCGGGTTGGGCAAAATGCGGCAAGGCCAAATCCTGCTACTCAGTCCGGGAGTGGCGGTCTGCTTTCCCCCTCTCCCACGAGGGGAGAGGGGGAAAGACAAACCGGACACCCTCACCCGGACCGTGGCTGAGGGTGATCGAGCCGGTCTGCGGCGGCGCTGGTACAGTTTGCAAAGCAGGTGCCGTCGCCGTCGGCACCGGGCGGGGTCGCCAGAACTCATGATATCAAGAGAAATTGGGCCTCACAGGCGGACGGAAGACGCCGGCGAGTGCCTATCGAATCGCCACCGCTGGCCACGCCGTGATCGCGCGGCGGCGCAGGCGGGAAAACCCGCATATCGGGCCGCAAGGTTTGGCGTTCCTGCGTAACACGCCGCTTTTTCCCGTTGGTAACAGTCGGCACGACTGTTACACTTGCCTTGCACCCGTCCCCGTGTTGAGGCTCGGCCCCTCCGGCCGGGCTGCGCCCTCCTCCCTGGTCGCGAGACCAGCCGACCCAGGGACTCGTGCTATTCTCGCACCAGGAGTCGTCGTCATGCCGGAATCTCCGCCGCCCTGGGGACGTACCGCCGCCCCCGAGCGGACCGCTGCGTCAGCCCGAGACGCTTCGCTCGCCGCCGAGACCCCACAGGTTCAGGTCCGGTACTATCGCCGGATGCGGCCCCACCGGGTCTACCCGTTCGTCGTCAGCTGGAAGGGCCGCGGCCGCGGCTCCCACCCCGTCATCCTCCGGCTGGTGGTGGGCGGAGCGCAGGTCGTCCCCTTCGAGCAGACCCTCGACCCGGGCGACGCGAACGCGCGGGCCATCTTCTTCGTCACGCCGCTGGTGAAGGGGCACCTCCGCGGCGAGCGGCTGGAGGTGGTGCAGCAGGGGCGGAAGGTGCAGGAGGTTCGCCTGCCGTGCAGGGCCACCACCCAGCGCAAGACGTGGTTCCTGCTGGCCCTGACGGTGGCGGTCGCCTGGTGGGTGGTGCCGTTGTTCAATCCGGCCTTCGATCCGCGGACAATGGACCCTGGAACGTCCAAGCCCGCAGAAGCGGTCGCCAGTCGGATTTCACAATACCTGCCACCAACACTGCCAATATTTGACAAGCCGAACAACCCTGTGAAGGAGGAACTGGAAGCGATTCCGGAGCACATCGGCCACACCTACACCTACCTCTATTTCGAGCCGCCGATGTACTATCTCGATCTGGGGGTGATCGAGTATCAACTCAACGCCGGCGAGATCATACTGGTCGCATTCGGCACGCTGACGCTGTTGTCGTGGTGGTGCCACCGGGAGCGGCGCAAACGCCGGGTCAGCGCGCCCATCGTGGCGTGACGCTTTCGCCGCGTGTGTCCGGCGCCGCCGGGATGGGGCAACGTGCCTCATCAGGCACTGGCGTCCGAAGTCGTCGGTCGGGTGGCCCTGGCCGATGCCGTACAGTTGAGCGTCGCGCTCGACTCGCGCGCCAGGCGTGGGCTTTGATGGGGAGCAGCGCTTACCTTCGCGTCCGCTTCAGGATCCAGGCGCCGATCGTTTCCAGCACGGCCGGCGCCATCGTCTCCTCGATGGCGCCGTACTCCGTCGGCAGGCCGGTGCATGCGTGCTGGAACAGATGGTTGAGTCCGGGGAACTGGATGATCGTGTAGTCGCGGCACTTCCCCTCGGCCAGCGCCTTCGCCAGCGGCGGCACGTTCTGGCGCGGAATGACCTGCAGATCCTTCTCGCCGAACAGCGCCAGTACCGGGCAGGCCGCCCTGCCCAGCGCCGGCCGCGGGTCGTAGGTCAGAAAGTAGCGGAACCACGGCGTCAGGACCACCTTCAACTGTTTCAAGCCACCCTCCAGCAGCTTCGCCAGATCCTTCTTGTCGGCCAATTTCGCGAGTTCCTCCGCCGCGATCTTTTGCAGACGTTTCTCGGCCGCCTTGTCGTCCTTCTCTTCCTTCACCACCTGGATCAACACCTGCTGCATGCGCCGCTGGGTGGCGAGCGCCTTCGCGTCCCCTCCCGACATCTTGAGGATTAGCTGGCCCTGCTCGATCAGGATCTCGTCTCCGGGCACGGCTGTCCCGGCCAGGAGAACGATAAACGCGATGTCCTTTGACTGGGACGCGGCGAGCGGCGCGACGATGCCGCCCTCGCTGTGGCCGAGCAGCCCGATCTGCTTCGGGTCGATCTCCTTGCGCCTCCTGAGGAACGCGACCCCGGCCAGCGCGTCCTCGGCAAAGTCGGCGGTGGTCGATTTCATCGTATTGCCGGTCGAGCCGCCGACGCCGCGGTCATCGACGCGCAGCACCGCGATACCGCGCCGGGTCAGGTGGTCGGCCAGCACCAGGAACGGTTTGTGGCCCATCAGCGCCTCGTTGCGGTCCTGCGGCCCCGAGCCGCTAATCAGCAGGACCGCCGGGAACGGGCCGTCGCCCTTCGGTCGCGTGAGGGTGCCGGCGAGCTTCACCTTCGCCTTGCTGTTCTCGTAGGTCACCTCCTCTTCGAGATAGGGGTAGGGCCGCTTCGGCTCCTGCGGGCGGGCGAAGGACGGTTCCTTGGCGAGGTGCTGGAAGGTAATGGGCAGGTCCAGCTCGCCCTGCTTGAACTTCCCGACGAGCTGGGTGCCGTCGTCCTTCACCTTGCCCGCGAACGCGGCACCGAGTTCTTTCAGCTCGAAGCGCAACGCCCGGCCGTCGAGCGTGATCGTGTCGATGGGCAGCCCCCTGGCGCCCTGGTCGATGCTGTCCAGCGTCCCGGTCCATTTGCCGCCCTTCTTCGCGAATCGGACGCCGAGACGCAGTTCGACCGCGCCGATTTTCAGCTTGCCCAGCCAGTAGCCGTCGAGCTGTTTGTCGGCCGCCTTCTCGGCGGGCTTTTCGCCCGCGCGGATTGCCGGCGCCTGCAGCAGCGCCGCACCAAGCACGACTACAAGGAGCGGTTTCATCGAATTCCCTCACGAGACGGTGAATGGTTAGCGGTCGAGATGGAGCATGGGAAGTGGTAGGGAGCGAGAGGCGGAGCGGCGAGGTGGGTAAACCCGCACGGCGGGCCGAGTGCTCAGTACTCGGTACTGAGCACTCGGCCCGCCTGAGAGGTGCGCGTCGATCCCGGGGCGGTCAACCCTGCGGGCGCAGGCGCTTGCGCAGGTCGTCGGCGACGTGGGCAAGCGGCACGCGCCGCTGTTCCAGCGTGTCGCGGTCGCGGATCGTGATCGTCTGGTCCTGCAGCGTCTGGCCGTCAATGGTGAGGCACCACGGCGTGCCGATCTCGTCCTGCCGCCGGTAGCGCCGGCCGACCGCCCCGGATTCGTCGTAGAAGACGTTGAACGCGCGCTTCAGGTCGCGGTACAGCTTCTGGGCGATCTCCGGCATGCCGTCCTTCTTGACGAGCGGGAAGATGGCCGCCTTGACCGGCGCCAGCCGCGGGTGCAGCTTCAGGAAGACGCGTGCCTGCGGCTTGCCGTGCTCGTCCGGCGCCGTGTCCTCGCGGTACGCCTCGCACAGGAACGCCAGCGTCGCCCGGTCCGCGCCGGCCGACGGCTCGATCACATGCGGGACGTACTTCTCGCGCGTCTGGTCGTCGAAGTAGCTCAGATCCTTGCCGCTGCCCGGGTGCCTCGGCTTGCCGTCCGGCCCCGTCTCCACCACGAGCGGGGACGCCGGATCCTTCGGATCCTGATGGACGAGCTTCCCCTCGGCGTGGCTGCGCAGGTCGAAGTCGCCGCGGTGGGCGATACCCTCCAGCTCGCCGAACTTCCCGGGCGGCAGGAACGGGAAGGCGTACTCGATGTCGGCCGTCCCGCACGAGTAGTGGCTGCGTTCCTGCGCCTCGTGCTCCCGGAGCCGCAACCGCTCGCCCGCCAGACCCAGGCCGACGTACCACTGGTAGCGCCGGTTGCGCCAGTACTCGTACCACGCCGGCGACGTCTTGGGGTGGCAGAAGAACTCGATCTCCATCTGCTCGAACTCGCGCGACCGGAACGTGAACTGCTTGGGCGTGATCTCGTTGCGGAAGCTCTTGCCGACCTGCGCCACGCCGAACGGGATCCGGACGCGGCTGCTGTCCAGGACGTTCTTGAAGTTGACGAAGATCCCCTGGGCCGTCTCCGGGCGCAGGAACGCCGCCCCCTCCTCGCCGCTTAGCGCGCCGACGTAGGTCTTGAACATCAGGTTAAACTCGCGCGGCGGCGTCAGCGTCCCGAGTTCCTTCGCGTCCGGCCCGAGTACCTCGGCGAAGTCCTTCAGCGTCGTGAGCGGGACGAGCGGCCCCTCCCAGCGCAGCTCGCTGGCGTCCCTGGCGCGGAGGTTGAAGAACTTCAGGGCGCGCTGCTGCGCCAGTTGCTCCGCCTCCGCCCCGTCAGCCTCGACGGCGACGAAGACCTTCTTGCCCTTCGCCTCGACCCACCGGCCGTTGAGCTGATCGTCGCGGTAGCGCTTCTTCGACTCGCGGCAGTCGATCATGAAGTCGTGGAAGAGATCGTAGTGGCCCGACGATTTCCAGACGCGCGGGTGCATGATGATGGAGCAGTCGAGGCCGACCATCTCGTAGGGAGACGGGGCGCCGGGGAGGGTGCTCAGGTCGTCGTGGGCGGTGACCATGTCCTGCCACCATGCCTCCTTGACGTTCCGCTTCAGCTCGGCGCCCATCGGACCGTAGTCCCAGAACCCGTTCAGCCCGCCGTAGATCTCGCTCGACTGGAAGATGAACCCGCGCCGCTTGCACAGCGAGACCAGTTTCTCCATGTCCATGTTGCTTCGCCAGGGGTCAGGGGTCAGGGGTCAGGGTCAGGGAAGCAACAGTCACCCACGGGCTGCGTCCCGTGGACTTTAAGACTTCTTTCCTGATCCCTGCCCCCTGACCCCTGACCGCTGACCCCTCCTTATTTCTGCCAGTGACTTTTCACGATCCCGACCGCGCCGACCTCGACCCGCAGCGGGTCGCGCCGCAGCTCGGGCACGAGCGCGAAACGGTCCACCTGCGCCGCCGCCCGGATGTCCTCATCATACCCCAGCCGCTGCAGGTTGGCCCCTCCCGCGCCGAGCTGCAGGGCGCCGAGCAGCAGTTCGCGGTGGTTCTCGAACCCGTCCCACGCCAGCCGGGCCGCGTCGTTCAACCGCACCTCGCCGACCTGGCACAGACAGTCCACGAACGCGCCCGCCAGCAGCGTGTCCTCCAGGCTGACCGCACCCGCGGTGCCGGCGCAGACGATATGGACAGGACGCGCGTCCTGCCGGAGTTGTTCGCACACCGCGCTGTAATTGACGAACGCGGCCACCAGTACCCGGTCCGCCGCGGCGGCGCGCAGCAGGGCGCGGGTGCCGTTCGTCGTCGTCAGGACCAGCGTGTTGCCCCGACAGATTCCGGCGGTGTATTCGTGCGGCGAGTTGCCCAGGTCGAACCCCGGGAGGGGCGAACCGCCGCGTTCGCCTCCCAGCAGTACCCGGCCGACGCGCATCTCGCCGGCCGCCGCCTGCGCCTCCTCGATCTCGGCACACGGGACGACCGCCCGGCAGCCGGCGGCCAGGGCGTGAACGATGGTGGTGGTGGCGCGCAGCACGTCGATCACCACCGCCACCGCTCCGGCCAGGGCGCCGGCCGGCACCAGTTGCGGCAACAGGTGGACCTGCACGTCCCGCTCGTCGGGCATCCCGTTCCTCCTCAGCGCACGGACAGGGCCGCCCCATCATACGCCCTCGTCTGCGCCGCCAACAGGCGTCTTCCGGACCAGCCAGACGGGTAGGCAAGAGCGCGAATCAGGACAGGAGAGGAAAGGGATACGGGGGAAGGTGAGATGAGAAAGGAACTTCTTTAAAGCCCACGGGACGCGGCCCGTGGGCTTTCACGAGTTGGTGGTTTCACCCCGGCGAGCATGGTGATCAGGCTCACCGGGGTGGAGAGGCGTTATCCGCCAGCGAAGACGCGGTCCAGTGCCTGCGTCAGCCGGGCGCCGTCGGCCAGCGCGTCGGCCATGAGGTCGCCGGCGCTGTCGCTGTGCCCGAGACCGGCCAGGTGGCCCATCTCGTGCAACACCGCTGTCAGCAGGTCGAGCCGGCCCTCGGCCGCGGTGCCGGCCCGGGCGAACTCCTCGTCGTCCTGCGGGGTGAGGTCCACGAACCAGCCGCGCCCGGCGGCGGCGGCGTCGAGGACCGCCCGGCCAGCGCCGAGGACCGCTGTCCCGACCTCCGAACCGGACAGGTTGCCGACATCGAAACGGGCCGAGCCGAGCCGCGCGACGAGGGCCGAACCCACTCCAGCGCCGGCCAGACGGGCGAGCGCCGCCGCGACCGTCGCGTCCAGGTCCGTCCGGGAGATCGCCGCCCCGTCGCTGCCCGCGCCGCCCGCCGCGTGAAGCGTGGTCGCGCCGCCGAGGGCGCCGGGAACGGGCCGATCGTTCGGCGCGCCGTAGGCCAGCGGGCCGATGGCCGGCGCCCCTCCGCTGCTGGTGTTGCGCAGCTGCCAGATCGCGCCAGCCGGATCGTAGACGCCGATCGTTGTGTCGCCGTCCCCGTCCCAATCACCCACGATAGCGGTCTGCCCGAGGATGCCGTACGCGAACGGAGTAACGTCCGGCGCGCCCGCCGTGTTGCTGTTGCGCAGCTTCCAGACGAGGAACTTCGTCGCCGGATCGACCTCGACGATGCCGACCGTGTCGATGCCGTCTCCGTTCCAGTCGCCGGCCACCGGGGTCGAGCCGGCCCCGCCGTAGACGACGGTGATGTTCGGCGCGCCCGCGGTGTTGCTGTTACGCAGCTTCCAGACCAGGGTGTTGTTCGTCGGATCAACCTCGACGATGCCGATGGTCGCGTCGCCGTCCCCGTCCCAGTCGCCGACGACCGGAATCGCTCCCGCCCCGCCGTAGGCGACGGTGAGGTCGGGAGCGCCAGGGCCGTTGCTGTTGCGCAGCTTCCAGACCAGGGCGTTGAGGGACAGATCGAAATCGACCACGCCGATCGTCTCGACGCCGTCGGCGTTCCAGTCGCCGCGCACCGCGATCGACGTCGGCGACCCGTACGCGAACGGCGGCACGGTCGGCGGGCCGACCGTGTTGGCGTCGCGCAGGAACCAGGTAACGTTGGACGGGCGGAACACGCCGAGGGTGGCCTGGTGGATGCCCGGTGTGACCGTGATGTTCGCGGTGGCGGTGTCATTGCCAGAACTGGGATTGGGCAACCCCGCCGGGGGCGCGATCGTGGCCGTGTTGCCCAGCGTGCCCCGGGTGGTGAAGGCGAGGGTGCCGGTCACGATGTAGGTGACGCTGTCGCCGGCGGCGAGGTTTACCGTCTGGTTGAGGTTGCCCGTCCCCTCGATCGGGTCGGCGCTGCTGGAGTTGGCTGATGAGAACGTGCGGTTGAACGAGACGTTGGTCAGGCCCGTTGCGAACGTGTCGGTGACGACAACGCCGCTGGCGCCGACCGGGCCGGTGTTGGTCACGACGATCGTGTACGTCACGACTGACCCGGCCGGAGCCGAGGTCGGGGTGGCCGTCTTGACGATCGCCAGGTCCGGCAGCGGCGTCTGCGTCTCGAGGGCCAGGAAGTTCACCGGCTGGCGGTTGCCGAACGAGTAACTCCCCTGCGTCCCGCCGAGCGTGCTGCTGGACGCGACGAACGGGCTGGTGGCGCCGTCGAGGGCGAGGTTCAATGTGTCGCCCGGCGCGGCCGTGGGAATGTGGCCATTGACGTTGACCGCCGTCGTTGGGCTCGGGATGACGTTGAAGGTGTCGTTGCCCTCCAGGCCGTTGAGGTTAACCGCAGCCAGATCGGCCACGCCCGCCAGGTTGTTCGCGGTGAACGAGTCGTTGCCGCTGATGCCGTTGACGGTCAGCGACTCGGTGGCGTTGATGTCCAGGGTGAACGGCCCCGGACTGGTGCGGGCGAAGGCGAGGCGGCCCGCATTGCCGGGGTTGATGGTGAAGACGTCGTCGGCGCCGAGGGCGCCGTTGACGTTGACGAGGTCGCTGCCGGTGCCGCCGTCCATGACGTCGGAGCCGTCGCCATTGCTCCACACCATGATGTCGTCGTCGCCCTCGCCGAGCACGGCGTCGTTGCCGCGGGCGGCGACCAGGACGTCATTGCCCGGCCCGCCCCGCAACAGGTTGATCCCGCCGTTGCCGACCAGACTGTCGCCGAACGTCGCCGGCCCGACGGTGAAACTGCCCGAACCGCCGGTCGCGTTCTCGACGTTGGCGACGGACCCGGCGCCGGTGGTCGTGCCGGTAGCCGCCACGAACAGGCCGCCTGGGAAGATCTGGCCGCGGATGAGGCCGGCGGGGAAGGCGGCCGTGTGGATGTTGAGGTAGGTGATGCCGCCGAGGAAGGCCGCCTCGTGCAAGGCCGGCAGCGCCACCCCGGTGGCGGTGAACGTGAACCCGGTGGCGGTCGGCGTCAGCGGCGCGATCGGCGTGCCGCCGGGCACGAAATCGACGATGATCGGCCCGTTCACCCCGACCGGCGCCCGGTGGATGTGGAACCCGGTGACCTGCGCGGGGGTGATGCCGTCCACCGTCACGGTGATGTCAAACGTGTGGGCGACGTTGTTGTAGGTGAGGGTGGCGGTGCCGGTGGCGGCGCTGCCGGTCGGCGGCACCTCCTGGTCCCCGCCGAGGGTGGCGACCAGGTTCGGCGTGTTCGTCCCCAGGTTGGCCGCAACCGCCGTCGTGTAGGCGCTGTAGTCGAGGGTGTCCGTTCCCCCCGCGCCGTTGATCGTGGCGGTGGGGACCGTCACGCCGCTGGCGAAGACGACCGTGTCGTCCTCGGGGCCGCCGGTCACGGTCACCGTGGTGGCGATGATCAAGCCGTTGAGGTTAATCGTCGAGCCGGTGGCGTCCGCAGGGCCGACATCGCTGTTGATCGTGACGGAGGCGAGAGGGTTGACGCCCGTGACCCCGGAATCGAGGAGGCCGGTCGCCACGTTGTTCGCCGCGTTGACGACGATCGAGGAGCCGGTGCCCTGGAGCCGGACGTTCAGCAGCGTGATGTTGCCGACAAGGCCCGTGCCGGTGCCGCTCTGGAACGTCAGGCTCTTTCCATCCGCCGGGTCCGTGTTGGCGATGTTCGCGCCGGTCTGGTCCGTGATGTGGCCGGCCTCGGTCCCCCCGTCACCGCTGTCCACAACCACGTTGAGGTTTTGGGTTGTGAGAGCAGTCGTGATGTCGGCCCAGCTGAGGTTCGCCCCGAGGGCGTTCGCCTCGAAGATGACGGTCGTCGCGGGAATCCCGACCGTCGTCGGGGTGACGTTGACGGTCGGGTTGTTCGAGATCGTCATGTTGAACGCTGGCACCACCCGATCTTCGAGGCGCTCGACCGTGAGACGGCGGCGTTGCTGGGCGGGGCGATGGGAACGGCGGCTGCGTTCCGGCTGGACTGCCGTGGAGAATTGATTGAGCCATTTTCGCCAGCTGGTGAACAACATCGGTGCAACTCCCTGGAGATGAGAAGGTGGACGGGTGCATCGATCGATGAACGTTCTTCGCCTCGTTCTCCGGAACGGCGGCGCAGCAAGAGAGTGGTTTGGGTTGTGGCCTCCTTTCGACCGTCCGAGTTTTTGGAAGCGCTGTGGGAAGATGAGCAAGTTGGGGGTGAGCATACTCCGCCGGCTGTACGACTCGCAAGGAAAAATCGAACTTTCTTGCCCTGCCCACCCAGTTTGAAGCGAAGTCCGCTGGCCAGCGTCCAGAACACCACACCGGCCTCGTGTGCAAGCCTGCGACGATTGCTCGATTTGGTAAAAATACGGGAAGTGGGTAGCTCTGATGTGATTCTGATCGCGGCCGCCAGGTACGGCCGTCGGGAAGGCTGCTCCGCTTGCATCGCGCAGCGCGACTCCCCTACAATGCAATCCGTCACAATCGATGGGGATAAGAGCTGATGGCGGCGCCGCTCATCGAGGTCAACAACCTGTCCAGGACGTACCGCGTCTTCCAGAAGAAGGAAGGGTTCCTCGGCGCCGTCCGCAGTCTGTTCCGCCGCCAGTACAAGGAAATCCGCGCCGTCGATGGCGTCAGCTTTACCATCGAGCCGGGCGAGATGGTCGCGTTCCTCGGTCCCAACGGGGCCGGCAAAACGACCACCCTCAAAATGCTTTCCGGCCTGATCTACCCGTCCAGCGGGACTGCGCGCGTGCTCGGGTTTGTCCCGTGGGAGCGCCGCGACATCTTCCGCCGCCGCTTCTCGCTCGTCATGGGCCAGAAGAATCAGCTCTGGTGGGATCTACCCGCCGCCGATAGCTTCCAGCTTCACAAGGAGATCTACTCTCTCGACCCGACCGCGTTCGGCCGCACCCTCGGCGAGCTGACCGAGCTGTTCGGCGTCAAGGAGCTGACGCGCCAGCCGGTGCGTGAGCTGTCGCTGGGCGAGCGCATGAAGATGGAGCTGATCGCGGCCCTGCTGCACCGGCCGCAGCTGCTCCTGCTCGACGAGCCAACCATCGGCCTGGACGTTGTCGCCCAGGTCGTCATCCAGAACTGCCTGCGCGAGTACAACGCCACGCGCGGTGTAACGATGCTGCTGACCAGCCACTACATGCGCGACGTCGAGGCGCTGTGCTCGCGCGTCCTGGTCATCACCCACGGCAAGGTGGTCTACGACGGCCCGCGCGCCCGCATCACCGAGCAGTTCGGTCAGTCAAAACTGGTGCGCCTGCAGTTCGACGGGGCCGGCGTGCCGGAGGGGTTGGAAGCCTTCGGGGAGGTGACCAGCCGCGAGGGTCCGGTAGCGGCGCTCAAGGTGGAGCGGACGCGCGTGGCGGAGGTGCTGGCCGCCATCCTCGACCGCCACACCGTCATCGACATGAGCGTGCAGGATCCGCCGCTCGACCAGATGATCGCCCGCGTCTTCGAGGAGGGCCGCGCTCAGCATGAGGCCAACCATCAACCCGCCTGACGCCGGCGCCACCGTGGACGGCGCCGCGCTCGCCCTCTCGCTGCCCGGCCCGATGCTGCACGTCCACCCGCTCCGCAAATACTGGAAGATCTTCCGCACCTCGCTGACGGAGCGGCTGGCGTATCGCGCCGACTTCTTCCTGAGCACACTGCTGCGCTTCCTGCCGATGGTGACGACCATCCTGCTGTGGCAGGCGGTGTACGCTGCGGCCGGCGCGGGGGCGAGCCGGGGTGGGTTCACAATGGACCAGATGATCAGCTACCTGCTCCTCGTCCACATCAGCCGCATGTTCTCCAGCATGCCCGGTCTGGCACAGGGCATCGCCCGCGACATCCGCAGCGGCAACCTCAAGAAATACCTGCTCCAGCCGATCGAGATGCTGCCGTACCTGCTGTCGTACCGGGTGGCGCACAAGTGCGCGTACATCGCGACGTCGGCCCTGCCCTACGGCATCCTCTTCTTCCTGTGCCGCGACTACTTCACGCTGCCGACCGATCCGGGGATCTGGGCGGGCTATGTCACGACGCTGCTGCTGGGGTTCCTGGTCGGTTTCTTCTTCGAGGCGACGCTCGGCATGCTCGGCTTCTGGTTCCTGGAGGTCGGGTCGTTCCTGTACGTGATCAACACGGTCAATTACTTCGTCTCGGGGCAGATGTTTCCGCTCGACCTGTTGCCGGGATGGCTGGCCGACGTGCTGAAGTTCCTGCCGTTCAAGTACCTGGCGTATTTCCCGGCGACGATCCTGCTCGGCAAGGTGCAGGGGCAGGAACTGGTGCAGGGATTGCTGATCGAGGCGGCGTGGGCGGCGGGGTTCATCGTGCTGGCACGCTGGCTGTATCGCCTGGGGCTAAGGCGCTACAGTGCCTACGGAGGATGACAGGGCCTTCAAAGCCCACGGGTAGCGGCTCGTGGGGGAAGCGCTGGCGACTTCGTCCACGGGACGCCACCCGTGGGCTTTCTCGAAGCGGGAGATGAGGGTGTGAGCGGCGTGACGCGCTACCTGCGACTGTGGGTCGCCCTGGGGCGGTTCGGCCTGCTGCGCGATCTGGCGTTTCGCAGCAACTTCCTCGTCCGCATCGCCGTTGAGGTGATCTGGTTCGTCATCCTGCTCATCTTCTACGATGTCGTTTTCGCCCAGTCGGCTGGCAACCCGGTCGCGGGCTGGAGCCGGGAGGAGTACTACTTCTTCGTCGGCTGCTACTTCGCCCTCGGCGGGCTGATGGAGACGCTGTTCCTGAGCAATTGCGGCGAGTTCGCCGAGTTGATCCGGTCGGGCGACCTCGACTTCTATCTGCTCAAGCCGATCGACGAACAGTTCCTCGTCAGCTGCCACGACATCGACTGGGCGACCGCCCCGAACGCCCTCATGGGCGGCGGTCTGATGGTCTACGCGCTGACGCAGTTGCCCGACTGGACGTTCGACCCGGTGCGCGTCGGGCTGTTCCTGGTGCTGTTCGTGTGCGGGCTCGGGCTGGCGTACAGCTTCATGCTGGTCCTGACGTCGTCGTCGGTGTGGCTGGTGCGCAACCAGAGCCTGTACGAGGTGTGGTGGCTGTTCTCAACCCTGATGCGTTACCCGCGTGAGATCTTCACCCAGAGCTGGGCGGCGCCGCTGGCGCGCGTGTTCACCTACTTCATCCCGGTAATGGTAGCGGTGAGCGTGCCGGCGGGCGTGATGGTGCGCGCTCTGGAACCGGGGCTGGTGGCGTTCACCCTGGCGGCGACGGTCGTCATGCTGTACGTCAGCCGGAAGTTCTTCCGGGCGGCCCTCTGCCGCTACCGCAGTGCCAGCAGTTGAGCGGCCGCGCCGAAAACAGCGCGCGACGTGCCTGGGGCGACAGGCGCAGACGGCAGTCCGGGCGCAACCCCTGCGACCCCTCCGACGGCTCAGGTCGCGGCGGCCGGTGCTCCGTGGACAAGTGCGCGCCGGTGCGTTACCCTGGGGGTGTTACCGGGTTTAACTGGTTGACCCAACCGCTCCGCGCCGCACCCCCGAGGATGGCATGTCCCTGGTTCAACAGCTGGTCGATAAAGGCGTCCTTCAGCCGCAGGATCTCACGTCCGTGGCCGAGGTCCAGGCCGCTGCCCCACACAGGCCGATTCACGAACTCCTGATCGAGCGCGGCTTCGCCCGCGAGGAGGACGTTCTCCCCGCTCTCGCCGAGGAATGTGGGCTGGATCTCGTTGATATTACCAAGGTTACGCCCGAACCCGAGGCGCTCCAGGCGATGCCCAGCAAGCTCGTCCAGCGCCGCCTGCTGCCGCTGCGCCGCGAGAACGGCAGCCTCGTCGTCGCCACCGCCGACCCGTATGACGTCTACACCCTGGATGAGCTGCAGACCCTCACCGGCCTGCACATCCAGCCCGTCCTGGCCTCGCCGCGCGAACTCGCTCAGCTGATCAAGACCCACTACGGCATCGGTCGCGACACCGTCACCACGATGGTGAAGGAGCGCGGCGACGTCGAACTCCTGGAGGACATCGAGGCTGACGACAGCGAACTGGCCAAGCAGGCTCAGGAGGCGTCGGTCGTCAAGCTGGTGAACGAGATTCTCGTCGAGGGGGCGAACGAGCGGGCCAGCGACATCCACATCGAGCACGAGGAAAAGGGTCTGCGCATCCGCTATCGAATCGACGGCATCCTGCAGAGCCAGCCGCTGCCGTCGGAGATCAACCACTTCAAGGCGGCCATCGTCAGCCGCCTGAAGATCATGGCCCGGCTCAACATTGCCGAGAAGCGCCTGCCGCAGGACGGCCGCATCAAGATGCGCGTGCAGAACCGCGAGATCGATGTCCGCGTCTCCATCATCCCGATGGTCCACGGCGAGGGACTCGTGCTGCGTCTGCTCGACAAGAACCGGATGGTGTTCAACCTCGCCAACGTCGGCATGCTGGAGGACACCGACGCACTGTTCAAGCGCCTGCTCGACCTGCCGCACGGCATCATCCTCGTCACCGGCCCGACCGGGTCGGGGAAGTCCACCACGCTCTACAGCGCCCTCAACGAGATCAAGGACGACGCCCTCAAGATCATCACCGTCGAGGATCCGGTCGAGTACCAGCAGGAGGGGATCAGCCAGATTCAGGTCCACCCGAAGATCGGCCTTAACTTCGCCGCCGCGCTGCGGTCGATCCTGCGGCACGACCCGGACGTGATCCTGATCGGTGAGATGCGCGACCTGGAGACGGCCGAGAGCGCCATTCAGTCGTCGCTGACCGGCCACATGGTCTTCAGCACCCTGCACACGAACGACGCCCCCAGCGCGTTCACGCGGTTGATCGACATGGGCGTCGAGCCGTTCCTGGTCGCCTCGACCGTCGAGGGGGTGATGGCGCAGCGGTTGGTCCGCACCATCTGCCCGGACTGCAAGATGCAGTACCGGCCCGACCCGGCCGAGATCCCGCTCGATTTCCCCGGCGCGACCAAGCACCAGGATCCGCCGCTGCTGTGGAAGGGGGCCGGCTGCCGCGCCTGCCGCCAGAGCGGTTACCGCGGCCGTCAGGGCATCTTCGAGCTGATGGTGACCGGGGACGACATCCGCGAACTCATCGTTCAGCGCGTCAACGCCGGCGTCATCCGCCACCAGGCGCTGAAGAACGGCATGATCACCCTGCGCCAGGACGGCTGGCGCAAGGTTCTCCGGGGCATCACCACCATCGACGAGGTGGCCCGCGTCACGGCCGGCGACATCAGCTGAGGAAACAGGGAAACGAACCACAGAGACACAGAGAGCACAGAGGAAAGACACACCGAGGGAAAACCGAACCTGTGAGAAGGAGCCTGGCCGCTTCTTTTCATTCCTTGTTATTGCCTCGGTGTGTCTTGCCTCGGTGTCTCTGTGGTTCGTTCGACCAGAGGAAACCATGCCCGACTACAGCTACACCGCGCTGGCCAGCACCGGCCAGCGCAGCACCGGCATCGTGAGCGCCACCAGCGAGCGCGAGGCGCTGTCGCTGCTCGACGCGCGCGGGCTCTTCCCGGTCCGCATCGGCCTGGCGCAGAACACCACCAACCGGCGGCGCGGCAAGCGCATCAAGCCGCGGCAGATGTCCACGTTCTACTCGCAGCTGGCCGACCTGCTGCGGGCCGGAGTGCCGCTGCTGCGCAGCCTCGATATCCTCGAACGCCAGTCCGCCGAGATGCCGCTCGGCCCGGTCGTCCGCGAGGTCCGAGCCAAGGTCGCCGACGGCACGAGCCTGGCCGACGCGATGGGCCAGCACCCCCGAGCGTTCAACGAGCTGGCTATCAGCATGGTCCGCGCCGGCCAGGAGGGCGGGTTCCTGGAGGACGTCCTCAAGCGCATCGCCGACTTCACCGAGCAGCAGGAAGACCTGAAGTCCAAGGTGGTCGGCGCCCTCGCCTACCCCGTCTTCCTGGCGGTCACTGGATTCATCATCCTCAACGTCCTGGTCATCTTCTTCGTCCCGCAGTTCAAGCCGATCTTCATCAAGCTCGAGGAGAAGGGCGATCTGCCGTGGCTGACCGGCGTGCTGATGAGCAGCAGCGAGTTCATGCAAGGTCTGTTCCTCACCGTCAAGGGGTGGGTGATCGTGGGCGGCGTGATCGCATTGTTCGTCACCTTTTCGCGCTGGACGCGGTCGGAGAAGGGGCGGGTGACGATGGACCGGGTCCGGCTGCGTCTGCCGCAGGCCGGGACCATTTACCTGAACCTCGCCCTGTCCCGCTTTACGCGCATCCTCGGCACGCTGCTGCACAACGGCATCCCCATCCTGCAAGCGCTGAAGATCGCCAAGGACTCGATGGGCAACCGCGTCCTGACGGCGGCCATCGACCAGGCGGCCCAGAACGTCACCGAGGGGAACAAGCTCGCCGCTCCGTTCAGCGCCTGCACGTACTTCCCGCGCGACATCGTCGAGATGGTCGCGGTGGGCGAGGAGAGCAACAACCTCGAGTCGGTCCTGCTCGGGATCGCGGACAGCCTGGAGAAGCGCACCACGCGCCAGCTGGAGCTGTTCGTCCGCCTGCTCGAACCGCTCATGTTGCTGGTGATGGCCGCCATTACCCTGATCGTCGTCGCCGGTTTGCTCTTGCCGGTCTTCAAGATGAGCAGCACCGTGCAGTAGCAACCCCCATTGGCCCGATGGTCTCCGCGAGTTGGCGGCAAGGGGATCTGGAAAGTCCACGGGTGGCGCCCCGTGGGCTTGCCAGGAACCCGTGGCACACCATCCGCCTGGCACCTGCTCTAGGTTTCACCGTCCCGGCGTCTCGCGGCCAGGATAAGCCCGGCGCCGACGGCGGCTGCCGCCAGTGCCCCCCCGAGCCATTCGGCGGGCAGGTTGCCGGCCGCATCTCCCCCGGGCGGGTAGTACGCGAGCCACACAAACAGCCCGTTGTAGCAGGCGTGCAGCGCCATCCCCGGCAGGACGCTCCCCGTCCGCAGGCACACCCAACCGAGGACGACACCCATCAGGGTAGACGGCAGCAGCCGATCGAACGCGGACGGGAAATGGAACAGGCCGAACAGCAGCGCCGACCCGAAGACGGCCGCCGCCGCCCCGCTCGCCGCGCGCAGAGCGCTGAACAGGTAGCCGCGGAAGAACAACTCCTCCGTCGCCCCCGCGAGCGCGACGCTGCCGACCACCAGTCCGGCCGGTATCTCGCGCCACGCCCCGACCGCCTGGCGTAGCGTCTCCTCCTGCTCGGCCCCCACAAAGGTCAGCCCGGCCCGGCGCAGCAGCACCAGCAACCCGTACAGCAACGGGCACAGCCCCAGACCCAGGATCCCCGCCCCGGCGAACGACGCCCAGGCGGGGGCACGGAGCCGGAACGCCGACCGAACCTCCACCCGCCCCCACGCGGCCAGGAGCAGCGGGACCAGCCCGAACAGTGCCACCGTCCCCAGCGCCTGCAACACGGGGCGCGCCTCGTTGGGCGCGTGGGCGAGCAGACTCGCCAGCCCGAACCACGTCGGGAACAGCAGCGCCAGGCAAAGGAGCGCACTCGCCACGGTCCCGACCGGGCGCGGCTCGCGCGGCCGCCGGAACATGTCCGACCAGCCGCTTTGTTCGTTGTACAGAACCCCCTCCGACCCGAAGATGCGCGCCGCCAGCGCGACCGCCGCCAGGGCATAGACGCCGGTCGAGAGGACCACCAGGGCCGCCGTCCCCAGCTCGACCCGGCCCTCGAACAGATCGCGCGCCAGCAGCACCACGTTCAGCAAGGGGGTGACCGCGTACAGGCCGGTCAGGCGCAGACCCGGCATCATCCCCATCACCCCGGGCGCCAGCGCCGCCAGCATCAGCGGAATCAGGTACGCCTGCGCCTCCTTGAAGCTGCGCGCGAAACTGGTCAGCACCAGCAGCACCGCCGAGAAGAATGCGGCGAACAGCAGCAGCACGCCGAACACCTGGGCGATAACCGGGACCGTCAACCCGCCCTCGAACAGTACGTCTCCCAGCCCGCTCAGCTCCAGCGTCACCGTCATCGACACGAGGTTCACCGTCGCGGTCAGGATGGCGACCGTCACCACCGACACGTACTTGGCGAACAGCAGGGCCAGCCGCGGGACCGGGGCGGCGACGAGGATCTCCAGCGTCCCACGCTCGCGTTCCCCGGCCGTCAGATCGATGGCCGGGTAGACGGCTCCGGTGATCGTCATCAGGATCAGGATGAGCGGGATCAGCGCCGCCAGCGACAGCGGCGCCGGCGCCTCCGACTCGCCGAGCGGCAGGACGGCCAGGTGGACGACGCTCGCGACGCGCGACGCCGGGAGCCTGGCCCGGGCGTACAAAACATTCGCGATGGCGCACTCCCGCTCGATGTGGGCCAGCACTTCCCGGGAGCGGGCGGAGTCGCGCAGGTAGAGAAGCTGCCACGCCTGCGGCCGCTCTCCGAACAGACCGGGCGTGGGGTCGGCGGCCAGCATGCGGATGCCGACGTCTACCTCGTTGTCGTGGACGGCCCGCTTCAGGTCGTCCTCAGAGTAGACGCCGACCTTGAGCTGGGCGCGGGCGGTCGGGCGCGCCGGGTCGGCGGCCAGCGGGGGCGGTTGCGGCACCAGCCAGAACATGGTCCCGCGGGCGCCGGCGAGCAGCGAGCCGGGACCAGGCGCCCCCGCGTGGGCCACGATCGACGCCAGCCAGGCGGCCCGCAGGTCGAGCGGGCGGCGGAGGTGGCTGATGATGCGACGTCCCGCAAACCCCTCCGGGACGCCGATGCGGTACTCCGTTACGCGCTCGCGCGCCACCCCCGCGAGGAAGAACTGCTGGAACGCCAGACTGAGCAGCGGGTAGAGCAGTAGCGGCATCAGCAGCAGGGTGACGATCGTGCGCCGATCGCGCAGGATCTCGCTCAGCTCCTTCCGCACCAGCCGGCCGAGGCGGGCGAGCCGGTAACCGACCGGCTGAGAGGGGGAGACGGCGGACAAGGGCGGCGGGTCGCGGTCATCTCGTTCGGCCATCGGATCCCCCGTCTCCATGTCGCCGTCTCAGCCCAGGGGCAGTGCGCGGCCGACCCCCGATAGGGTAAGGAACATCGCCGTGACCGTCGCGCACCCGGTAGCTGCGCGCAGCTGGTCCAGCGTCCCCTCGCTGACCAGTCGGCCGCGATGCAGCAAGCCGAGTCGAGTGCAGAGTCGCTCCGCCTCGTCCAGGTGGTGCGTTGTCAGGATCACCGCCTTGCCCTCGTCGCGCAGATGTTCCAGGTACTCGTTGACGACCTGGCGCCCGAGAACGTCCAGGCCCAGCGTCGGCTCGTCGAGGAGCATGACGGGCGGGCGGTGGATCAGGGCGCGGGCGAGGTTGACGCGCTGCTTCTGGCCGGTGCTGAGGGTGGCACACCGCCGCCCGAACAGGTCGGCGATGTCGAGCAGCCGGCCCAGTCGGTCCAGCTCGGCACGGGCGGCGGTGAGCGGGACCGCGTACAGATCGGCGAAGAACAGCAGCATCTCGCGCACGCTCAGCCCCTGGTACAGCCCCGCGCCGGCGGACACCAGCCCGACGCGCCGCTTGACCTCGTCGGGGAAGGTGGCGGAGGTGTAGCCAGCAATCGAGGCGTGGCCGGCGGTCGGCGTGAGCAGGCCGAGGAGCATGCGCAGGGTCGTCGTCTTGCCGGCGCCGTTGGGACCGAGCAGGCCGTACACCTCGCCCGGGCCGACGGCGAAGGACAGGTCATCGACGGCAACGACCTCCCCGCCGCCGGCAAGGAGGAACCGTTTCGTGAGGTGTTTGACCTGGATCATGGAGAGGCGCTTCCCCTCGGCCGGCTGTCGCACGCCACGCGAGATCCGGACCGCGAGTTGAGTCTATACGGGCGGTGCGGGTTGGGGAAGATGCCGGAACCCGTGGGCTGCTTGCGGCGGAAGAAACGACGCGGGCTGCCCGGTTTGACCCGGACAGCCCGTTCGCTTCCCCGTCCCCCACGGCGAGAAATTGCGCCCCTCACAGGCAACGCTTCATCCGGGCGAGCAACTGCTGCTCGACGGGGATGTCGCGCCCCCTGGGGATCCACCCGGCTTCAAACACGGTCGGATCGACGACCTCGAAGGTTCGTTCGACGTCGTTGACGGTGCGGAAGTTGGCGCCGCCCTGCGTCGCCCGGACGGGCCGCGGCTGATCCTCGAGTTCCTTGTAAACCAGGACGCGCACCCAGTACCCGCCGTTGTCGGCCGGCTGGATCTGCACCTCGGTGCGGTGGCGGTAACTCTGCAGGGTCACGAGGAGGCGATCGTACAGCGCGGGGTTGCCGGGCCGCCACGGCCGCAGCAGCCCCGGAGCCACGCGCGGCATGGTGCGGATGCGCCCGTCGAACGTGTTCTCGTCGAGGATCTCGAATCCGTAATCCTGGAGCACGGACAGGGCGCAGTCGAAGACCTGACGGTACGAGGTCAGAGTCGGGCCGAGCGGGACGTACATCGGGTTGGGGCACTCGCCCTCGACCGCGAGCGGCGGCACGAACGCCGGGTTTTCGACCAGCGGTCCCGATACGCAGCCACCGCCCAGGGCGAGGACGACCCCGGTGCAGAACGTCCACATGGTTTGCCGCATCATGCCCACCCGTCCCTGCACGCGCCGGCCGCCCGAGCCTGCCCGCGCCGTTCGGGCAGCCACGAGAGCGACGGTTCACGCCCTGGACCAGACTGTACCAAGTGCCTGTTGAAGGGTGGGAGTTATGCCAGCACCGCCCACGCCTGTCAAGAGGAACCTGTGCCATCTGACGCATGACGCATGAACATATTGACTGGCCGCGCGCTCGCGCTCGCGGAACCGCTTCTGGCCGCTTGCGGCCTGGCGGTCGCTCGCCAGGCCGCAAGCGGCCAGAAGAAAAGTCATGGCGATCCGGTATCAGTCCGCCCGTCAGGCGGCGACAGCCAGCACCTGCTTCTCGACCGGCTTCTCCGGCCGGGCCGCCCGAAGGCTGCGCCAGGAGTCCACCGGCAGCCCCATCGCCAGTTTCAGCGCGCCCACTGCGCCAGCGTAGACCGCGTCCCCGACCCGGCGGACCTTCGCCCCGCCGTACTCGGCCATTGCCTCCTCGATGATCCGGTCGAGCCCGCGCAGCTGGCTGCCGCCGCCGCCCAGGATGATGTTCTGCAGCATGCGCTGCTGGAACTCCGGGTCGAACCGGGCGATCAGTTCGCGCAGCCCGTCCACGATCGGCTTGACGATCGTCTTGCACGCCTCCTTGAGCGGGACCGTCACGTCGAATTGCTTCGGCTTGCCGTTCACCGGCAGTGACACGATCGCCTTCTCGTTCACGTCGTGGACGAACCCGAACTTCTCCTTGATCTCGCGACCCATGTTGCGCGACAGCCGGGCGTCCGGGTACGTCTTCTGCAGCCGGTCGCAGAAGTTTTCGTCGATGAAGTCGCCGCCGGTCGGAAGCGTCACCTGCTCCTCCTCGGTCGGGAACGTGCCGTAGACCGGGCACAGGTCGATGGTGCCGGCGCCGATGTCAACGACGAGCGTGTCGTTCAGCCGGTTCATGCTGTACGCAATGGTGAACGGCTCGGGGACGATCATGACGGCGTCGAAGACGGACTGGGCCGCCTCGAGGATGACCTGCTTGTTGGCGACGGTAGCCCGCGACGGCGCGCCGATGACGCCGTAGATGGCCGCCCCCTTCGGCGGCCGGGTCATCGCCACGGCGTGTTCGACCAGGAGGCGAGCCGCCTCCTGGTGCTTCTTGATCTCCTCCGGGCGCACTCCGGTATCGGCCGCACTGTTGTACTTCAGAGCCCCCTTCGCGAACGGGCGGACGATGTTCAGCGCCAGCCGGTGATCGATGAGATCCTTGCCGAAGACAACGTCCCGCCCGAGCATGGTACGGGCGACGTGGTCCTTCGGCCAACCGACGGCGCTGTGCAGCACGTCGCGCAGGCCGGTCGAGGAGGCGACCGACGTCTTGAACGTCCCCAGGTCCATGCCGATGTAGACGATGCCCTTGTCCATGATTTCCCCCGAAATCCTGTTCTGGAAGCCCCGATCCAAAGCCGCCGGGACGACAACCGCAGGCCCCCAACGGGGCGGCGCCCGGCCCCACCGTGTTCCCGCGCCTCCGTCAGTCGGCGGACTGCCGGGAGCGGGCGAGTTCTTCCTGCAGCCGTAGGTTCTGCTCGAAGAGTTGGTGCAGCACCGCCTGTTCCTGCTCGCGCTCCTGGGTTGCCTTGAGCCGCTGCTCCTCCTCGTAGGTTGGCCCCAACTCGAACAACTCGCCCGTCTCCTCGGAGGCCGGTTCCGCCACCTCCTCGACCGGGAGGGTTCTGGCCCCCCCAGGGATCCTCGCCGCCGTGGCCTGCTGGAAGCCGTCCGGCAGTGTCGCGCCCACGGCTCCGCCGGGGTACGGCCCGACTGGAATGGCTGTGACACCGCCGACGTGCTCGATCCGAAACAGCGGACCCGCGTTCCGGCTGTGCCGGCGAAGCAGGACGACCAGCGCGGCGATGGAAACGAGTGGCCCCAGGATGGCTGCCCCGAAGACGCACGCAGTCTGGAACAGCAGACCGTCGAGCACGCCTCGCTGTCCGCGTTCCGCGTCGGACGCCTGCCGCCCGCCTGCCCCTCCCTGGGCGACTCCTTCTTCCGGCTGGCGGCTTCCCCTCGTTGGGGGTCGGACGGGTTCCGGATCTTTCTGGCCCGCGCCGAGCGCTCGCTCCTTCACGCCAGGAAGGGCGACGGAAGCCTTGGCGGGCTCCGCGTCGCGCCGGGAGGAATCCTCGTCCCGGGCCGACGGCGTCTCGCTCGGCCGCTGGGTACTCGCAGTTCCGGACGAGGCATGGTCGGGCGCAGCTGGGCTGACCGGCGGCGTCCGCCCGGTGACTTCCGGGAGCAGGTGCTGGACGGGAGCCACACTTCCCGAAACGGCCACCGGCACGGGGGTCGGCGGCAGCACGGGCGGAGGGGGCACTTGCTCGGCGGCAGGAAGTGGAAGCGCCGGCAGGCTGGGCGCCAGGAGCGGCGGGGCCGGCGGCGATGGCGCCGGCGAGGGATCCTGCTCCCGCATCTGCGGGGCAGGCGCGGGGTTGACCGGCTCGCGCTGCGGTTCCACTTTCACGGGCGGATAGGAGCCGGTTTGCCGCGTCCCCTTCCATAGCTCGACCCGGCCGGGCATCTCATCCCCCGGGCCGACCTGGGCGGCGACGAACGGCGCACCCGCGAGGGCAAGCAGTCCGCCTGCGGCGCACGCCAACGCTTGCGACGGCCGCGGCCGGATGCGGGTCGTGATCGTTTGGGATTGAGTGGCGCGCACGCTTATCACCCCGTCGCGGTGTTGGAGACTTGGATAAGGACCGGCCCCAATCAATGGGGAGCCTGGGGCCGGCGCTGGATCTTCGCAGACCTCACTGTCGCTTTTTCGGCTCGATCGGTGGCTCGACTTGAACGAGTTTGAGAGATATGCCGAATGTGCCGATTCCACGCACCGGATCCGGGGTCCATCCGAGGGAGGACTGCTCTCCCTCCTTGCCCCCATTGCCCAGACCTTCGGGGTATCTGGCGAATGGACGGCGCGCGACGGTCCGAAAAGAGAACCGGCCCGCGGGGTGGTCCCGCGGGCCGGTGTGGCGTTAGCAGGTTACTGCAAGGAGGACCGGACTCAGGGAGTCGTTCCACCGGGAATGACCGGCGTGTTGAAGTTCCCTTGCGCAAGGGCGCCGCTCCCGCCCCGGAACACCGGCGCAAGGTGCAGACGCAGGTAACGCTGGTCGGCCGAGACGGTGGCCGTCGCCGACAGGTTGGCGG